>Ga0123357_10000361_pt1 | contig 42858 bp, 35 predicted proteins | sample TergutEmb28metaG_FD_89873 | JGI IMG/M metagenome (GOLD analysis project Ga0123357, IMG submission 89873) | Embiratermes neotenicus P4 segment gut microbial communities from Petit-Saut dam, French Guiana - Emb289 P4 | ecosystem: Host-associated > Arthropoda: Insects > Digestive system > Gut ...
CACGATTTTAGATTCACTGAACAAAGAGCAGGCTACGATCAGCGCCAACTGGTCAGGTTCTGCTTTCCAGAAGTTTAGTGATCAATATAACAGCCTCACTCCTAAGATCAACCAATTTGCTGACTTACTTGACCAGATCAACAAGCAGCTGGTAAGCGTAGCTAACATCATCGAAGACACCGACGCCAAGATCGCTTCCCAGATCAACACGCTGTAAGCGCAAGCTTAGGTTTTATATCATGGCTACGTCAGCTTCCATAGCGGTATCTGGTGCGGCAGATAGTTTAAGCTCTGCTATATCTTCAGCAGGCTCAAAGCTCAGCACGCATGAAGCAGGCAAGCAGGGTACGCACCTGTCCTATACTTGTGGATTCTCCTGTATCGTCCCCGGCTCGCTTTCATCACAAATTGCTAAACCATCTGCAACGAAAGCGGTACCCCTGTTTTCAAAATCGGCTTCCAATATTGCCTCTATTGCAAGCCTTCTGCGTGCGGCAGAAAAGAAAGCGGCAGCTGGGATTAAGTGACAAGAAGGCGCAGATGATGCTTAAGAAAGCTGATGAGGACTATATAGCAGACACACAGCGTCAGGTCACAAAACTCGACGAAGACCTTGACGCAATGCAGCACGCTTCTCGCAAAGTGCAAAATCTTGAGGAAGATCTGGGTCGTAACTTGCGGCAACGTTCAAGTTATCTTGATTCTACTAAAGAGTTCTGGGCTGGTCCTGAGGCTACGCGTTATCGACAACAAAGCATAGAGACTCTTCAAGCTGCGCAAAGAGACATCCGCGCTAGCATACAGAATCTTCAGACAGAGATCAAAGGCGAAGTCAGGCGTTTGGACCAGCGCAAGGAGACACTAATTGAAGATATTGAGCATATGAAAAGAATTCAGCAGACAGAAAGCGAGAGCGCTCTCGATGGCCAATAAGCGTATAGATAAGCGTGAAGTGCGCAATGAGATAGATGCTAATAACCGTCTGATTGCGCAACGCATCACAGATGTCAACGCGATAGTAAAGGCTATCAATGCCTATATCAATGACACTACCTTAAAAGGTAAAGCCTACAGCAGTTCAAAGAAGTATATGAAGACTTACTTTCTGCCGCTGTGCAAAGGGATCGTCGCCGCAAACAATGAACTAAAATCTGCAAATGGGCGCTTGCGAAATAATCTTAACGTCATCAAAGGTGACCGAATTGACGTAAGCCAGATGCTCCAGGCGCAGACGCGGGCAAAAAATGGCGCCTCGACACTGCAAAGCAGAATAAACACCCTGCGCATAAAAGCGCAGAACTCTACGGATCCTATTGACAGCTTCTCGATATCTCAGCAGATCCGACAGCTCCAGACGATGCTTGATAACTCCAATGGTGATGCTGCACAGTACGGTAAAGTACTTGACAGCATAAATGCTTTTGAGGCCGCCTCAAATCCGGTTTACAACACCGCTAAACAGATGTTTGCGCAGCTTGTTAAAGCAGAGGCACAGATCAACACCATACGCTATAGTGCCAGCACGGGCTGCTACACGCTTCCAGCCAAGCTACCTCCCTGGATAGCAAAACTGAAGACACTTGAAAAACAGGCTGCCGTAGAAGCCGCATTGGTTCAACTGCGTAGCGATACTGGAGCCTATAACTGGGGCACTGTCAAGGCGTGGTTAAACAAGGATCCCAAAGACATCACTCCTGTGCAGTATGAAGCGCTGATAAGACTGATTCAGGGCATGACCTATGTTGATGCAAAAGGGGTAGTTCAGGTAGATACCAAGGCATTGAGTCACCTGATCGAATGTGGCTATGCGCTCGAGCCGGGCTATGGAACGACTAACAATCCCTCTGTCGCTTCGGCCCTTGCAGGTACAATGGGCTATGCATACAAGGTAACCCCCGCCTTCCAGACACTTGCAGCTCTGTATGTGCAAACTGTCAAGACGGAACTTAGCAAGTATGGTCCAGCCTACTTTAAAGCAGATGTAGGCGATCCCTTGGTCGGCTACATTAAACAGGAGGTATTTAAGGCCTCGCTGCTCTCAAATATGGCGTTTACTACTACCCAAATTGTAGTGACTTCAGAAGGGCTCACCAGTCACAATTTAACGATAAATATTTCACCGCATTTAGATACGAATGGTAAGATTTACTCGTACACTGTTTCGTCTAACGGGCAGATGTTAACTGGTAATTTAGTTCCCGGTAAGTCTACTCCAGAATCCGGAAATTTGACTATCTATACTTTTTCGCAAAGCAGCGAAAAACAATTCATTGATTATGCTAAGAGCTGGGCCAGTTCAGGTCTTCAAAAGCCAGGGCAGATCTTAGCAGATGACATTGGAAGCGAGATCGCCGGAAAGATTATCGGCGCAGTAATATCGCTGCCAGAATCTATTCCGGGCATTAATTTAGCGCTTTCTGCTGGCAAAGAGGCCGGAAAGATACTTGATATTACAGCAAGCAACCAAGAGATAAAAAGCTTTAAAGACGAATTGAGCCTTGCGCCATATTTCACGGCAGTCCATGCCAGTGTAAGTTTTACGACTTATGCCAATGGCAAAAAAATGAAGGTGAATCTAGTCTCTATCGACGAAAACAAGCTTCGGCTTGATATTGAAGCTTATAACGCTGATCCGAGCAACAAGACAAAACTCACATTGAGTCAGGTGGAAAAAGAATTTAGCACATTGCTTGCTACGGGCAAGGCCGGAAAAGAAATCCGTAGTTATTGCGATTGGTATGCAAGTAAACCATGAGCCAGAATGTAACAAATATGATAATGCTCATAAACTTAAATCTTAGTGCGAATCGTGAAATGATGTTTTATGCTCGGCGATAACTCTAAACTCAATAGGAATGAAGATTCTTACTCTTCGAGCGCACGTTCTCGTGGATTTCGGGCTTATTTGCGTTACCTTTTTCTCTCAGATTCACAAACTGACGACAACGAAGCCGATAGCAAAAAGGGAGTGATAAGAAATCGCTGGAAAATCTTTGTCTACGTTGCCATCGTTCTTTCGATTGCATCATATTTTGTCATTTATAAAGTTGATGAGTTTCAGCAATCAAAGTTAGATAACGCAGTTAGCAATATGTGGGTAGTTAAAGATATATATGCACAGCAGAACCATGCGTTATGGGGGTTAGGCTATTGCAATCGTTATCAACCTTACACTTCTGCACTGGAAGTTAGCCTACAGATACATTTGAATGCCTACCATCTGGACACCAATAAAGTTGTTACACGTCAAGATGTTAAGACCTTCTTGCAAGAAAGCTCTAATTCAAATGGAACACCTCGTACTTATGAAGATGATACAACGGGGCATGTGAAGGACTATGTTGATTGGTTTAAGCACAACTCAATAACAGTCGATTCACATGAAGAAAATTTGCAAAAGATGCTTCCGCCCGGTTTTAAATTGTATGAGGGCCTTTCCTTAAGCCAGCTTGCGGAGCTTGAAAAAGCCCTGCAAGATCCTCACTATATGCCCAAGCTATAGGAGTAGGTAGTGATGAAAAAGAAAGGATTAGTAATCGCGGTTGTGGCTCTTGTGGTATGGGCTGTGTTTATTTGTGTTATTTTGTTTCAACCCACTTTTGGATATCAGATTAAAAAGATACTCCTTCCCTCCGCAGAGAGAATTCAAACTAATTACTTTGTCCAAAATACCATCTTCTTTGATGCACACACTAGTGACTACGACCAAGAGCAAGCAAGATATGCTCAGATAAACATAGGCGCTTATTCTCACTATACAGGAAAGGTCGTTACGCAACAAGACATCAAGACATTTCTGCAAAAGGACAAAAACCCCGATGGCTCGCCTCGCACTTATGAAGATGATGAGACGGGCAAGATAAGAGATTTTGTAACCTGGTGCGCTTTCCATAACAATGAGGTAAACAGTTATGGCGCAAACTTGTCCAGACTGCAAATACAATACTGTCAAAAGCATCCAGAGTTCAAGCAATATCTTCTCCAAGAGTTGAACATACAACAAATAGCAGAGCTCGAAAAGCAACTGCAGAACCCCAGCTACTCGCCCAAGCTCTGAAATTGATGTAGTATGCAGATAGACAAGATATATGTAAGCGCGAATTAAGCCGAATTCGGCTTAATTCGCGCTTTGACGCTTACGTATTATTTGTCTGTCGAGTTTTCCCCACTATCGTAGTGCTGACTATTGATGTCTTGCTGCCGTCTGTGTGCGATAAACTTCGATATGACAAACGTCACAATAAGAAGAGGCAGGGTGACTCCCATGATAGCCAATCCTGGAATCCCCGCTCCGCCCTTACCATAATTGGCTAGCCAATCTACGATAAAGATAATTACGCCCAACACAAAGAAAACAGTAATGCTGACTGGTAAAGTATATACACTGTGCCTGTGCGTCCACGATACGTAGTAATAAATTATGAAAATGAGAGGAGGTAGCAGTAAGACAATACGTGCTATATTATTTGCTTGCTCAGAATCTCCCAGTATAAAAAATGCTCCAAGAAACAGCGAAATGTCGCCGATCAGAATCATAATCAGCATACAGCGAATAACGGACTTGAGTTTCAGACCGTCCAGCATCACATATTATCCAAGTCAATGGGATCTTGGCTCGGATCGTGCCAAGGGTGCTCATTGATGAATGCTTTGCCCTCAGGCATATCTGCCCAAGGAGTACCCTTAAAAGCATCTTTGCCAACCGTTGTTACGCTGACTGGTATGGTGATCTGCTTAAGGCTGGTACAGCCTTCAAAGGCGCCCTCACCGATCGAGGTAACCCCGTCAGGTATGGGAATGCTGCCGTTGGAAAACTCCGCCGATCCCTGGACAAACAGCTGATGCCCGAACATCATCAGGAACATATAGGTCATGGCGCCACACCAGCCAAGCAGTTCATGTCGCTGCATCATGGGCGACATAGCTGGACCAGACTCCCCCGCCAGCACGCTCTTTGCATTCACAAGTTCCCCATTCTTTATTGTTACTACAGCCTGTTTTTACTACAAGTCTACCAGCCAAACATCACGTGCTGTTCAAGCCCCGTCAGCACGTAATCGTACGTATCGTTTTACTCCATTTAACCCAGAAAAGCAAGAAGCCCGAGCAGCGATAACCTCGGTTTCCCGGCGATATCATTTGCCACTTTTGCTCGGCGCTCACCATATCGGCATATCCTATGAGCTTGCAGAAATACTTCTCGAAGAATTCAAGTCATCACTACCCTCTATTGAGGATATTGAAGCAATTCTGAAAGACGAATAATCTACTCGCACCAATAAAATCCCGCTGATCCTGAATCGCTGATCGATTCTTACAAGATTCTTGACTGGTATCCGGTGTATCCAATCAAGCGGGATTTTCCGCTTTCAGATTGGATACTGCCCCGTGGGTTTCTAACAAAAAGAGAACTGAAGTCCTATTAGATTTTTGATCTGAGTCCATAGAGGTATAGTGGTCATATATGCATAAACTCAGCATAAGACATCATAGGAAAACAGTCATTAGTTTTTGTGTTGTATTTGCGGCCAAAATGGTGCATTCTATGTGGCGAGGTGATTAAAGTGAAAAAATCAAAGCAAAGTCTTACTCTTCGGTCATGGGAATGATTGCGGAACCGGATGGGGACAATCTCGTGCTTACTGCAGCGTGAACCGGCTCTCATTCAGATTTGTTTTAGTGAACCAGTGTAAGCGAGCAACTAATGCAGGTTACAAGCGTCAGAACTCAAAGGACAAAGATACTACCAGCAATGCCTCGAAAGAAAGGCATGTCCCGGTCGCACGGCAAGTTTAAGCTTGCTCTTTTGGTACTTAGTGTTCTTGTGCTTGCTTATATCGGGTATTCAGCCGTATCTATCTGTCTCTACGCGAATAAGAGCAGGCTGGTTCATGCAGATGCAGTCATCGTCTTAGGGGCGGCAGTCTATGATGATCAGCCCTCGCCAGTCTTTCAGGAGCGGATTAATCATGGGATCTGGCTCTATCAGCAAGGCTATGCAGATAAGCTGATCTTCACCGGTGGCAAAAGCGCGGAAGACAAACTCTCTGAAGCCGCTGTTGCAAAGGCGGTCGCCCTGAGCCAGGGCGTTCCTGCAACAGATATCTCTATTGAGGAGCAGTCTCACATTACTGAAGAAAATCTTCAGGGTGCGCAGCGACTGATGTCTGAGCAACACCTCTCTTCAGCATTGCTGGTAAGCGACCCGCTGCATATGAAGCGCGCTATGCGGATAGGGGAGGATCTGGGGCTGAAACTTTACCCGTCCCCGACGCCGACCACCCGCTACCGCTCCTGGAAGCAGAAGTTCCCCTTTCTTTGTCGTGAGGTTTTCTTCTACATGGGTTACGAGGTAGTCCACCTGTTTTAGCCACACCTCTTAAAAAAGGGAATTATACCCGCAAGAAAGGGCACGATTATCCTGGCTCGATTGCCCCGATTAATAAGGCTCTCTCTCTTGAATCAAAGCTATCAGCTTGCTAGAATGGATATATAAGAGGCAGCCTGATGTTTAGGCGCAGACGGTTGCCCCGATAGTTTGGGGAACCGCTGCGGCACTAGCTACAGCGGTTTTGCTTTATCCAGTCACGAATGACCAGCATCAGCAGGATGGCTTCGCGTGCCACCGTTAGCGCGAGGGCTATGATGGTTAACGTTTTTGCCATAACCTCACCTCATTTCTGGGGCAAGATTAACCGCCTGCATGCATCAGGCTGCCAGAGATTTATCATAGCAGACCGCTCAGACATTGCGGGGTGTGTCAGGGGGACGTGTCAGGGGGACGTATAACTTGACACATTCACCAGATAATTCTTCTGCCAGAGCAAAGGAATGTGTCAAGTTATACGTCCCCCTGACACACCGGGGCGGCAACGTAATGCGGCGCCAGCCGTAACGGTTCCATCCGGTGAGACAGGAGAACCATTCCCCTGTCTTCAAATGTGTCAAGTTATACGTCCCCCTGACATCCCCCTGACACACCCAGGCGCCAGCGGGTAATGTCCTGACTGGCACACGCTCCGTAGGGCGCGACGACCCGGCGCGCCTCTCTTGCAGATATTTGCTGCTGTTAGTCTCTCTTTTCTTGCCGTGGTGGCTCTAACGCAATAGGTACCACGCGCAAAAAAGTATTGGCTATTTACTAATTGCAAAAAGAAGAGTAAACTAATACAAACATTTGGCCTTGAAGGTGTTTTCAGGAAAGTTTAAGGGGGAATCCAGCGCGCCTGGATGCAGTCACGGGGATTGTGAGTAACTGCTACAGGTAATAATTAGGGGAAACATCAAAAACTATCATACTAAAAGCTGAGACGGGGGTGCAGATAATCGCTTCATGTTGAAATGGCGCAAGGTTTTGCGAGGGATTCTTGGTATCAGTCACCACCAGTTAATTCAGGTGGATGCGTCTTTATCAAGATTGTAGAGGTAAAACAAAAGGGTCTATCCGGCCCTTTGAAAGGGGGAACGGTCATAACTAATCGCACTATGATTGTCGGGGATTATTACTAAAGGAGGAGAACATGAAGAAAAACAAATTACTATCATTTATTTTGGCTGCTGCCATGGTGCTGACCATGGTGCTGCCAGCAGGCGCGCAGGCATCGGACGGCGCTTCTGTTACGGTCAATTCTACGCCGGGCCTGGTGTTAAGCGCCGGGGACTTTTCTGCGTATAAGCTGTTCAGTGTAACGGTCAGCAAAGACGCAGATGACAAGGTAAGTTATGTTTACACGCCGGTAGATGCGCTGGCTGACTTTCTTATCGCGTATCACAGCACGTACGGCGACGACCTCAGGGCCTACCTGAAAGACCTCGGGGACAATGCTGCTGAGCTGGACCAGCTGACGCAGGATCTCAAAGCCTACAATGCAATACACCATACGTTTACTGCTATTCCCGCAAATGTGGCCGCCAGTACCGGCAGCGCCGTCAAGTTTATCGACCTTGATTATGGGTACTACTTAATCGACGGTAATGGTAAGGCAAAAGATGGCAATGACACCGTCGTCTCTCATTGTGCTCTGACTACGGTTGATGAGTACACGCCTCACCAGGACATTTATATCAAGTCAGACGCGCCCAACATCGATAAGTTTGTCTGGAACCACAACACAGGCATTAAAGACTGGACCAACTGGACCGACGTAAACATCGGCGACACCGTTGAGTTCCAGCTTAACTCTACTGTTCCTGATATGACCGGATACCGGACCTATCAATACATCGTCTACGATAACCTGGATCACGGCCTGTCTCTGGACAGTGGCTTCAAAGCGAGCGACGTTAAGGTCAGCATCGGTACGGGAGCAGGCAAGCATGACTTTACTGACTTTACCATCTCTGTTGCAACAACAGAGACCACCCTGTTAAAGATCACTTTTGGTTCAACCTTTATCGATGAAGCCAAAAACCAGCCCATCCAGATAACCTACTCTGCCACCTTAAACGAAGAGGCTCTTATTGCTCCTGATAGCAATGACAACACGGTCTGGCTTGAGTACTCCAACAACCCCTATATTGCCACCAAAAAAGGCAAAACAACTCGCCACATCGTGCATGTCTATACCTATGAGATCGATCTCTTTAAAGTTGACGGCAGCACGGAGACGGGCCTGGGCGGCGCCCGGTTTAACCTGCGCACCACAAAGGGCGACAATGATACCAACCTGAAGTTTAAACTGGTCACCCCGGGAAGCGATACCGCTACTTCGGAGTATATTGTGAGCAAAGACGGCACGGCTACCATTGAGACGCCGGGCTCCGGTAGGGTACACCTCATTGGCGTGGACACCGGCGACTATTACCTCAACGAGACAAAGGCACCCACAGGATACAACCCGCTTGATGACGAGAAAGAAATCACCGTCACCAGTGATGTTGATGAAAACGGTGGGGTAAGCTTTGTGCTTAAAGAACAGCAGGTAGAGAACTTTGGCGGTGGCGTTCTGCCCCATACCGGTGGTATTGGCATTGTCATCTTTTATGCGCTTGCGGCTCTTCTTACGCTTGGCCTTGTCGTCTTTTTCATCATTCGCCGGAAAAGAAACCTCTTAAGCGTGAAGTAGCTTTATGACTCCTGAAACTTTGTCTGTCTGGCGCTGGCAGCAGCTGGCGTCAGACCGGCAAAGAGGGAGAGAGGCGATATAAAGATAATGATGTATATAAGTAAAATTCAGAGGGTGGGGGGCCATCTCATGATAAAGCGAATCGCGGCAGGCATTCTTGGCATGCTCTGTCTGCTGCTGCTTACTGCACCTTTGGCAGGCGCGGCAGATCTCAAGCCATCAAATCTTACGGTGATAATGACGTACAATGGCGCTCCTCTCAAAGGGCTTGAAGTGGCTCTTTCCCGTGTGGCTGACGCTACGTTGCAGCAAAATGGTACGGTCACCTTTAGTTCTGTGCAGGCTTTCTCTGGCGCAGGGGCTGACTTTTCTGACCTGGGCGATGCGGCAAACGTAGCGCTTGCTGCCCGCCTTGATACCTATGCGGTCTCTCACGGCATTGCCTACAATGAAAAGCTTACCGACAGCGCCGGGAAGGTAACGTATAACGCCCTGCCTGCGGGGCTGTATCTGGTAGAGCAAAAAGACAGCAAGAAATCGGGCTATGTCATGGCGCCCTATCTGGTTATGGTTCCTTCAGCAGACAGCTCAAATGCCTTAAACTACGAAGTGACCTCTTATCCTAAGACCGAGCTTACTAAGATCACGGTCCCGACGACCCCTACTACGACGACTCCGACTCCCAATAAAAAGGTGAAGCCGAAGCCGACGCCGGGGCCGGGTACGACGCCGGGTTCTTCGTCTGCCCAGACGGCAAGTACGACGCCTAAGACGGGAGATAACACGCTGCTGCCCTGGCGGATTGTTGGCATTATCACGGGCTCAGCCGGGCTTCTTGGCGTTGCCTATTCTCTGGACCGGCGGCGCAGGGATCACTTGTCGGTGCACAACGCTGGTATGTGAGATCAGGCGGCATGGGGCTTCGCACGGTCTGTTTCAGAGTGAGACCAAGGTGCGCTGTCGCAATGCCGCCTCTTGTTTGGGGGGTTTCAAGGGGCGCTGCTTCTTGTCTGCGCCTGATGGCAAAAATAGCAAATGTATTACAAAATCGCATTCTTATGTGATTAATTGTATAATATTTTGAAGATGTTGTAGAACGTTGCAACACGGCAAAAAACCAGAGGAGGCGCAAGGATAGTTCCGCCTCTGCGCAATACATGGCGGGCAAGTACATATGGGGTGTATTTGCATACGTAAGAAAAGGGGGGGTCATGCCCAACTACGAAGCAATGAATGATGGTCATGCGATTGAACTGGAAAGCTTGCTTGCAAATGTCGAGGAACTTTCCGCACTCCTGACCTCCTTGGCGCCGGCCGCGGCTGCGGCGGCTGCGGCGCCGGTGGCGGCAGCGCCGGTGGCGGCAGCGCCCGCGGAGCCGGTCGCGGCGCCAGTACCGCCTGCGGCGGTCGCGGCGCCGGTAGTGCCAGTGGTCGCAGCGCCAGCAGCGCCCACGTCCTATGTGGAGCCAGCAGCGCCCGCGCCCGCAGTACCCGCGCCTTACCTGGAACCAGCAGCGCCCGCAGTGGCTGCGCCTTATGTGGAGCCAGCAGTACCAGCAGCAGCGCCCGCGCCCTATGTGGAGCCGGCAGCGCCAGTAGCAGTGCCTGCACCCGCAGCGCCTGCGGTAGCGCCGCAACCTGCGCCCGCAGTAGTGGCGCCAGTAGCAGTGCCCGCTGCAGTGGCCGTAGCGCCCGCAGCTCCCGTAGCGCCAGCGGCAACGGTTGCACCCGCGCCCGTAGTGGCCGCGCCAGTAGTACCAGCGCCCGTAGTGGCCGCGCCCGCAGCAGTGCCCGCGCCGCCCGTGGCTGCAATGCCTGTGGCAGCGCCTGTACCTGTGGCAGTGCCCGCGCCCGTAGCGCCAGCACCGTTACCAGTGACGCAGACTTTCCCTGCGCAGCCGGCGCCTGCGCAGCCCGCAGCGGCTCCGCCGGCGTCACCGGCACCTCCTGCGCCTGCGCCCTCTCTGTTTGTGCCGCCAGAGCCTGCGCCCGCAGTGCCGTTGATGCCCTCAGATCTCCTGCAACCAGCGGCAGTGCCGCCACTGTCGATGTTCTCAGAATCCCTGCGGCAACAGTTAGCAGCGTCTGCGCCCGCAGCGTCTGCACCCGCGCCAGCAGCACCGGCGCCCGCGCCCGCTCCCGCAGCTTCCGCACCGGCGCCCGCTCCCGCTCCCGAGCCCGCAGCACCAGCACCAGCGCCACCCGCGCCAGCAGCACCCGCTCCCGCTCCCGAGCCTGCTCCCGCAGCGCCCGCGCCAGCAGCACCGGCACCCGCACCCACTCTGCCGCCGCTTCAGGAGCAACCAGAAATCGCTCCGGAAAGCTACGAGCATACGATCCTGTCAGAAACAGAACCCACCGACGAAGAACTCTCCGCAATACTGGCCTCTTCGGTATTGACGACGGATCTGCCAGAGACCATACCTCCGGCGCAGATATCTCCCGCTCCCTCGGCGGCATCGGCGCAACTGCTTCAGGCCCACTCTGAGCTTTTTGCCAAAAGCCCCGAAAGCGAAGCCGCCGCGACGGCGCTGACGATAACAGATCAGCAATTGCGCGCGCTCAGCCGCAAGCATCTTTTCATCATGATACGTGACCTTGAAAAGGAGCTCAGCCAGGCAAAAGGTGAGCTGGCCGCGTTGTTGCTGGCCTATCAGGCCGCAGTCGCGCAAAAGACACAGAATCTGTAGACAGGGGCAGTATGCGGGGCGACAAGGATACAAGGTATCGCGAGGAAGTCGATCGGCTGGGCCGACCGACCATAGAGATGCTTGATCGTGAAATTGTGCGTCTGGATAAAAATGAATCATACCGGCGCCTGATGCTTGATGTTCTGGTCGGCCTTCTTGTAGCGGTGGCCGCAATTATTATCGTGACTAATCTTTGGCTGGCGGTATTGCAGGTTGATGGATCAAGCATGAACCCCCGCCTGCAAATGGATGATATTGTGCTTGCGGTAAGGACCGATCAGCCTGCTAAAAATGACGTCATCGCCTTTTACAACAATAATCGGATTTATGTTAAACGCGTGATCGCTCTGGGGGGCGATACGGTCAGTATCGGGGCGGATGGAACGGTGTCGGTCAACGGAAGAGCGCTCTCAGAGCCCTATGTGACCGCGCATAGTCTGGGCGATTCAGATCTTGTATATCCTTATCAGGTACCCTCGGGAACAGTTTTTGTTCTTGGCGACAATCGACCGACCGCGATAGACAGCCGTAACAGCACATTTGGAACAATCAGTAAGGATAAAATCATTGGGCGGATCGTATTCAGGCTGTGGCCCTTTATGCGCATTGGGATTACTTCCTGAAAGAACAAACCTTTTGGTGATAAGCCTGAAGGCTCATGAAGCGCCATGAAGAAAAAAATTATCACCATAGCTATTGTTGCGCTGGTCGTCATCGCGGACGCCGTTGTGCTGTCGTACCCGACCCTGAGCGCCTACATCAATAATCTCCATCAGTCCCGCGCGGTTACCCGCTATGTTGACGAGGTGGCGACTATGGACCCTGCAAAAAGGCAGGCGATGATTGCGGCGGCCGATGCCTACAATAAAACCCTGCTTACCAAGGCTGATCGCTTCAAACTCTCTGCTGAAGATACTGCTCAATACGACCGACTGCTCAATACGGGCAGCGGTGTTATGAGCATGCTGGTGATCGACAAGATCAATGTCAAGCTCCCCGTGTATCACGGGACCGATGCGGCTGTCCTGCAGGTTGGAGTGGGGCATCTTCCCGGCTCATCGCTGCCGGTGGGCGGCAAAGGGACCCATGCCGTCATCTCTGGCCACCGGGGGCTTCCTTCCGCGACGCTGCTGACCAATCTGGACAAAATGACCAAGGGCGATACCTTTGTGCTGTATACCATGGGGGAGACTCTCACCTATCAGGTCGATCAGATCAAAACCGTGCTGCCTGATAATGTGGAGGCGCTGAGTATTGATCCGGCTCAGGACTACTGCACGCTGGTTACCTGTACCCCGTACGGGATCAACACCCACCGCCTGCTGGTGCGCGGCCATCGCATACCCAACGCTCCAAATATGGACTGGAGCAACCTTCATCCTGACGCGAGCTGGCTGGATAAAGCCAGAATGATCCTCCTGTTTATTTCTCCGGCACTGGCAGGATTGCTTACGTATACCCTTCTGCGGGGCAAGAAAATCCGCAGGACAGTGTTTGTTGGCTGGTAAAGAGAGCGGGAGCGGGAGCGGCAGCGGGGGAGCCGCGCTGGGTGACCGGGCGTGCGGGGCGCGGCGTGGTGCTGTGCGGGGTGCGGGGTGCGGGGTGCGGCGCTTTTGTGAGCGGGGCGCGGCGTTGTCACTTTGCGTAGGGTAAAAACCGTACAATAGAAAACAGTATGAATGAACAACTTCCCGAGATAGAGCAGCTGGGCTTGCAGGCGGCGGATTGTCGGCGGTGCGAGCTGGCGGCAAAGCGCACACAGGTGGTGTGGGGCGACGGGCCGGCGACGGCACGGGCGGTGTTTATTGGCGAGGCGCCGGGGCGCAAGGAAGACGAGGGCGGACGGCCCTTCATTGGCGCGGCGGGCCATCTGCTTGACGAGCTTTTAGCGGCGGCGCATATCACGCGCGCAGACGTCTATATCACCAACATCGTGAAGTGTCGTCCACCGGGAAATCGTGACCCGCTTGACGACGAGATCGTTGCCTGCCGCGGCTACCTGAACCGTCAGCTCCAGCTGCTGCACCCACGGGTCATCGTGACTCTGGGGCGGTTTTCCACGCATCTGATCCTGCAGACGACCGCGCCCATCTCAAGCCTGCAGGGCCGCGTCTTCGAGCGCCACGGCTACAAAGTGCTGCCTCTGTATCATCCGGCCGCAGCCATCTATGACCTGATGAAGAAGGAGCCCCTTTTTGCCGCCGCCCCCATCCTGGACGCCCTGGTCAACGCCGCCAACACCGACGGCGCGGGCGACGCCCCCGCTCCCGCTGCGGAGCGCCCGGAGAAGGCTCCAGTGGAGCCTTCCCAGCGGAGCAAGGGTGAGCTGGGCGAGCCCTCCGACGCCCTCCTCGGCGCCCCGCCTGTTCCAACCCAGCAAGCCGCCCCCGCGCCAGCGCCACCTGCTCCCACTCCCCAGTCCCCGCACTTCACTCAGGAGACCCTGGACATCTGGAATGCCTGAGCGCGTCACCTACCACCTTCGCAGTGCCAGCACGGCGCAGACCGCGCGTATCGGGCGCGTGCTGGGCACGCTGCTTGCGCCTGGCGACGTCCTGCTGCTGACCGGTGACCTCGGCGCGGGCAAGACGCACCTGACGCAGGGGATCGCGGCCGGCCTGGGCATCACCGACGCGGTGACCAGCCCGACCTTTAACCTTGAGCTGGTCTATACGGGCGGTCGTCTTACGCTTTTTCACTTCGATCTGTATCGGCTTGAGGATGAAGACCAGCTGGAGCAACTCGACTTCTTTGGGACTATCGAGGCGGGCGGCGCCACGGTGGTCGAGTGGGGCGACCGCTTTGCCGCAGTCGGGCAAGTGGCCACAGCCGTCATCGAGCTGGCGCTGGTGAGCGCGAGCGAAGACGGGGAACAGCGCGAACTGCGGTTGCGTGCGCTGGACGGACGCGGCGACGCGCTACTGACGGAGCTGCGCGCTCGCCTGGTGATGGAAGGTTCGCGGGATTATGTCAGCGATTGAGCAGAGCATCGAGGCAGGCGCGCGCTATCTGCTGACCTGCGACACCGCCGGCGCCACAGTCGAAGTTGGCCTGCTGCGCTTTGCTGCTGATGGGGGCGGGCTGCTTCCCGTTTGTGAGCGCAGTATCACGGCGCCGCGCGAAGCCAATCAGCTTCTGCTGCCCACGATCGATGCGCTGTTGCGTGAACAGGGCGTAGGGCGCGGCCAGTTGTCGGCGGTTGTCGTTGGCCGCGGTCCGGGCTCGTTTACCGGTGTACGCATCGGAGTCGCCACCGCCAAAGGCCTGGCGCAAGGTCTCGGGATCCCGCTCTACGGAGTGAGCACGACTGACGCTGTCGCCTGGGCCATAGCACGGCGGCTGGCGCCCCCCCGTGGCTCTGCTTCAGAAATGCTGCTGTATCAACAGGCGTCAGCTGGAGAACGCTGCGACAAGCAACCGCCCGTAGGGCGCGACGACCCGGCGCGCCTCTGCCCGGAGCCCTCGACGCCTCCCCTTCACTTGGCCATCGCTCTCGATGCCATGCGCAAGGAGGTCTACCCGGCGCTCTTCGAGCTGGAAGCAGACGGCGCCGCGCCGCGCCGCCTGCGCCCCGATTACGTGGCCACTCCCGAGGCCGCCGCGGCAGACTTTGTCGCCGCGATGCAGCCACGACATTCGGGCCAGCCGCTCTATCTGGCCGGCGACGGCCTGGCAAAGTACGAGTCGGTTTTCCGTGAGGCTGCGCGCGCCGCGGGTTTGGAGCTTGTCACGGTAGCGACGCCGCCGCTCGGCTTTGGCCTGGCGGAGGCCTGGCAAGCTAGCGGCTATCAGCGCGACACCGGTGATGCGGCGGCGGTCCTGCCGATTTATACGCGCTATTCTGACGCCGAGGAATCCGAGGCGCGCCGCGCCTCGCGCACGCTGGAGGCGCCTGGCGACGACGCGCCGCGGGCACCCGCGCTGAGCATCCGGCCCCTGCTGCCGCTCGATGTCCCCGCGATGGCCCGTCTGGAAGCAGATTACGCCGGCGGGCTATGGACAGCCGGGCTCATTGCCTCCGAGTTTAGCGCCCCCGACCGCCTGCTCTTTGGCGCATTTGAGTGTGTCAGAACACAGGGGGACGGGTGCGCTGTGAGACAGGGGGACGGTTCTTCTGTCTCATGTCTCAACGTTCTAGCAAGTAACGCCTTCGATGAGACAGAAGAACCGTCCCCCTGTCTCACAGAGGCAAAGGAATGTGTCAAGTTATACGTCCCCCTGACACACCGGCGCCTGGTCGCCTACGCGATGTGTGCGATCCTGGCAGGCGAGCTCCATGTGTTCGACGTGGTGTGCGACCCGGCCTGGCGGCGCCAGGGGCTGGCGACTCGTCTGCTCCAGGCCTGCTTCGAGGCGGCCCGCGCCCGCGCGACAGGCACAGCGACCCTTGAAGTGCGCCGCAGCAATGAGGCCGCGCGCCAGCTCTATGAGCGCCTGGGCTTCAAGCGCGTGGGCACGCGGCCGGGCTATTATCCCGGTGGCGAGGACGCGCTCATCTATAACCGGGAGCTACTCTCCGTGCGCCAGATCGAACAACTCTGGGGGCCGCAGCGCCCCCTGCGGGTGCTGGCCCTTGAGACCTCCTGCGATGAGACCGCCGCCGCCGTACTGGAGGGCGAGCACCTCCTCAGCAACATCGTCGCCTCCCAGATCCCCTTCCATGCGCGCTTTGGCGGCGTGGTGCCCGAAATCGCCTCCCGCAAACACACCGAAGCCATCGTCTCAACAGTCGAAGCCGCACTGGAGCAAGCCAGTACCATACCATGTCATTGCGCGCGTAGTCGCAGAATCCAGGAGAACCAGCAACAACTGGATCCTGCAACTGACGCCTGTGATGACACAAAGAATAGCAACAGAGATGCTCCGGAACAGCTCCCCTTCTCGGCGCTTGACGCGCTGGCGGTGACGGACCGCCCGGGGCTTATTGGGGCGCTCATTGTGGGCCTGGCCTATGCTAAGGGGCTGTCCTGGGCGACCGGCCTGCCGCTGTACGGCGTCAACCATCTGGAGGGCCACCTCTACGCCACGGTCGAGGAGGGCGACACCTTGCATTACCCGCTGGTGGCGCTGATCGTCAGCGGCGGCCACACGCTGCTGGTGTCTGCCGAGGCGCCCGGCGCTTACCGTGTGCTGGGCAGCACGCTTGATGACGCGACGGGGGAGGCCTTCGACAAGGTGGCCAAAGCGCTGGGGCTGCCCTATCCGGGCGGCCCGGAGCTCTCGCGCCTGGCTGTGAACGGCGACCCGGCGGCCATCGATTTTCCGCGAGCGCTGCTGCACAGCGGCGACTACGCGTTTTCGCTCTCCGGCCTGAAAACGGCGGTCATCACCTACATCGCGCGCGAGCGGGAGGCGGGCCGCGCGCTTGACCTGCCCGACCTTGCGGCGAGCTTTCAGCAGGCCGTCATCGACGTGCAGGTGGCAAAGGCCGGGCGTGCCGTTGAAGAGACCGGCGCGCGTGCCTTCTATCTGGCCGGGGGAGTAGCCGCCAACACGGCGCTGCGCGAGGCCCTGACCGCAGAGATGGGCGCGCGCGACGTCGAGATGCACGTGCCGCCACTCGCGCTCTGCGGCGACAACGCCGCCATGATCGGTCGCGCGTTTGCAGCCCACGTCGAGTGTGTCAGGGGGACGTATAACTTGACACATTCGCCAGATAATTCTTCAATGAGACAGGGGGACGGTTCTTCTGTCTCATCGAAAGCGTTACTCGGCAGAATGTTGAGGCATGAGACAGAAGAACCGTCCCCCTGTCTCACAGAACCGTCCCCCTGTCTCCCCATCCCCCTGACACACCCGTCAGCCGCGCGCGAAGCACTATCCCGGCTGCCGCAGCTCGGCCTGGACGCAGAAGCTTCCCCCCATAGCGACCTGTAGCATGAGGCATACGCTATAATAGTGAACGCGCAAAACAGCGCGCTTCCTCTGCGGGTGTAGTTCAATGGTAGAGCGTCAGCTTCCCAAGCTGAAAGTTGCGGGTTCGAGTCCCGTCACCCGCTCCAAGACGATATCTTTTTCCGCCTAAGCCGCTCAGGCCGATACGCGCGGGCGCAAGCCCAGCGCGCATCGTCCTTCGGGGCTTACGCGAAAAAATCTTATCGTCTTAACTTCTCAGCCTTCGCCATCAGAAAGACAAGGATGATGTCGTAGGTATTCGGTACACTATAATGTGTGATGGATTGGCGCTTTGCAGAAGCGGGGATCCAGAGCGCTTGAGGGACAGACCAACATCAGATCAGGCAGAGGAAAATGGGTACGATGCAGACTAAGTTGAAACAACAAGTGGCCGCCCATGGCAAGGTCTTCATGACATCGGGGGTCTTGGGCAGAATACGTAATCTTTTGCCGCATGATCTGGTGCATAGAGTTTGGTGGTTGTGCAGATGAATGACATTATTCGGGTGAGCGAGGGCAAGATCGTTTTGTATGCGATTGGGGATGCCAGCGTTTACGTTGATGTAATTTTTAAGGATGAAACATTCTGGATGACTCAAAAGGCTCTCGCAGAATTGTTCGAGGTAAATGTTCCGGCAATAAGCAAACACCTCAAGAATATCTTTGATGAAGAAGAACTTTTGCCCCAAGCAACTGTTTCCATTTTGGAAATAGTTCAAAAGGAGGGGGGACGTAACGTGACCCGCTCACCAGAGTTCTACAGTCTTGACGCGATTATTGCTGTCGGCTATCGCGTGAACTCAAAGGCGGCGACGCGTTTTCGTCAGTGGGCAACGCAGGTTTTGAAGACCTATGTCCAAAAAGGCTATCTATTAAATATGGATCTGTTGGAAAACGGGCGGCAGTTTGGGCGCGATTACTTTGATGAACTGCTGGAGAAGATTCGGGAAATCCGCGCGAGCGAACGCCGTGCTTATCAAAAAATCGCTGATGTTTTTGAACAATGCAGTTATGATTATGACAAAGACAGTGAAACGACCAAAGCATTTTATGCCTTTGTGCAGAACAAGCTTCATTTTGCGGTTACGGGCAGTACTGCTGCAAAACTGATTGCGGGGCGCGCCAACATTGATCACCCAACAATGGGGTTGACTACCTGGAAAGACGCGCCTCAGGGTAAGATTCTGAAGCGCGATGTCACAGTCGCAAAGAACTACCTGAATGAGAAGGAGATATCACGGCTCAACCGCCTGGTTACGATGTTTATTGATCATGCGGAATTGATGGCAGAAGATGGCGTGGCGATGAGTATGCGAGACTGGCTGGAAGAAACTGACAACTTCTTGCAGAGCAACCGCCGCCGACTGTTAGGCAATAAAGGACATGTTTCACATGAGGACGCCACAAAGAAGGCGCTTGGAGTTTATGAGCAGTTTCGCATTCAGCAGGACAGAGATTATGTCTCTCATTTTGATGAAACGATGTCCAGGTATCTGAAAGGCGCAACACAACCTGAAGATGAAGATGAAGATGACGATGATGGATAAAATTCTTTCCGCTGTATCTAAAACGCAGTCCGTGATGTACCTACGAGGAGGCACAACAAGATGGCTTCGGGCAAACCAATAGTTCGGCAAATCGCTTGGGTTTCTGCGTCTGGAAGTCTTAACTTGATCTCAGTTTCTTATTGAGAATAATTGCCGCTTGCGGCATAAGTGCTCAATGACAACGCTTGCCGGATTGCTGAGCTGCCATAAAGAATGGCGCCGCTCAGGTGGAAGAAATGAGACTAATGTACTCTCAGAAATAAATTGCGCTTGCTTTATTGGGGGTTTACCGTCATGCTTAGGGAGTCGGTAAAACATCGTCAGAATCAATAAGCGGTCCTGGTTTAGAGATTTGGAAAAGAGGCCATTATGAAATTAAGAAAGTATTTTACTCTGTTGCTCGCCTTTGTGATGGCGCTGAGCTTGAGTACAGTGGCGCCAACTATCGCTGTGGCGGCGGGCACGACGGGTGGCGGCAAAGGTTGGAACCCTTCGACCACGTTGCCTAAGAAAACGCCTCAGCATCATTCACGGGTGACGACCGATACGCCTTCTGGCGGCGGCTCGGCAGGGTCTGCTGCGGTGGCGGGCCAGGCTGCTGGCGACGGCTCTGGCGCTGTCCGCGTGGGCGTCGGGCCCGCGGTCTGCGAGATCGATGGCACCCCCTATGATACGCTCGGTGATGCGTTTGCGGCAATAACAGATAATACGCAGACTACGATCAAGCTCCTGACCAGTATCACCTATACAGATAGCTGTACGTTGATGGATCGCAATATCACGTTTGACCTTAACGGATGCGACCTTACGTTTAACTGTGCGACTGACACGGCGCTCAAACTGATCAATTGCAACATCGACTATACAAACACACAGGCAGGCGGAGGAAGCTTCAAGGTCATTTCCGGGGTTGCCTATGATGACAAAATTGAAAATGACCCTATGTTCAGCGGCAACGGGGTGGCTTTGCTTATCAGTGGCGGTTCCTGCCATGTGACCTCGGTACAATCCACCGGCCAGGACGGTACGGCAGTTGCCTGTACGGGCGCGGCGACGGTCACCATCGGCGCAATGCTCCCTCGGGCAGCGAGTGGCGCCGCGCGCTCCGCAACGGGCAGCGCCGCAGCAAGCGCCGCCGCTGCCGGCATCAATGTCGTTCAGGCAACGGGCGCTGGTATTTCCTGGGGCGTTTTGGCTGATGTTGGCTGCAGTGTCGTGGTAGATGGCGATATCTCCACGACAGCCATGGGGGTCATTGCGAGTGGAGCAAACGTTGACATACGGGGAAATATTACCGTCAAGAGCGACGACATCGCTTTTGGAATTGTCGTTGAGGACTTTACTGATAACAGGGACGCCCCAAAGTCGGTCATTACTATGATGGGTAATATCACGGCTGAGGGCAGCTTTGTTGCGGGAGTCATGCTTGACGCTAAAGCTGATGTTACCCTGGGTTCAGCCAGCAATCTGGGTGGCCTCGGCGGAAAATCAAACATCACCTTAAAGGGCGGCTATGGTATGGCAATCGCCGCTGATGCTGGCTCGACAGTTACCATGGTGGGAGACATTACGGGGACAGGCGGTTCTTCTGATGGTCTTGATGTCTTTGACGCCAAGGTGACGTTGCAAGGAAATATCACGGTTGATGGCACCGGAATCTATGCCGGGTACGGAACAACCAACGTCACGGGCAATATTACCGCGACCGGCGGCGATTCTGCCGTAGACGCAGAAGGCGGCAAGGTGTCGGTAACAGGCGACGTGAAAACGACCGCAGGTGATGCAAGCGCGATTTTTGCTGACAGCTCGACCCTTACCGTAAAAGGTAATGTCACTGCTACGGGCAAAGAGAGCTTTGGGATTGAAGCTTATGACGGTGCAAAAGTTACCGTGACCGGAAACATTACGGCAGCTGGCAATGGTATTGATGCAGAAGACCAACATACTGCGATTGTTGCCAAGGGCAATGTCACCTCAACAAAGGGCGCTGGCGTTTATGTTGATGGCCGGGCAACAACCACCGTTGATGGCACGATCACCGCTGCAACTCACTATATCGAGATCGGCAGCGCGACAAAGGCTATTGAGGACTTTTCTACTCCAACGACCAAAGCGGGCTACAAGACCTACACAGACAACAAGAGCACCGTGTGGGTTAAGGATGCGACCGTTCCCGGACCACAGCCGCCCGTTGTTCATCCAAAGAAAAAGAAGCCGCACACGGTCAATCCCCCCGTGCAGGGTCTTCCTGGTACCGGCGATAGCGTTAACCTGATTGCTTCAGGCGCTCTGCTTGTAGGCGCGGCCGTTGCGGCTGTCGTGTTTACCAGCATGAAAAGAAGAGCGGTAAAAACGGGCAAGGCTTCATAGGAAGAAGCTCCCCCGGGGGAGGCTCTATTGATAACGTTGAGAGAGGGGCTGTGCTGTGAAGGGCGCAGCCCCTTTTTTGGTGGCGTGTAGCGTGCTTGCAGCAAGAAGGGGAGCGGGAAGGAGAACGCCAGGCGTCGTTTTTCCGGGGGCAAACGGCGGGGTTTCTTACCCCGTTCTTACCAGTTTCTTACCAAAAACAAGGTTTTTTGAATCCCCCCTTGATGATGTCCGGGCTGCCGTGTATAGTGAAATCCTCTCTTTGATCGGTGTACCCGTGAAAGCGGGACATCATGTACAACAAAATCTCTCTTGTCCGGCGTTGCAGCCAGCTGATGACAATCACACTGCTTTGCTTTCTGCTGTTGACGGCGGCCTGTGCGCAACCGGCTACGGCGGCGCCAGACCCGACGGCAACGACCCCTGTCACGGCAACGACCCCCGTCAATGACGCAATCATTCTGGGCTTCAAGCAGTACTATGGCGATCCGCCCAAGCAGCACCTGGGCATTGACGTCGCTTACGAGTCGGGCGCGGGCCTCTTTGCGCCGGTAGAGGGGACTATCTCATTTTTGGGGCGCGTACCCGGGTCTGCCGGGCTGAACGTGACCGCAGTCACGATCGAGCAGGCCAACGGGAACCTGGTGACGCTTAATCCCTTTGCCACTACGGTAATCACAAAGGGCGCTGCGGTGTGCAAAGGGCAACTTCTGGGTACGCTGAGCGAGACCGGGGATCCTTCGTCGGCGGCTAGTCATGCGCACCTGAGCCTGCGGGTCGAAGGTATTTATCGCGATCCCTCGGCTCTGATAGCGCCGACGCTTGATGAATCCAGGATGGTGCCGGCAGTCCCGGTAATCCCTGCGGTGACGGTCCCAACGGTTCCGCCTGCCATCCGCCCGGCGCCCGCAGACGTGGTCGCGCCGGCCCCGGCCCCGGCCCCGACAACGGCGCCTGCAACGGCCCCGGGCGCAGCGCCTGCAACAGCCCCGGCCCCGGCGGGCGTGCCCGCATCCGCCTCTGCCCCGGGCGCCCCTGTGGCCAGCGCCGCGCTTTCTTCTGCGCCGTCGGCAGTATCTGCTCCGCAGGCTGCCGATCCGGTCGCTCCCGACCTGGCAGCGCCGTCAGAGGCCGCAGGTTCGCTCCTGCCACTTTCTCTGGCCGCTCTCCCGGGCAGCGTGGCTGTGGCTGCCCCCGCTGGCGCTGCCACTGCGGCGGCGCCGACGCTCATCCAGCGGGCCCGAGCGTTTATCGCCCGGCAGGGCATGGTGATCAGCGTCAGCATCCTGTTTACTGCAGCGCTTCTGCTGAGCGCGCTGGGATTTGGTATCTATCAGGCGGGACGCCGGGTTCCGGAGCTTTTATGGAGCGCCAGAGCCCTGGTCGCCCAGGGTTTGCAGTCTGCGACGCGTGGTGCTAGTATGGTTAGTCGCACGTTCCTGCTCCGGACAAAGCCTTCCAGCTCCGGGGCCACAAGTCCAAAGGAGGTGATATAGTGAAGGCATATGAGGTATTGATAATTCTTGACCCTGCTCTGTCCGATGATGATCGTGTTGCGGCTCTTAAGCGCATCTCCGATCTGGTGACAGTTGAGGGGAGCACTCTCGATAACATTGATGAATGGGGTAAGCGTAAGCTTGCCTATGAGATCAACAAGCAATCCGAAGGTGACTACCTGCTGGTCGAGTTCCACGCCGATCCCTCCGCAGTAGATGAAATTGATCGTGTTTTGAGCATTACTGATTCGGTCATCCGATTCATTATTACTCTGCGCGATGAGAAAAGTTAGGTGGGTGTGATTGATATGAGTATCAATCGAGTATTTGTAACAGGAAATTTGACACGGGACCCTGAGCTGCGCCAGGCAGGCGCCAGTACGGTATTACAGTGCGGCATTGCGGTTAATGATCGCAAGAGAAACGCACAGACTGACCAGTGGGAAGACGTTCCGAACTACTTTGACTTTCTGGTCTGGGGTGCGCGCGGCGAAAGCCTGGCACGCTACCTGCACAAGGGCATGAAAGTAGCGGTAGCCGGACGCCTGCGCTGGAGCTCATGGCAGACTTCAGAAGGCGACAAGCGCAGCAAGGTCGAGATCGTGGCCGATGACGTCGAGTTTCTGACGCCACGCGCAGACCAGGGCGGAGGCGCTCCTGCTTATAGCGGTGGCGCTCCTGCTTCTGGCGGCGGTGGCGCGAGCGCGTCATATGAGCCGCCCAGTCAGCAGGCCCCTTCAGTAGAGGTCCTGACCGAGGACATCCCGTTTTAGCAGAGAAGAGAACTATCGTCTCTCATAAGAGATACGGAAAGGAGGTTGATGATGGCAGAATATGCCCATATTCCCCACAAGAAGCATTGTCTGTTCTGTAAAGATAAGACCATGGTGATCGATTATAAAGATACGCAGATGCTGCGCAGGTATGTCACAGATCGTGGCAAGATCAAGCCACGGCGGGTGACTGGCGTGTGCACCCAGCATCAGCATGATTTGGCGGTCGCGGTCAAGCGGTCGCGCGAGATGGCCCTGTTGCCGTATGCGGTGCCGATTGTAAGTGGCCGCATCGGACGCGGCAGGTAGGAGGAGACCCATGAAAGTAATCCTGACAGGAGAGCTGAAGGGCCACGGCGGCGAAGGCGACGTGATCGAAGTACAACGCGGCTTTGCCAACAACTACCTGTTGCCCCAGCATAGAGCCATCCCGGCAACGCCCGGTAACCTGAAGCAGCTCCAGGCGCGCAAGCACCATATCGAGAAGCGCGAAGCCCAGCGTCTGGCTGAGGCCGGCGACTACTCGCAGCTGCTGGATGGCAAGACTGTGACTATTGTGGTCAAGGTCGGCGACGCGGGCCGCTTGTTTGGCTCGGTAACCGCCGCGATCATTGCAGACGCGATCCAGGAAGCCTATGAAGTCGAAGTTGATCGGCATAAGATCGAGACCCATGGCGCTATCAAGACCATCGGTGAGCACCCCGTTGAGATCGCGGTTTATCGCGAGATCAAGGCGCGCCTGACCGTCAGCGTGGTTGGCGAAGGCGCCGAGGAGCAGGAGCCCGGCGAGGCCGAGGCCCTGGCTGCTGCCGACGCGCAAGCCAGCGCAGCTGCCCAAGCTGAGCAAGGGGCTGCAGAAGGCGACGACTCTGCGGGGCATGACGCCCCCGACGCGCCTGCTGCTGAGTCTGAGCCCGAGGCCGAACCTGAGCCCGATGACGCTGCGCCTGACGCAGACGCGGAGGCCGCAGAAGACTAGGCGCTCCATTGTCATTCTGCGCAGCTCTGCTGTGTTGATTGTCATTCAACTTTGTTCACTGCAAGAAAGCGGCCATTTGGCCGCTTTCTTTTTAGGCAAAAAGCCACATAAATATCCATATTTGTGATATAGTCATCTAGGCACAAATTATAATATTTAAAAAATGCTGCTCTTGCTATGCAGGTAGTTGCAGTAATGATGCCATGTTTGAGAAATTACTCGTGGGGATTAATTTCAGGGGGGAATATCGTTTTGGAAAATTAATTTTAAACAATTGTTAATGGATTTGGTAAGTTTTTGGTTTATTTTGCATCCACCAATATGGAGGATGTGTTTTTGTGCAGGACGCAAAAACATGTGGGTACATCGCGGGAGAGGTCACACGTGAGAGGGAAACCCAGCGCAGAGCAGAGCAAAAAAATGAAGGGGGGGGGCTCACCACTAATTTGGTGCATTTGGTAAAACGCGCCCAAAAAGGTAATTCTGAAGCCTTCTCTAAACTTTACAGTATTTATTACGATCGTGTTTTTCATGCAGCCAACAAAATTTTGCGTGATGAATTTGATGCAGAAGAAGTGATCCAGGAATCATTTCTGTATCTTTTTACAAAATTTGATACCTTGCATGAACCAGAACACTTTGAAAACTGGCTGTTTTCAATAGTCTACTGTCAGTCGTTATGCCGGTTGCGCAAAACTAAGGCATCGATGGTAACAGCTTCGCTGGATGTATCCGAGGAAGATGACGGCGAGATGCCTGAAACTATTTACACGGGTTTTCTGCCTCAAAAATCCCTGGAGGTAAAAGAAGACTATGATCTGCTGTTGCATATGGTCAGCAAATTGACGGAGATACAAAGAACCACCTTCATTCTGCATCACTTTTTTCAACTTTCTGCACATGAAATTTCAGAGATGCTTGATATCTCTGTGGCAACGACCCATAAACGGCTCCATGATGCGCGCAGCTCTCTTAAGGCGAGCTTTGATCATGCGGCACGCATCACAGATTATCAGGTACGCAAGGGCGGTACGTCGAAGGTTCCTTATTCTACGGGGAACAAGAAATCATATGGGCTTAATGTGACTGCTGGTCACTAAACGAGGAGGGAACGCAATGAGGCTACAAGCAAATAGAAAAACTAAGATCAGGCAGTGGAGGCGCATAGTAAATCTTGTGCTGGCGGGCGCCGTAATCCTGAGCGTGCTGGGAGCTACGGGGGTTTCTGGTCAGGCCGCGCAAGCCGCGTCGCTTTCTGATCCCTCGGATTTGATCATCAACATGGGGACTAACGCCAGCCAGCTTAACTTCAGCTGGTATTGTGACGACACGGTATCGGGTACCCCGCGCGTCAAAGTTGCGGGCATTGCCACCCCGTTTGCAGGCGTGCAGGCTGCGGCCGAGACGGGTAAAAAATCCAACAAGGTTACCGTTACCGGGCTTGCCGCCAATACAACCTACAGCTTTCAGGCTTCAAGCGACGGCGCCAACTACGGCCCTGTCTATACCGTAAAAACGGGAGGCGCAAACAGCTTTACCTTTGCCGCAGTAGGCGACCCGCAAATCGGAGGCTCTGGAAATACTGCCAGTGATGCGGCTGCCTGGAAAAATACCGTTGCCGATATCACAGGCGCCGGTGCCAGTTTTATTGCTGGTATGGGAGATCAGGTAGATGACGTGGCGCAAGGCGCCGCAGGCATCGCGGCTAAACAGAGCCAGTATACAAGTTTCACTGACGGCCTAAATCAGAATGGGCGTTTTATGCCTTATGCGGTGACCAAGGGCAATCACGAGGCGGATAACACGCTAGTCAACGGATTATCGCCTCAGATGTTTGGGTATCACTACAATATTGTCAATGACTCAAATACCATCGTGAGTGGCGTGGCGCTCAAAGATTATTACTACCTCTATAATGATGTTCTATTTGTCGTACTTGATACGACGGCTGCTCCGGCAAATGCTACAGCCGCCACTCCTTATATCAGCGCCTTTGGGCATGAGCTGGCAACAGCTACGGCGGCCTGTGCGGGAAAGTATGACTGGCTGGTGGTGCAGACTCATAAAAGTCAACAGAGTGAGGCCATTCACTCAAATGATCCCGGCATCAATGCTTATTCGCTGGCTGGTTTTGAAGACCTGATGACAGAGTATGACGTTGACCTGGTCCTGACCGGTCATGACCACTGCTATACGCGCAGCTATCCTTTTACCAGCACGGGTGGTCCGTTAGTATCTGGCGGCGTCACTATCGATGAAAATAACAAAGGAAATGATCTAGTCAATCCGGTCGGTACCGTCTATATGGTGCTCAATTCTGGTAGCGGAAGTAAATGCTATGATATCCAAGAGAAAAAGGCTACCACGGCAGTTGATTCTCAAACCAAAAATCCTCAGTATTCTTTAGTTGGCGTTACAGCGAATAAACTGACGATTACCACCAAAGAAACCGGTACCGGTACGCTGGTTGATGTCTTCAGCATTGAAAATGAGGGGGAGCAACCCTATGCGATTACTCCCAACAAAACGGAAAAAGATGTGCCGGAGCAAAGCTATCTGGGCATCAACTACAACTATCCGGATGGACCGTCTTGTACCTTTGCGACGACCAGCAAAGAGACTAACCTTGTGTCAGGCTCAGATAACGCCTTTGACATCAGTCTGACTGCTGAAGGGAATAATCTGACTCCAACTCCAGGCCCCGTCTTTACTGTCTTGACACTTGACATTACTTCAAGTTTGCGTATGGATATGGGAGGCCAAACGCGGCTTACCCAGTTGGTAGAAGCTACCAAGCAATTTGTGCAGGCGTATTTTATCAACAAAGACGGCAGCTATAACACGACACACTATCTTTCTATGACCATGTTTCGGGGATATTGGGCAGAGTTCCGTCTTGGGTTGGATGGCATTATCAATAAAGGGGATCCTCTGGGTTGGGCATCGGTTGACGCTCAGGGAAATCTTTTGGATAGCAATGGCGACCAGATGGGTCTGACGGTTGCTGATCTGTTGGGTATAATCGAACACTTGGATAATCCGGATATCGTTGGCACCAACTCTCCGAATGGGGCCGGTGAGTTTCTTATTCCCGATTATGATTTCGATACTGGGCGAACAGGCTATAACATTGGTACGCCAGGCATGGGCTATGGCGCCGCTGATGCCAGTTATCGACGTGATAGCACAAATATCCAAGCCAGCTTATACGGCACGATTACCATGCTGGATGATTCAAAAAACGTGGCGGTACCGGGAAATTTGCCGCAATCTTATTATTCTTACAACGCAGTTCTTATGACTGATGGACTGACTAACATTGCGTATGTTGATAAAGCGAATACTTGGGCGCAGGTACTCTCTTTTGATTCCGGCTCACCGCTGTCGGGTGCGCCAAGTGCTGGCGATACCGCTGAAGGGGTCGCTGCTGCACAAAAAGCAGCACAGATCTTAAAGGGGGGAAGCACGGATGGCAGTATTGTGCCGGCGGTTTATGCGATTCTTTTTGGGGATGACAGCGTGGATGCGGAAACTATGCTGCAGAATGATATTGCGACGAGCAGCGATATGTTCTTTCACCCGGCAGACCAAGTGGGAGCGGGTGCCGAGGCTTTCTTAGCAGCACATGCCGGTATTGAGGAGCATAGCACCGTCATCCCGACCATCGACGCAGGCTCAGTTATCACTGATGTGATACCGGGCGATTTTGCTCTGACCAGCATAAAGACTTCGATCGCCAACCCGGATGCGCCTTACACGGCTTTGTCATTGGGTGACTTTACGACGCTGCCGCTCAATGCGGTCACTACAGCTACGGGCGAGTCGCTTACGGTGACAAAGAATGCCGATGGCGATTATGTTGTTACCTGGATGATTCCGCAATCTTTAGCTGCGGGCAGTACCGCAAAGCTTAATATCACCGTGGAGGCGCCTCCGACTTGCGAAGATGGTACCCAACTCTACACTGGGCCTGACGCTGTCAAGGTTGACGGGCATTGGGTGCGCGACTCCAATCGCTCGGCAACCTTTTCTTATACCAACCTGACCAATAGCGGGGATAACTGGGTGGTGAATTATCCCAAGCCACAGATACACGTACCGACCTATCCGATTATTGTCCACTTTGTTGACGACAACAATCACACTCATGTCCTACATATTTCAGAGGACTATTTTGTCACAGCGCAAAACTATAAGAACTTTGACACGACTTCTGTGACCAGAACTGATGATAGTCAGCACCTCACCTACGATCTTGTTGACTCGCTCACAGGCAAGACCTATACCTACACGGGAAAGTATTCACTTGACGGAGGAACAACGATCCTGGAGGGAACTCCGGGAAACGTGCCAGCTGGAACAGATATTACTCTGTATTTCTCAACAACCTATGTTGTTACGGAAAAATTTCATGACACTGAAGGTAACGTGATTGATGATGACAACTGGGGGGACCTTGTCCACGATGACCTGCCCGCAGGATATGTCTTTAATCCTTTAGATGATCCGGAGGGCAAGGAACTGCCGCCCCCTGCTATTAAGAATTACACCTATATCGGCTATAAGCGTGGGGATGACTCTAGTCCGCTTATCTATGGCGATCCACCGGCGCCTCTGATCGATGGTATTGATGATGACGCGACCATCATTTATGTGTATGAGAAAAGCAGCGCCTATGACTTTGTCTTCTATAAACGCGCCACAAATGAGGACCCGCTTATCGGCGTGCAGTTTAAGCTGACCCCGCAAAATGCCGCCAAAGATGACTGGGACACTTCTGGCGCTGTGACCGCACAAAGCGCCGCCCCCGACGGAAAAGTCAGCTTTGAAGGCCTTGAGGCAGGGGCCACCTACCTGCTGCAGGAGACTAAGACCCTGCCTGGTTACGCACTGCCAGCGGGCTGTTGGATACTGAGCGTAGATAACACAACCGGAGAGGTCTCAATTACCGCGCAGGGCTCGCCCATGGCGTTTTCCCATGACAGCGACGACAACTTAGTCCTGTACAACTATCCCAGTTGGGCGGCGCCTTTTACGGGCAGGAACTTTGGTGTGCTTCTGTTTGTGGTTGCAGGCGTAGTTCTTGTTGGCCTGGCGCTGTACTTCTCGCCACTTTTCAGGAGAAGGGGGCGACACGCAAAAGGGGCAGCAGGTGGGACAACAGGCGCCTGACAGAAATTCCAGCTGAGCCTACCTTTGGCCGGTAAGCAAAGCTGTTTAGATAGATGACATACATTTATTATGGAGGAGGAACAATAACAATGGAAAACACGAAACGCATACGGCTTGCAGGAGTGCTGCTGGTCATCGTCGCGATGATAGCGATGCTGCTTCCAACAACGCTTATGGCAGCCCCGCCGCAAACAGGAGAGCTGATTATCCACAAGTATCTGATGGATGACGCCTCTAAGGCAACCTGGCCCGGCACCGGTGAGGCGGCAGACGCCTCGCATTTGCCCTCGGCCACTGACGCCAAGCCTTTAGGTGGCGTGACCTTTAAGGTCTATTCAGTGACTATCGATTCAGACACAGAAAACGGCCAGGGCGTCTATCCGGCTCCCGGCGCTATTACCATTACCGGCGGTACACCTGCTGCCCCTACCCAGATCACCGACTCAAAAGGTACGACCTTTTCAATCACGTCTGCTCCCGGCAGCTTAAGCAGCACTGGTATCATCACTGTACTTAACGGTGCCGAAGACGATGCAACCGCTACAACCGGAGACATTGCTCAAGGTATCTACCTGGTTATCGAGCAAGACGCTTCAGCTCTTGGGGTTACGGCTCCTTCTGCTCCTTTTGTCGTAGCCGTCCCTATGGCAAAAGCTGATGGTACCGGTTGGACCAACCCGGTACACGTCTATCCCAAAAATGAAAAACTGACCATGACCAAGACCGCCAGCAAGCCCTCAGTTACGGTAGGAGACGCAGTTGCCTGGACCATTAATGCTGCCGTCCCTTCTGATCTAAGCGATATCGTAAGCTATGAAGTGAGCGACCAATTAGATAACGCTCTTACCTACGTCAGCGTTACTGAGCCTATAGTTGCACTGAAAGCTGACGGAATATCGACGATCAATGTTCCCTCATCAGGCAGCCCTGTGCTTTATACCATCACTGCAGGTACTGCGAGTGTTCCCGTGAAAGTCACTTTTAACACAGATGGTATCGCTTGGCTTAAAACCAACAACATTCGTTCAGTCAAAATCGTAATCAATACGCTGGTAAACAATAAGATTATCGACGCGGCTCACCACGACGTCATAGACAATACGGCTAAGGCCACCTTCACCAACTTAGATGACGTGATTACTGACATCACCAGCAACAAAGAAGAGGTTCACACCGGTACCGTTGAGGTCACCAAGGTTGACTCGATCACGGGTGCTGCGGTAAATGGCGCCGTCTTTAAGATCGCCAGCTCTTCTGCAAACGCTAAGGCAGGCGACTTCCTGCGCGAAGATGCTTCTGGCAATATTCTTGACGTAGGCGCCGCCGATTACGGCACAGCTACTGATATCACACTTGATACCGCAAGCGGCAACACAGCTACTTACGAGGGCCTGGCTGATGTGATCAGCAGCAACCCCGGTATCTATTGGCTTTCTGAGACGAAGGCTCCTGCAGGATACAACATTCTGGTCAATCCCGTGAAGGTTGACTTCAGCAGTGCTACGACGCTTAACCACTGGACTGTGGTTGTCACGGTCAAAGACTCCCATGGCTTTACGCTTCCTTTGACCGGCGCTGCTGGCGTGGCTGTCTTTACGATTGTGGGCATTGTGCTGATTGGTTCTGCGGTAGCGCTGGTTGCTAACACAAGAAGAAAAAGCAGAACAGCTGGCAGTCAGACTGTTTAATCGCACTGTTTTAGTTTGTTGATTAGAGACATTACCTCTCCGTCTCTTTTCATATTTGCAAAGAGCAGCTACCTCCCCCCTGCTGCTCTTTGCACCCCGTCGCTCATGAACAGAACCGGAGCCATGAAGCGATGCTTAGTTTGTTGATTAGAGACATTCTCCCTATCGTCTCTATTCATTATTTGGTAAAGGGCAGTTAATCTTCCCCCTAACTGCCCTTTGCCCTTAGGTATGAAAACAAAATTGGAGCCATGAAGCGACACTCAACCGCGATAAGAACTACTCTGACCTGCCTGCTTGCCTTAGCAGGTATTGCGGTCCTTTCCTATCCGTATGTCGCGTCCTATTTGTCAAAACTCCATGCTACCCGTGCTGTCGCAACCTATGCAAAAAACGTGGCGGCCTTAGACCCTAAGGTTGCAGCCACCCAGCTTAAGCGCGCCCATGACTATAACGACGACTTAGCCGGAAACCCCGTCCATGACCCGTTTATCTATGGCTCCGGTATGGCGCTGGATAAAGATTATCTCTCCATCCTTAACGTGGATGGCATGATGGGATCTGTCGAGATACCTAAGATCAAAGTGAACTTGCCCATCTATCACGGGACTTCTTCTGACACGCTCAGCCAGGGGATCGGACATTTGGAAGGGACTTCGCTTCCGGTAGGAGGGCTGCGTACACATGCGGTGCTGACCGGACACACCGGTCTTGCCTATGCCCGCATGTTTACTGACCTGACGGAGATGAAAGTTGGCGACCAGTTCTATATCCATGTGCTGGGCCAGACTCTTGCGTACCAGGTCGATCAGATAAAAGTGGTCCTGCCACAGAACACGGCTGACCTCAGTTTGTTCCCTGGCCATGACTATGTGACGCTTCTGACCTGCACGCCGTACGGCATCAATGACCATCGGCTTTTGGTCAGGGGCACGCGTGTGCCCTATGTGCCTGAAGCAGCAAAACAGGCTGCGCCCCGCAGCGCCTTGAGCTACGAACAAAAGCTTGCCCTGATAACCGGATCAATAACCGCGGTTGTCATGCTGCTTGTTGCGCTTATTGTTACTCGCCTGCGGCGGTGACGCAAAAAATTGCGGCGCATAAAAAAGTCATTCTGTGGAAAGTGGGGAAAAGCGGCAAAACCGCAGGGTATGAGCCTGTAGTTCTTCACAGTGTGCCTGCGCTGTTGATCCTGATGTCTGAGCTCTCCGTTATTATAAAAAGCAGGAGAATAAACCAGCAGGCTAAAGGAACAAAGACAACCATGGCAGAATTACAGACCAGGGGCTATACCCCTGATATTCAAATAAGCAATCTTGGCGCGAGGGCGAGCGGCGCGGGCGCCGCAGGCGGGCGGATACCGCCCCATGACCTGAATGCGGAGCGCGCGCTGCTTGGCGCGATGCTCCTGTCTTCTGAGATCCAGAACGAGGCCCTCACGCAGCTGACGATCGCGGACTTCTACCGGACGGCGCACCAGACGATCTTTGACGCCATGCTGCGTCTGGCTTCGCGCAATGAGAACTTCGATGCGCTTTCTCTGGCCGATCAACTCAGCAGCATGGGCAAGCTTGAGGCGGTCGGGGGCCGGGACTATCTGGCAGACCTGACCACGAGCGTGCCGACCACCGCATTCTGGGAGCGTTACGCAAGCATCGTGCTGCGCCTGTCCACCTACCGGCGTCTGATTGGCGCGGGCACCCGCATCGTCGCTTTGGGCTATGAGACGCCGGAGGATGAGACGACGACCATCAGCGACGCCGAAGACACGCTCTTCAAGGTCACGCAGGAACGCCTGACCAACAACTTCACACCGCTGCAGGAGGAGCTCCCGCGCGCGTTTCACCGTTTTGAGGAGCTCCAGGCGCAGGGGGGTGCGGTGGCCGGCGTCCCGACGGGCTTTACCTGGCTTGATAACATGACAACCGGTCTGCGCGGCGGCGACCTGATCATCTTGGGCGCGCGCCCGTCGGTAGGAAAGACGGCCTTTGCGCTCAATGTCGCCATTGAGTCTGCGAAGCTCGGTACTTCAGTCAGCTTCTTTTCGCTTGAGATGGGCATCGCTGACCTGACGGCGCGTGTGGTCAGCGCCGAGGCGCTCGTTAACAGCTCAAATTTGCGCAGCGGTCAAATCAAGGATGAGGAATGGGCGGCTATCACTCAGGCAATGTCGCGCCTGTCCGCGCTCGATCTGGCCGTCGATGACTCCCCGTCGCTTAACATTATGGAGCTGCGCGCTAAGGCTAAGCGCCGGCTTCATGATGTCAAGGGCCACAAGCTCATCATCATCGACTACCTGCAGCTGATGCAGCCCGCCCGGCGCAACACAGAAAGCCGTCAGGTCGAGATCAGCGAGATATCGCGCGGCCTGAAGATCCTTGCCAAGGACCTGGACGTGCCCATCATCGCGCTCTCGCAGCTGTCGCGCGGGATCGAGCAGCGCACCGACCAGCGCCCCATTCTTTCTGACTTGCGCGAGTCAGGCTCGCTTGAGCAGGACGCCGACATCGTGCTCTTCTTAGATCGCAAGACCAAGACCAAGACCGACGACACGCCAGACGACGGCGCCGACGCGGTACTGTCTGAGGATGACCCCCGCAGCCCGAACCAGAAAGCGACGCTTTTTGTGGCAAAGCACCGTAATGGTCCAACGGGTACGGTCCGACTCTCCTATGTCAAGCGGTTTACAAAATTTGTGTCGGTTGCGCCTTCCTATCTTGAGGAAGGCTAAACTGGTAGCGTGCGTGGGTGCGCTGGCCCCACGGATGTTGGGGACAAGAGAAGCAACTGACAACTGATAACCCCTGTTTGAAAGGTAAGGTCTGTGGCCGGTTTCATTATTGTAGGCGCCCAGTGGGGCGACGAAGGCAAAGGTAAAATCACCGATATGCTCTGTGGGGACTTCGACTATGTCGTGCGTTTTCAGGGGGGCAACAACGCCGGGCACACGGTGGTGCACGACGGGCGCACGCTTAAGCTGCACCTGATCCCGAGCGGCATCATGTATCCCGATATCGTGCCGGTCATTGGCAATGGCTGCGTGATTGATCCCCGGGTGCTCATTGACGAGATGGACGCGCTGGAGGAGCAGGGCGTCAGCTGCGCGCGTCTGCAGATCTCTACCAACACGCATATGATCATGCCCTGGCACCGTGACCTGGATGGCGCGAACGAGCACCGCCTGGGCGCCAATGAGATTGGCACGACCCGGCGCGGCATTGGGCCAGCCTACCAGGACAAGGCCTCGCGCTTGGGGCTGCGCACCCAGGACCTGTTTGACCGGTCGATCTTTCGCGAGAAGGTCGCCACGGCGTTGGAGGAAAACAACGACATCCTCGCCAAGGTCTATGGCCTGCCGACCTATACCGTCGATGAGATTGCCGACGAGTATCTGGCTTATGGCCAGCGGCTGAAGGCTCACGTGGCCGAGGTCAGCCCCCTGCTTAACGACGCGCTTGAGGCTGGCAAGTGGGTGCTGTTCGAGGGCGCGCAGGGCACGCTGCTTGACATCGACCACGGGACCTATCCGTTTGTGACCAGCAGCAACCCCACGGCAGGCGGGGCCTGCGTGGGCGCCGGCGTTGGCCCGACCCGCATCGACCGGGTGCTGGGCATCGCGAAGGCCTACCTGACGCGCGTGGGCTCCGGGCCGTTTCCAACTGAGCTTTTTGACGCCGATGGCGCGCGCTTGATCGAAGCGGGCCACGAGTACGGGACCACGACCGGGCGCCAGCGCCGCGCGGGCTGGTATGACGCGCCGGTGGTCAGGTATGCCGTGCAGGTCAACGGCCTGACCGATCTGGCCATCACCAAGCTCGACGTGCTGAGCTGCTGTAAGACCATCAAGGTCTGCGTGGCCTACGAGCACCGGGGCGTGCGCTATACGACCGTGCCCGGCCATCAGAGCGCGTTTCATCATGCGACGCCTGTGTATGAGGAGCTGGACGGCTGGCAGACCGACATCAGCGGGTGCCGGACTTTTGAGGAGCTGCCGCAGGCGGCGCGCGACTACATCGGCTACCTGGAAGAGCTGGCCGGCGTACCCGTGTCGATCATCGCGGTCGGCCCGGATCGCGAGCAGACCATCATGCGCGACTGGCCCCGCCGACAGTAAGTGATGGAGGGCACTTGAGGTACTGGGTACTGGGTACTGGGCATCAGGCTCGGTCAGGCAAAGGCCCTGTAGGGCGCGACGACCCGGCGCGCCTGGGTACTGGGCAATAAGCTCGGACTTATGCGCTAGCCCCGCGCCTGTTCCAACAGGCAACAGGTAGTCCGGTAGGAAAGAGAGAGCAAAAGGAACATTATGGTAACACAAAAAACCCTGAAACTCACTATCCTCGTGATAGGCAGCGGCGGTCGCGAACACGCGATCGTGCGCGGCCTTGACTACTTTGACGAGGCCGCTCGCCTGTATGTGGCGCCCGGCAATGGCGGCACCCTGCTTGAGCCGCGCACAGAAAACGTCGCGCTTACGGTCACCGACCACGACGCGGTTGTCGCGTTTTGCCAGGCCCATGACATCGGGCTGGTGGTCGTAGGGCCGGAGGCGCCGCTGGTCGACGGGCTGGCAGACAGCCTGCGGGCCGCGGGCATCCCGGTCTTTGGACCGGGGGCGGCTAGCGCCCGTCTGGAGGGCTCGAAGGCCTTTGCCAAGGCTTTCATGCGCCGCCACGACCTGCCGACGGCGGCCTATGAGGAGTTCACAGCAGAGGATGCCGCCGCCGCTTACGAGTTTATTGAGGCGCGCGCGGGCCGGGTGGTCGTCAAGGCCGACGGCCTGGCGGCGGGCAAGGGCGTAGTGGTGGCGCAAAGCGTCGAGGAGGCCCGGGCGGCCGCCCGCGCCAGCTTTGAAGGCGCGTTTGGGGCCTCGGGCGCCCGCGTTGTCATCGAGGAGCGGCTGGAGGGCCCCGAGTGTTCATTACTCGCGCTGGTTGACGGCGCGACGATGCTGGCGCTGCCGCTCTCCCAGGACCACAAGCGCGCCCATGACGGAGACGCCGGGCCCAACACGGGCGGCATGGGGGCTTACTCTCCCGTGCCGATGATCACGGCGCGCCAGGAAGCGCAGATGACAGAGGTGATGGCGCGCGCGGTCGCGGCGCTGGTCGAAGACGGCATCGACTATCACGGCGTGCTGTACGGCGGCTTCATGCTGACCGAGGCCGGGCCGCAGCTGCTTGAGTTCAACGTGCGCTTTGGCGATCCGGAGACCCAGGTCGTCTTGCCGCGCATCCGGAGCAATCTGGTGCAGCTGATGTATGCGACGGCAACCGGCACGCTGGCCCAGCAACCGGCGCTTGAGATTGATGAGCGCGCCGCCGTTGGCGTGGTCATTGCCAGCGCGGGCTATCCGGGCTCCGTGCAGACGGGCAAGCCCATCTCCGGCCTGGGTCGCGCGCAGGTCTTGCCGGGCGTCGAGGTCTATCACGCGGCGACCACCGTGAGCACCAATGAGGCCGGGGTCGAGCAGGTTGTGACCACAGGCGGCCGGGTCGCCTGCGTCACCGCGCTGGCGGACAGTTTTGAGGACGCGCGCGAGCACGCCTATGAGGCCGCCCGCCACATTACGTTTGAGGGCAGTTGGTCACGCAGCGACATCGGCCTGCGGGCACTATCACAGAAAGGTGAGTAACATGACAGATTCAACGCCCCTGGTAGGAGTCATTTTGGGGTCCGCTTCAGATCGCGCAGTGATGGACGCTTGTGTTGAGCAGCTCGATGAGCTGGGCATCCCCTGCGAGATGATCATTGCCAGCGCGCACCGCATGCCGGACAAAGTGCACGAGTGGGCGTCCGGCGCGGCAGACCGTGGCCTGAAAGTCATCATTGCGGCAGCCGGCAAGGCGGCCCACTTAGGCGGCGTGGTCGCGGCCTATACGCCGCTGCCGGTCATCACGGTGCCCATGAAGACGAGCGACTTGGGCGGCCTGGACTCCCTGCTGTCCATGGTGCAGATGCCCACCGGCGTACCGGTGGCCTGCGTGGCCATCAACGGAGCGAAGAACGCCGCGATCCTGGCCTGCCAGATACTCGGCAGCTCCCTGCCGGAGTATCGCGAGAGGGTAGTAGCCTACAAACAGGCCCAGGCGGGCTAAAACGCGCTGGGCGCCCGCTGGGGTCGTTGTCGCAAAACTCACGGGCGGTAAGCCCGCTTCGTTTCGCGACGCCTACCCAGCCAGCACCGATCGCGTTTTAGCAGCGCGATTGTTGCGCTGGGCGCCCGCTGGGGTCGTTGTCGCAAAACTCACGGGCGGTAGCCCGCTTCGTTTCGCGACGCCTACCCAGCCAGCACCGATCGCGCTTTAGCAGCGCGATTGTTGCGCTGGGCGCCCGCTGGGGTCGTTGTCGCAAAACTCACGGGCGGTAAGCCCGCTTCGTTTCGCGACGCCTACCCAGCCAGCACCGATCGCGTTTTTACCCGTCATTGCGAGGGAGGCCGCAGGCCGACCGCGGCAATCCGCCAGTTTCGCGCGCCTCGCGCGCGTTTTGCGTGCTCGTGCTCATGTGTCCGTTTCGTGGCGCGGGAGCGACGCTGCGCCCCTTAACAGGTAGAATTGAACCTATGATTTATCTCTCACAACTACTGGATAGGCCAATCATCGACAGCGAGGGCATCGAGGTTGGCCGCGTCAGCGATCTTGCGGTGAGCGCGGGGGACGTGTTTCCCCGGGTCACGGCAATCGCTGCGTTGCAGGACAGTGGCGACACGATCCTGATCCCCTGGCAGTCCTCAGTTGCTGACGTCACGGTCGAGGCGATGACGCTCAGCATGGCAGCAGACGGCATTGAGCCGGGCTTTTTGCAAGACGACGAGATCTTTCTCGTGCGCGACGTGCTTGACAAGCAGATCGTTGACGTGATGGGCAAGAAGGTCGTCACGGTAAACGACCTGCAGCTTTCTGATGCGGTGGGTATCCTGCGCCTGACGGCGGCAGAAGTCAGCACCGGCGCCAGACTGCGGCGCAGATCGCCGGGCGCGGAGAAGTTGCTCGGCGGGCTGCTGCATCTGTTTGGCGGCGAGTTCAAGACCAGCCTCATTGCCTGGAACTACATTGACCTGCCCGGGCGTGACCTCTCCAGCATGCGCCTCTCGGTCTCGCACAAGCGCCTGCATGAACTGCACCCGGCCGACGTGGCAGACATCATCGAGCAGCTGGCGCCGGAGGCCCGCGCGGCGGTCTTTGCGCACCTGGACGCGGCGCACGCAGCCGAGACGATCAGCGAACTTGAAGACGAGTTTCAGGCTGACGTCATCGATGAGCTTAACGAGAGTCACGCCAGCAACCTGCTGGCCGAGATGGGCCCCGATGACGCGGCCGACATCATCGGTGACCTTGAGCGCGATAAGGCCGAGCGGCTTCTGCGCCTGATGGGCTACGAGGATAGCGAGGCCATCCGGCGCCTGTTGGGCTATGGCGAGGAGTCTGCCGGCGGCATCATGACCAACGATGTGGCGGTTATCAACCAGACGGCAACCGTGGGCGAGGCAACCGAATACCTGCACTCGATCGCAGAGAAATACGAAGACCTCCACTACCTTTATCTGACCAACGACCATGATGAGCTGGTGGGCGCCGTTGGCCTGCTGGACCTGCTGGTTGCGCCGCCGGATAAGCCGGTCTCTGAGCTTACGACGCCGGAGGACAAGTTCTTCAAGGTTGCGCCGGACGAGGACCAGGAGGACGTGGCAAAGCTTCTGGCGCGCTACAACCTGCTGGCGGTGCCCGTCGTTGATGACGACAACCACCTGCTGGGAATGGTCACGATCGATGACGCCATCGACGTCATGGTCGAGGAGGCCCAGGAGGACCTTGAGTTCGCAACGGGTTTGCCCGAGCGCTCAGATTCTGCGGCTCCCCCCACGCTGTGGCACCGCATTGTCGATACGCTGCGCTGGATTCTGCCGCGCCACGTGGTATGGGTGCTGATCTGGCTGGTCGCGCTTGCGGGGACACAAATATTCGGCTTTTACATTTCTGGCTTCTATAACCAACTGTATACGGCTGCGATGTCTGGTCAGGGAGTCCCTTCATGGGCCTGGATTGTGCAAATGGCTTATAACCTGACCTCTCTGCTTACGCTGGCGGTAACCTTCCTGCCTGTTTCGTTGCTCACGATCCAGCATGGGTATCTGCGAGCGGCGGAACTATTGATTGACTCTGATGCTGAAGAGCGCCCCCGTAAGGTCAAGCGTTTCTTGTATGCTGCGGCGGTCGCTGTGGGCTCAGCGGTGCTGATAACCCTGGTGCTGACCTTATATATCTGGATCATCTCTGGATTTGCCGCGCTTCAATGGCTGCTGATTGCCTACTTTGGGATTGCTGAACTGGTGGCGATGCTTATCGCGGCTCTGATAATCATGGCGCGCATCAATCGTACGGTTACGCGCGATGATCACGATCTCGATATTGCGCCGTTGCGTAGCGCTAACTGGATGATGCTCATCTTTACCGTGCTGCTGATTGTTTGGGTGTTGGCAGTGCCTCTCATCCACCAGGCTGTACTGATACTTCTTGCCAAGTAGCTTTAGGGAGCGCTGAGGTCCATGCGGACTAAGGATGATCTGCGCAAAGAGGCCCGGGAGGCGCGCCTGAAGATATCGGACGCACGCCGGGCCCATGCAGCCGAGAGCGCAGCGCGGCAGCTGCTGGCGCTGCCCGAGCTGCGCGCGGCACGCTGTGTGCTGGTCTATGCCCCTCTGCCTGATGAGCTGGATCCGCTGTGTGTCAGGGGGACGTATAACTTGACACACCCCACGGTGTGTCAAGTTATACGTCCCCCTGACACACCCCAGCTGGCCTGGCCGCGGGTGGACGGGCGCGTGACGGGGAAGCTGACGCTGCATGTTTGCGCGCAAGATGAGCTGGCGCCGGGATCCTTCGGGATCCGCGAGCCGCGCGAAGACGCGCCGCGGGTCGCGCTCTGCGATATCGATGTGGCACTGGTGCCGGGTCTTGCCTTTGACCAGGCAGGATACCGGGTGGGTTACGGCAAGGGTTACTATGACCGACTGCTCGCAGATGCTCCCGCCACGCTGCTGACGATCGGCCTGTGCTTCAAGGAGACGTTCTATCCAGAGATCGCTCACGATGCGCACGACATCGCCGTGGCACGCGTGATCGTCGCCTGAATCCGTTTTGTCCCTGGGTCCATGGGCTGTTCTCTTTGGGTGTAGGGCTTGCGTAAGTTTTCCGTAACTTTATAGAGGAAGTGTGCAGTACTTCTGTTGTTCTGCCGCGCAGGCCTGCGTCCCTGTCTGGAAAGAGGAAAATAAGAGCAGTAATTTTTCAGGAGGAAGCGAGGACCAGGACATCATGGCTGACAAGAATGTTCAACCTGCCACTGACGTGAGTCAGGATCTTGAGCGGGGAAAAAGCGGGGCTCCTGCGGAGGCGCCGGAGGCGCCAGCAGCGTCGGCAGCGCCAGAGACAGCCGCGCAATCCCCGGTGACTTATACGGAGGCCGTGCCGGTCTATACGGCGGACAATCCGCAGGTGGCGCTGGCTTATGCTGAACAACAGCAGATGGCGCAGAGGAAGAAAAAGCGGCGTAACATCATCATCGGCGTGGTTATTGGCGTGGTGGTCATCGCCGCGCTGGTGGCTGCGTTTCTTGCGATCCGGCGCGCGTCAGCCCAGTCCGGCGCTTCAGATTACGTTACCGCTCAGGTGCAGACTGGCTCGATCGAGAAGACGATTTCTGGCTCAGGGCAGCTTCAGGCTGCCACAACTTCAGAGGTCAGCGCGCAGGTTTCCGGGACTGTCACGGGCCTGGCGGTCAAACTGGGCAGCTCGGTCACTACTGGGACGGTGCTCTTTACGGTCGATGACAACGGCACGCTTGCCGCCGCGGTCACAAGCGCCTCAAACAGCCTCAGCAGCGCTCAGCTCTCGCTCACTTCTGCGCAGCAGTCGCTTAAGTCGGCCCGGGCGGCAACAGTTGAGACGGCGCAGTCCGTGCTCAACTCCGCAGCATCCAGCTCCAGCTCCAATTCCAACGCCAACTCTAATTCTAAGAATAGTTACAACAGCAACTCCAGTCAGAGCAGGAACGGCGGGGCGGGTTCGGCTGCCTCGGGCCTGGGTTCAAGCGCAAATCCTGCCTCTTCAAAGCCTTCCAACTCCTCCAGTATGACGAAGGCCCAGGCCCAGGCGCAGGCCAATCAGGCTAACGCGCAGCGGGCGGCGCAGATCGCTTCGGCTCAGGCGCAGGTCAAGCAGGCGCAGGCCCAGGTGACCTCGGCGCAGTCTGACTACGACAATGCGGTCAAGGACCGGGGTAAGACAACGGTCACGGCGCCTGCGTCCGGTATTGTCACGGCGCTGGGTGTCAAAAATGGCGACAGTGTGACCGGCAGCTCCAGCAGCGCCTCTAATAACAACAACTCATCGAACAACAATTCTTCCAATGATTACTCGTCCTTACTGGGCAATTCGAGCAACAACAACTCAAACAACAACAGCTCCTCCAGTAGCGCGGCGGTCGAGATCAGCGACTATAGCTCGGCCATGACCGCTGACATCAGCGTCAGCGAATCCGATGTGTCTTCGGTCAAAACCGGGCAGAATGTGCGGCTCAGCTTCAGTGCGTTTCCGAGTATCGAGTCAACCGGCGTAGTCACTCAGATCGCACAGACCGGCACAAGTTCCGGCAGCCTGGTCGATTTCTCGGTTACGATGACGCTGACCAGGCCGGATCCGCAGTTGCGCCCGGGCATGAGTGTCACCGCAGAAATCGTGACGGCTTCGGTCAAAAACGTGCTGATGGTGCCCAACACCGCTATCGATCAGGGCTCTGACGGTACCTATACCGTGCGGGTGGCACAGAATGGGGACACGACCAACCTCAAGACGGTCACCGTCACGGTCGGCGTTGCCAACGACAGCTACACCGAGGTCAAGTCCGGGCTGTCGCAAGGCGACATCGTGATATCCGGTACGACCGCGTCGACGAGTTCCAACTCGTCATCGGGCGGGGGCCTGTTCGGCGGCGGCGGCGGTATGCGGATCGGCGGCGGGAACTACAACGGCGGCGGCGGTAACGTACGAACCTTCAACAATGGCGGCGGAGGATCGGCGCAGCAGGCTGATCCTGGCTCTGGTTTCAAGGGCGGCAACTGATGGCGGTCGCAGTCGACCTCCAACAGGTCACGAAGATCTACTCGACCGGCGCGGGCGACCAGG
>Ga0123357_10000362_pt1 | contig 42826 bp, 41 predicted proteins | sample TergutEmb28metaG_FD_89873 | JGI IMG/M metagenome (GOLD analysis project Ga0123357, IMG submission 89873) | Embiratermes neotenicus P4 segment gut microbial communities from Petit-Saut dam, French Guiana - Emb289 P4 | ecosystem: Host-associated > Arthropoda: Insects > Digestive system > Gut ...
GGATTTTCCGCGCCTGCAAATCCTCACGATAGAAGGCTTGCTCGAAGGCAGGGAGCGCCCCCTTTATCCCGATCTTTCGCAAGGCGGCCTGACCTTCAAAAAGGCCGCGCAGGAAGAAAAGCCAAGCGATCAAAAGCCGCTCTTTTGAGTTGCGTCTCATGTACTCCCAGAGCACTCACGCCCACAAGCCGCGCAAACGCTTCGGGCAGAATTTCCTCACCGATCATGGCGTGATCCATGCGATCCTTGCCGCCATTGCGCCGCAGCGCGGCGACGCGGTCGTGGAAATCGGTCCGGGACTCGGGGCGCTGACAACGCCGCTGGCGCGGCTCCTCGATCATCTGCATGTCATCGAAATCGACCGCGACCTCATCGCGAAACTCTCTGCCCGTTTCCCGCCGGAACAACTCACGATCCACGAAGGCGACGCGCTCGCGTTCGATTTTGCGAGCCTGGGCGAAGCCGAAAACGGATGGCGGATCGTCGGGAATCTGCCGTACAACATCTCCACTCCGCTTCTCTTTCATCTGGCGAGCTTTGCCAATCAGGTGCGCGACATGCACTTCATGCTGCAAAGGGAAGTCGTGCTGCGCATCGTCGCCGCGCCCGGATCGCGCGACTACGGGCGCTTGTCGGTGATGCTGCAATACCGCTTCGATTGCGCCCACCTCTTCGATGTCCCGCCCGAAGCCTTTTCACCGAAACCGCAGGTCGATTCCGCGATCGTCCGCCTGCGTCCCCGCCCGGCGCAGCGCCCGGAAGCGCTGGATCCCGCCGGGGAGACGCTTCTCGCCTCGCTCGTCAGCGCCGCGTTTTCGCAGCGGCGCAAGATGCTGCGCAACACCCTCAGGGATTTTCTTTCCCCGGAGGATTTCGCCAGCCTCGCCATCGATCCCCAAAGCCGCGCGGAAATGCTGCCGCTATCCGATTACATTCGCATCGTCCGTTTCCTGGCGCAAAGGAATCTTCGATAAAGCGAGTCCCACCGAGGAAATTTTCTAAATTACTGTAATAATTCTTTTAGAAAAAACACTACAATAGTGAAACATTATTTAAGTAAATTTAGAAAATCGACACCTCCCTGGTCAAACTGTTCAAATTGCTGGATCGCCACCCTGACCTGCTCAACGAGATCAGGGCCGCCTGATTATTCACCCGGAATGCAGGATGGGGTGAGCGAAGCGAAGCGCCATCCGGGTCATCGAATCCGGCCCGGGTTTGGCTTTCCGGGGGAATCGCTATAATCGCGCGATCGGCATTCTCCCGCGCCCGCCGGACGATTGGGATGCCGAAGAAGCCCGCCGGAAGCCCCTCAATGGATTTCAATTCTTCTCCCCTGTTTTCTTCGTCCGATCAGAGCGGATCGCCCGCGCGTTCCGGTTTTGCCCGTTTCTGGAAATCCTGCCTCCAGGTTTTGTCGATCCTTGGGATTTTCGCGCTCTTCCTGCCGCTGAATCCGGAATTTCCGGGAACCGACATCGACCCCGCATGGGCGGCAGCGATGAACCAGGCGGTGGCGCAAGGCTTGCGGATCGGCGAGGAGCTTCTGTTCAGCTTCGGCCCTTACTCGGCGATCTTTTCACGCAATTACCACCCTGCGACCGATCTTCCCGCGTTGCTGGGGAGCGCCTGGCTGGCGCTGGGCTATTCGATCCTGTTCTCGATGCTGGCGCGCGGCACTCCGGTCTGGCGCAGGATTTGCGCGCTGCTGGCGCTTTTTGCGTTCGGCGCTGCCAGCAGCCCCGATTCGATTTTCGGGAGCCGCGATGCCCTGTTCTTTTCGTACCCGCTGCTCGCCTGCCTCGCGCTGGCGAAAACGGAGTACAGCGAGCGCAGGCAGGATGCCTTTCTCTTTTTTGTCGCGCTCTCCGGACTCGGCTTGCTGCCGCTGATCAAAAGCTCCTTGCTGCCGGCCTCGGCGCTCTCGCTCGCGTTCTGCGCGCTCTTTCTCGGTCACGCGCAACAACGGCGGATCGGCGGCGCTCCCGGCGCCCTGGCGGCCTTGCTCGTCGCGGCGACGGCGCTTCTCGTTCCGTTGGGCGCGCTCTTCCTTTGCTGGCATTTGTCGGGGCAGGAAATGGGAACGCTCGCCGCGTTTGCCCGCAATACGCTTCCGGTGATTTCCGGCTACGCGGACGCGATGTCGGTTCCGGGGCGCGAGGGAGAAATTCCGCTGTATCTCATCGCCGCGTTCGCGCTCATTTTTTTCGCGGCGCTGGTGCGCCTGAAGAGCGATCCCTTCGCATCGGAAAAAATCTTCGCCCCGGCGCGAAAGTCCGGCGTTTGGGGCGCGTTCAGCCCCGAGCAGAAACTGGTTGGCGCAGCGCTCCTGGCCTTTTTCTTTCTTGCGTTCAAGGCCGGCTTCGTGCGTCACGATTTCCACGCGCTGACGGCGGCATCGGCGCTGGCGCTGGGGGCCGCCTTCATTCTCGTGCTTTTTCCCGGGCGAATCTCACCGCTCCTCTTCCTGTTGGCGCTCGCGGCAGCGCTGACGATCCGGAACGATGTCGCGCACGCCTATTCGCCCGGCGAGCCGGATTTTTCCTTTGCCGAATCCCTGCCGCACGCAGGCGCGGCAACGCTCAAACCCTTCCGGGAAGCCGCTGCCGGCCTGCATGCGCGTTTTCTCGAACCCGGCGGGCTGGAAGCAAGATACGCCGAACGCCTGCGCGAAATCCACGCGGCGCAAACGCTGCCGGCGCTGCCGGGCGCCTCGGATATTTATTCCTTCGACCAGCCCGCGCTTCTTGCCTCGGGCAACACCTGGACGCCGCGCCCGGTCTTCCAGAGTTATTCGGCCTATACGCCGGAACTGGCGTGGATGAACGAGACTCACCTGCTCGGGGCCAACGCGCCGGACAATATTTTTTTCGGCGTCCAGCCGATCGACGGACGTTTGCCGGCGCTGGAAGACGGCTCAAGCTGGCCGCTGATCTTCACCCGCTACATGCCAACGGATTTTGCCGATGGGCGGATCGTGTTCAGGAAAAACGCGGCGGCGACCGATCCCCTTTTCTCGCCGCTGCCCGGAAGAAGCGCGGCGCTTGGGGAGACGGTGCCGATCCCCGAAGCGCTCTCCGGCGCTTCTTCCAACCCCGCGCTTTTCGCCCGGATCAGGATCGAGCCGAGTCTGGCCGGAAAAGCCGCGCGGCTGCTCTTCAAGAACAGCCCGCTTTTCATCGAGATCCTCCTGGATGACGGCAGCAAGCGTACTTACCGCTTCATCCCGGGAATGGCCGAGGCGGGATTCATCCTCTCGCCGCTGCTCGAAACGGCCCACGATCCCTTCCTGTTGCTGACGCAGCCGCGCGGCGTCCTGGACGCGAAGAAGCTGCGGACGATGAGGATTTTTGCCGGAGAAAACGATTTCCTGTGGCGCAAGGAATACGAGATCGAATTCCAGCTTCTGGAGTTGCCTCGTGACGGGAAAAAAGAAGACCCCGAAAATCCCGCGCCGAAAGCGGCTTCGACAGATTGACCCGCCCTGCCCGTTCCTCCCCGTTCTCCTGCTTCGGTCGAAGGGTCGGAAAACGGGCGACCACAGGTCGCCCCTACGAAAATCCTGTATCGCCTTTCGCGGAATCGGGCGAGTTGCGCGTCAGCCGTACGTAGGCAATCGCCGCCACAAAAAAGACAAGGGAGAGCGCGATTTCGGCGAGGGACAACAGGCGCACGACTCCCGGCTCGGAAATGGCGCGGACGAGGCCTTCGACCAGATACGCCAGGATCAGCAGCGAGGCCCACTGATAGGTGTAGCGCCGACCGTGCAGGATGCCGAAAAGCGGCAGCAGCAGGGGCAGCGCCTTGAAGGCGAGCATCGAGCCGCCGGGGCGCAGCGGGGCGATCCGCAATTCCCATGCGAGGCAGAAAAAAATCAGCGCGATCAGGCTGGCGCAGGCGAGCAGGTAAATCGGGCGCAGCATCGGGATGTGTTTGGGCAAGGGGTCGTCCGTATGAAAATCCAGGCATTTGGAGGCGCTGAAATGGCTTCGCATTCTAACTGCCGCCAGCAATCGCAAGGACGCTGAAAGCGGTTTATTCCCGCAGGCTCTTGCCGCTGGGGTTTGTTCGGGTTAGATTGGAGGTTGTACGGAAGTTTTTTCGTGCATCAACCGTATGCCTCATGTGCCGGGCTGACTTCTGTTCCACATGCTGCGGCGCGATCCGAACTTTTAGTCTCCACTTTGGAGGTTCCATGAAGATTGATATTACCTGCTTTGATATCAAGGATGTTCCCATCGACCCGGAAGCCGTTTTTACCTTTCCGGAAGGTCTGGTCGGTTTTGAGGAACATAAACGGTTCATCTTCCTGAACGAGGAAAACCGGCGTACCGTCTTTTGGTTGCAGTCCCTCGATCAACAGGAAATCATGTTCCCCGTGGTTTCTCCGGAAACGCTCGACATGAGCTACCAGATCGAGCTGAGCGACGAGGATCTGGCCCTGATCGGCCTGGAGAAACCGGAAGACGCGACGGTCGCCGTCATCGTTTATCGCAACGCGGTGCCCTCTCCGGATCCGGAATCCTCCCCGGGAATTTCCGCCAACACACGCTCCCCGCTGATCCTGAATCTGAAAAAGCGTATCGGAATGCAGAAGGTATTGCGCGAAGTTCATCCGACCCTGCTCTATCGCGCGCGCTAGAAATTTCTGGCGCGTTTCGCCGTTATTCTTTTGGCGGCCCGTTCCCCGAGAAGGAACGGGCCGTTTTTTCGGGCAACTACATATTCGGGTAATTCGGTCCTTCGCCACCCTGTGGAGTCGTCCAGGTGATGTTCTGCGTCGGGTCCTTGATGTCGCAGGTCTTGCAGTGCACGCAGTTCTGCGCGTTGATTTGCAGGCGCGGATCTCCGGATTCGTCCCGGACGATTTCATAGACGCCCGCCGGACAATAACGTTGCTCGGGCGCGTCGTACAGGGCGAGATTGGTCTTGACCGGAACCGTCGCATCCTTCAGGTGCAAATGGCAGGGTTGGTCTTCCTCGTGGTTGGTGTTCGAGAGAAAGACCGAAGACAGGCGGTCGAAGCTGTAGACGCCGTCATGTTTGGGATATTCGATCGGCTTGCAGTCAGCAGCCTTCTTCAGCTTCACGTGGTCGAAACCGCTGTGGTGCAGTGTCCACGGCGCCTTGCCGCGAAGGGCGATTTGATCGATGCCGAACATCAAGCTGCCCCAGTACAGCCCCTTGGACATCCACGGCTTGAAATTGCGCGCCCTGTGAAGTTCTTCGTGAAGCCAGCTCTGCTCGAAAGCTTGCGGAAATTCGCTCAATTCGTCGCGCGCGCGTCCGGCCGCGATGGCCTTGAAGCAGGTTTCGGCTGCCAGGGCGCCGGATTTGATCGCGCAGTGCGAACCCTTGATCCGGCTGGCATTGAGGAATCCGGCAGCGTCGCCAAGCAGAAGGCCACCGGGAAAAGTCAGCTTGGGCAGGGATTGCAGGCCGCCAGCGGCGATGGCGCGGGCGCCATAGGCCAGCCGTTTGCCGCCTTCGAGGAATTTCTTGATTTCGGGGTGGGTCTTGAAGCGCTGGAATTCCTCGTAGGGCGACAGATAGGGATTGTCGTAATTCAAGCCGACAACATATCCCAGGGTGATTTGATTGTTTTCCATGTGATACAGGAAACCGCCGCCGTAGGTGTCGTTGTCGAGCGGCCAGCCGCCGCTGTGCACCACCAATCCTTCCTTGTGGTTTTCGGATTTGATTTCCCAGAGCTCCTTGAGGCCGATGCCATATACCTGCGGATCACGCCCCTCGTGCAGCCCGAATTTTTTCTCCACGACCTTGGTCAGGCTGCCGCGACAGCCTTCGGCAAAGAAGGTGTATTTGGCCAGGAGTTCGATCCCCGGCTGGTAATTCGGCCCCTGGCTGCCGTCGCGCAACATCCCCATATCGCCGGTAGCCACGCCCCTGACCGCGCCGTTTTCGTCGAACAAGACTTCGGATCCGGCAAAACCGGGATAGATTTCGACGCCAAGGGCTTCGGCCTGCTGCGCCATCCAGCGGCAGACGTTGCCAAGCGAGATGACATAGTTGCCTTCGTTGTGAAAGCACTTGGGCAGTAAAAAATTCGGGATGCGATAAGAACCGCTTTCGGAGAACATCAGGAAGCAATCTTCGGTCACTGCCGCCTTGAGCGGCGCTCCCTTTTCCTTCCAGTCGGGAAACAATTCTGCCAATGCTCGCGGGTCCATGACCGCGCCGGAAAGAATGTGCGCGCCGATTTCGGAGCCTTTTTCGATCAGGCAAACGGAAATTTCCTGCTCCGCTTGCGCCGCCACTTCCTTCAGGCGAATCGCCGCTGCCAATCCCGCCGGACCACCACCAACAATGACAACATCGAAATCCATTGATTCACGCTGCATTTCCGTCTCCCTTTATCACTGAAGCAAAAGCTGATGACTGCCGTGATGGTTTTTCGTTGAGGGCCGCTGGGTCTTCCGGGGCTTGTCTCCAAGGCCACCGGAGCGCCGTCCATGGGCTACCGCATGGTAGCAGATTTCATCATATATGGAGTTGGAAAGCCAATACGATTTTCCGCATGAGGCGGCGACAATCCTCAGGGGCCGGATCGATAAGGCCCGTCCCGCGTCCAGGCGAGCGCGCATTCCGCGATTGCCTGGACGACGGCTTCTTCCTCGCCGACGGCTTCGGCCAATATCAGTTCGACATCGGGGCAAGCCGCGCGCAAGGCCGAGATCCGGCGCGGCAGGTCACGCTTGAGATGCCCGCTCCGGGCGATGAACATGGGGATGACGACGACTCGCCGGACTCCGTCGCGGGCCAGCGCAGCGAGACATGTTTCCAGATCGGGCGGCATGAATTCGAGAAAGGCCAGCGCAACAGGCGTTTGCGGCGCGCGCGCAGCGATGGCTGCCCGCACGCGATGAACGGGCGCTGCCCATTCCTGCTCGCGGGCGCCGTGTGCGAACAGGATCAGGGCCGTGTGCGCGGTAGTCGATGATGGGATTGGCGGTATTGATGCCGCAGTGCCGGAGAGGGAAGCTGCGGAAGATTCAAAGGAGGGCATCCCGCGATGTCCCCTGGCGGCGGATGATGGTACGCAAGGATTGCAATGCCTCGGTCTGGATCTGCCGCACCCGCTCGCGCGTGAGTCCAAGGTCGCTGGCAATCGCTTCCAGCGTGCTGATGCCGGTTTCGTTCAACCCGTAGCGGCGTTCGATGATCTGGCGCTGTTTTTCCGGCAATTGTTCAAGCCAGCTCCGCAGCAGCGTCATCAATTCGATTTCCTGCGTCCGCGTTTCGGGATTGACGCTGTTCTCATCGACGACGGCATCGAGAACGCTGTGTGTGGGATCGGCTTCCAGCGGCGTATCCAGCGATCCGATGTGTTCATTCAGGGCCAGGATGCGCCTGATTTCGTCAGCAGGGCGCTTGAGCTGGGCCGCCGCGCGCTCGATATTCTCTTCGTGGCTGCCCGAGCCTTCCAGACTGCGCATCGTCCGCAGGACGCCATTGATTTCCTTGATCACATGCACCGGCAGGCGGATGGTGCGCGACTGGTTCATGATGGCGCGCTCGATGTTCTGCCGTATCCACCAGGTGGCATAGGTCGAAAAGCGGAAACCGCGTTCGGGATCGAATTTTTCGAGCGCGTGGATCAATCCGAGATTGCCTTCCTCGATCAGGTCGGGAAACGGAATGCCCCGGTTCAGGTAGCGTTTGGCGATACTGACCACAAGCCGCAGATTGTGCTCGATCATCTTTTGGCGCGCGGGAAAACTGCCTGCGCGTATCGCGCGCGCCGTCGCTATTTCTTCCTCCGGCGAGAGCAGGGGGCGAGCGCCGATTTCACCGAGATAACGCTGCGTCAGGTCGGCCAGCGGGTCTCCGATGTGATCCGGCGAGAGTTCGGATTCTTCGCTGCTGGATTCATGGGTCTCTTCCGCAGAATCCGCCGGGGCATCATCAAAATAATTTTCCTCTGCATCGGGATCGTCCTCACCGGACGCCTCGAACGCATGAACACCCTCCGCCGCAGTTTCCGGCTCAAGCAGGGCGTTATCTTCCAAGGAAAAACCCCGGTTCGTTTTTTTCTTGTTGGGCATCAAATTCTCATCTTGGCGGGAGGTATTTCATCGGGTCGAGAGGCTTGCCCTGTTTGCGGATTTCAAAATGGAGCTTGACCTGGTCGGTGTCTGTACTTCCCATTTCGGCAATTTTCTGTCCCCGGGTCACCGTCTGTTTTTCCTTGACCAGAAGGGTCTGGTTGTGCGCATAGACGGAGGAGTAGGAGTCGTTGTGCCTGATGATGATCAGATTGCCGTATCCGCGCAGGGCGCTGCCGCTATACATCACCTTGCCCGAACCTGCCGCAATGACCGGATCGCCTGCCTTGCCGGCGATATCGAGCCCCTTGTTCGTGGTTTCGTTGTAGGTGGCGATCAGCTTGCCGTTGGCCGGCCAGATCCAGCCGACTTCATCAGCGGAATCGCCGGCAGCCTTGCTGTCCGCCGCTTTCGGGTCGGATGCCGAAGCAGCCCCGGAAGCGGGCGCCGGAGTTGTCGCTGCTGCCGGGGGCGTCGCCGCCGTCGCCACCGTTGCGGGTTTCTGGATTCTCGCCAGCGCTTCGTCGGAATAAGGTTCCTTGCCCGCCTTTGGCTCGCGTTTGGCGCCTCCGGCAGAAGAAGACGAAGACGCGGGAGGAGAGGAAACCGGGCTGCCGTCGAGGGAGCGGGATTCGACGCTGGCGCCGGCCGTGACCGGCTGCGCGACCGCGACCGCACTGCCGGCGCCGGGAGACTTGATGCGCAACTGTTGCCCCACCTGTAGCGTATAGGGGGCGCTGAGGTTGTTCCAGGCGGCGACGTCCTGATAGTTGAGGCCACGGTCGAGCGCGATTCCGTAAAGGGTTTCTCCCTTCTTGACGGTGTAATACGCATCCGCATCAGCCGAAGAGACCGCAACAACAGCGCCCGCCTTCTTCGGAACCTCGCGTTCGGCCACCGGAGCAGGCGATTTGCTCGCGCACGCGCTCAATACCGAGATGAACCCTGCCAGGCAAAGCATCGAAAACAGACGACGATTCTTCATTCCTTTCCTCATTCCTTTACTCCACCCCCGAGAGCAGCGGCACAAAACGAACGGCGTCGAACAGGGTCTTTTCAAAACCTTCCGGTTTGCGCTCGATCCGACACAACACCTGGGCCCCGGAATCCGATACGGAACCCAATGGCAGCATCATTCTGCCACCTTCTCGCAACTGCTGCAAAAGCGCCTCTGGCAACTCCGGGGTTGCTGCCGCCAGAACGATTGTATCGAAGGGCGCCGCTTCGGGCAGCCCGAGCTGCCCATCGCCGTGTTTCAAGCGTACCTTGAATTCACGGATTTTCCGCAAATTTTCCTTGGTGCGTTCGAGCAAGGCCCCGATTCGCTCGACCGCATAGACTTCCTCGCTGAGACGGGCCAGCACCGCCGCCTGATACCCGCAGCCCGCGCCGATCTCCAGCGCCTTTCCCAGGCTCCGGCGTCCTTCGAGCAACAGCTCGATCATCCGCGCGACGATGTAGGGCTGCGAGATCGTCTGCCCATGCCCAAGCGGCAGCGCCGTATCCTCGTAGGCGCGATGCGCCAATCCCTCGTCGACGAAAACATGCCGGGGCACGGCGGCAAGCGCCGCCAGCACCTTCTCATCGCGCACCCCCTGCTCGCGCACGCGCTTGACCATGCGCTCGCGCGTGCGCTGCGAGGTCATGCCGATTCCGTTGAGGGCGTTCATTCAGGAATCCTGCGCGGCCAGCCAGTCGCGCACGAATTGCAGGCGTTCGTTGTGGGTGAGGTCGATCTGCAAGGGCGTGATCGAAACGATATTGTTCGCCACCGCGTAAAAATCGGTTCCTTCCCCGGCGTCGGCGGCTTCTCCGGCGGGGCCGATCCAATAGACCGTTTCACCGCGCGGACTTTCCATGCTCACGACCGGCTCCGCCTTGTGCCGCCGTCCAAGCCGGGTCACTTCGGCGCCGCGCAATTCGCGCGAGGGAACATCCGGCACATTGACATTGAGCAGGATCGGCTCCCGCACCGGATACTGGATGAAGCGCCGCACCAGTTGCCGCGCCACCCTGGCGGCGGAGATGAAATTCTCCCCGTTTTTCCCTGCCAGCGAAATCGCAAAGGAAGGCACGCCGAGAAGATAGCCTTCCGTCGCTGCGGCGACCGTGCCCGAATAAAGCGTGTCGTCGCCCATGTTTGCGCCGTGGTTGATGCCGGAAATCACCATATCCGGCAGCGTATCGAGCATTCCTGTCACCGCGAGGTGGACGCAGTCGGTCGGAGTGCCGTTGACGTGGTAGAAGCCATTGCCGACCTGCCGGAGGATCAGCGGGCGATCCAGCGTCAGCGAATTGGAAGCGCCGCTGCGATCCCGTTCCGGCGCCACAACGGTAATCTCGGCGATGCTGGAAAGCGATTGCGCCAGGATTTCTATTCCGGGAGCGAAATATCCGTCGTCGTTACTGAGCAGGATGCGCATGAGCCTGTATTCCGAAGAAGAAAGGGAAATCAATCCACACGACGCAGCTTCTCCCGGCAGCGCCGCGCGTTTTCGACATAGTGCGCGGCGCTCCTGGAGAGCATGGCGATGTCGGCATCGTCCAGTTCGCGCACGATGCGGCCGGGAGATCCGAGGATCAACACCCGCCCGGGAAAGACCTTTCCTTCCGGGATCAGGGTATTGGCGCCGACGATCGACTGCGCGCCGATGACCGCGCGGTTGAGCACGACAGCGCCGATGCCGACCAGCGCGCCGTCTCCGATCGTGCAGCCGTGCAGCATCGCCTTGTGTCCAACCGTCACGCCGGAACCCATGCAGAGCGGCACGCCCTCGTCGGTATGCAGGACCGATCCGTCCTGGATATTGCTCTCGGCTCCGATCGTGATCGGATGGTTGTCGCCGCGCAGCACCGCGTTCCACCAGACCGAGGCGCGCGCGCCGAGGGTGACGCTGCCGATGATAACGGCATTGGGCGCGACCCAGGCATCGGACTCCAGCCGTGGGATTTTCGTATCGATTTCATAGAGGGGCATCATGATTCCTTCGTGATGTTCGGGCTTCCCGGCGCAGCAGCAGCGCCAGGATCGGCGGTATGCATAGTGTAGTGAGGATCACCATGATAACGATGACCGAGAACATCGCCTCATTCATCACGCCGAGTTGAAGCCCAGTCATCGCAAAGATCAGGCCGACCTCGCCGCGCGGAACCATGCCCCAGCCGATGATCCACTGATTGACCCCGCGTCCGGCAGCGAACCCGGCGACCAGTTTCCCGGCCACCGCGATGACGCTGATCCCCAGCGCGGCGACGAGGATTTCCGGCTGGGCCAGCGCGGAAAGATCGGTCTGCATCCCGGTGAGCACAAAGAACACCGGGACAAGGAAATAGCCGAAATGTTCGATCATCTGTTCGTGCTGGCGATGCGTATGACGCTCCAGCGCGTCGCGCAATGCGACCCCGCGCTCCTCCTGCAACAGCGGCTTGACCTCCTGGACGATCTTCGGCAACTCGAAATCCTTCAGGAACAGCGGCTCGAACAGCAAACCGGCGGCAAAGGCGCCGACGATCGGCGCGAGTCCAACCAGATGCGCGAGCCAGGCAAGGAACAACCCGGTCGACAGAATCTGTGCGAACAGCATCGCATGCGCATTGTCGATCCGCGCGAGCCCGCGCGAAAGGCGAGGCATCAGCAGCCGGCCGATGAAAATCGAAGCGCCGAGAAAAAGCGTCGCCTTCAGGCTCATCGCGGCAACCAGCAGAAAGCTGATCTCGCCCTCGCGCACCAGGCTGGAAACGACGGCAAGAAGAATCAGCCCGAGCACATCGTCGATCACCGCCGCCGCCAGCACGATTTGCGCTTCCGCCGATTTGAGGCACCCCAGGTCGCGGAAAACGCGCCCGGTAATTCCCACCGAAGTCGCCGCCAGCGTCGCGCCCAGAAAGATCCAGGTATGTCCGTTTTTCCCCGGAAGCAAGGCCGGGCCGAGGAAACACGCGAGCGCAAACGGAACCGCAACGCCCACCGTGGCCACCAGGGTCGCCTTGCCGCCGATCCGCATCAAATCGGAAAGGCGCGTCTCCAGCCCGATCTGCAAGAGCAGGATGATCGCCCCCAGCTCAGCAACGAAGGCGATGATCGTATCGGTCTTGATCGCCTCGAAACCCTGGATGCCGAAAAGCCCCAGATTTCCGAGCGCCACGCCGAGCATCAACTCGCCGAGCACGGCAGGCATCCCCAGCTTTTCCGCCAGCGGCGCGAAAAGCCGCGCAAGGATCAGGATCGCCGCCAGCCACAGAAGCTGGTCGCCCGCCACCCCGCCACCCGCAGCAAAGGCCGAAAGCGGAAAGAGCAGGGCCGCGCAGGAAATCAGCGCAACACGCCAGAGACCGCGAGGAAAGGAAGAATACATGCAAGGCGCCAGTAGATCACCGGCGCTCGGCTCCGCCAGCGCCCATCGCGCGCATCGCATCGGCATGCGAGGATTTCGGCGCCGCAAGACGGGCGGCATCGTAGCGGTGCAGGGTATCGTTCAGCGGCTCCGTCGCGCTCGAATGCGTATTCAACGCCTCAAGCAACTCCACCGGCGCCGCCCGGACCTTTCCGGCATCGAAAAGATAGCGGGCATTGCGCATGCAGGCATGGACAATCGCATCCGGCGTCTCGCCGGTATTTTGGGACACCTTCGCAAGCCATGCGTCGATGGTTTTCACCCGCGCCGCGTCCGTCGCCCCTTCCTTGGAAACCCGCAATATCCGCTGCGCAGGACTTTCCTTCGCTTCCTCCTGGGCAAAAACCAGCGAAACCTGCGGCGCAATCAAAAAGCCCGCCAATGCGAAGGACATGAACGCCATCCAGACAAAACGCTTCATTTCAGGCTCCGGGGAAAGTGGAAAGAGGGGCAATTATAGCGCTGCCCTTTCTTCCGGTTGAATGTGGAAACAGGGAGCTTTATTGTCATACTTTTCTAAATTACTGTAATAATTATTTTATAATAACCACTATAGTAGCCAAACATTATTTAAGTAAATTTAGAAAATTCATGGCTTGGGGTGATCTTGCGAACCTCAATATTCGACTTGATCTACTTGCTCCCAACCTTGGGGTCCGCTGCGCTCACCGCCAACATATGCGGAGCTTCACGCACTGAAATCAATTTGACTTGAGTATTATATTTATTCGATGTACAATAAATTATGTTGACTGTCATCGAAACTCCCGAATTCATCGCGGCAACGGCTCAATTCTGGAGCGATGCCGAGCGCGAAGAATTCATCGACTGGATTGCCGAAAATCCTGATGTGGGCGATGTCATTCCCGGCGCAAAGGGTTTGCGTAAGCTACGCTGGTTTGCGCTTGGCAAAGGCAAGCGCAGCGGCGCGCGGGTGATTTACATCGTGCGCACGGCGCGGGGCGATCTGGTGTTGGTGACGGCATACACCAAGGGACGGATTGAAAACATCCCGGCCAATCTCTTGCGTTCATTGATGGAGAAATACGATGTCTGAAACAAAGCTGGATTCGGAAACGGCTGCGCTGCTGGCTTCGCTGGAACGCGGATTGCAGCAGGCCGCCCGTGGGGATTTCGCCCGTGTGCATACGCCAGAGGAAATCAAGGCCCGGAAGAAAGCAGGCCGCCCTGCAGGCAGCGTGCAGGCTACGCACAAGCAACCCACGACGCTGCGGCTGGATGAGGATGTTCTGGCACGTTGGCGCGCATCCGGAAAGGGCTGGCAAACCCGCGCTGCTGAGGTGCTGGCAAAGTACGCGCCCCGGTAGCTGGAGGTGGTTTCGGCGACAAAAGCACGCAGGACGCCGACATCAAGCGCGCGAAGAAACTGGCAAAGGAGATTTGAACCATGACCCTCAAAACCATTCCTTTCGACCTGGCGAAATACCTCGACGACGAGGAACTGATTCAGGAATATTTCTCGCAGGTTCTCGAAGACGGAGACAGCGAGGAAATTGTGCGCGCCCTCGGCACCATTGCCCGCGCACGCGGCATGACAACACTGTCCGCCCAAACAGGGCTGGGCCGGGAGAGCCTCTACAAAACGCTTTCCGAGGGGAGCAAGCCGCGTTTCGATACGATCCTGAAAATCATCCGCGCCCTGGGTCTGAAATTCTCTGCACGGACAGTAATCTGCGAATGATTTTCTAAATTACTGTAATAATTCTTAATTAAAAATCACTACAGTAGCGGAATATTCTTTAAGTAAATTTAGAAAATCCATAGCTTGGGGTGAGCTTGCGAACCCCAACATTCGACTTTATCTGCTTGCTCCCAACGTTGGGGTTCGCTGCGCTCACCGCCAACCTATGCGGACTGGATCCTGCGACTCCGCTACGCTGCGCGCAGGATGACGGGTCAGGAGGTTCCGGCGCTTGCGCTCCGTCGTTCGGCACGCGCACCCGGTCATCCTGCGCGAAGTCGCAGGATCAGCGAAGTCGCGGGATCCAGAGGAAGATGTGCTCTCTGGCGCCAAGGTTTTTCGACATGATTTGCAGCGGCGTCCCGATTGGCGCTCCATTCATCCTGCATGCCTTGAACACCTGTCGAGCGCAATCCCCACCATTCATGGCGGGGTCAGCGAGACATGGCGCAGCAGGCGCCGAAGGCGCCCCGCATTGTGTCGAGGAATCCCCAAGCTTCAGGTTGGGGTGACTCAAAATCAACCCTTGCTTGCCGGGTGAACAAGTATCTTTCCTCTTGTTTTTTGTAACTTATAAATTACAATTAAGCCATGTTCAAGATTCGCACCCACCCTGAATTTGAGCGATGGCTGCTCGGCTTGCGCGATCAGGTCGCCCGTGCTCGCCTGATGAAGAGACTGAAGAAGGTAGAGCTTGGCCTGCTTGGAGATGTGGATTCCGTCGGAGAGGGCGTGTTCGAGATGCGAGAAAACTTTGGCCCCGGCTGGCGCATGTACTATGTTCAACGCGGCGAGGTGCTCATTCTGATGCTTGGTGGCGGCAACAAGTCCACGCAAGCCAGGGATATTCAAGCGGCCAGGGCGCTGGCCAAGGCACTGGAGGATTGAAAATGGAGAAGAAAATCAAGGTCCCGGAACTTCCGGCGTTCGATGCGGCCAGGTATCTGGATAGCGAAGAAATGATTGCCGCGTATTTGGCCTCGATCATGGAAGACGATGACCCCGCCTTGCTTGCGGCAGCGCTTGGCGATGTCGCCCGCGCCCGTGGCATGACGCAACTTGCCCGTGATACGGGTCTCGCACGGGAAGCCCTTTACCGCTCGCTTTCGGCCAATGGCAACCCGAGCTTCAGCACTGTCAACAAGGTGATGCGCGCGTTGGGCCTGAAACTGGTTCCACAACCGATTTCCTCGCGCTGAAACAGGACTGCAAACAGACGCGGCAGCCAGAATGCCTACAACAACTCCCCATACCTTCTGACAAATATCTTTTTGAATAGCGTCACCAGGGCCATGTACAGGCAAACCGTCAATGCCAGCCAGGGGAAGAATTGCGAAGGCAGGGCTGCCAGGCCGATTTCCCTGCCGAGGCTCGTAAAGGGGATGAGCGTCAGGGCCACGATCCCGGCCATCGTGAGCAGCGTGAGCGATGCGGAGGCGCGGCTCTGGAGGAACGGGATTTTCGGCGTGCGGAGCATATGGATGACGAGCGTCTGGGTCCACATGGATTCGACGAACCATCCCGCGTGGAAAACCGCGATGAAGGACGCCTGCATTTTCGGATCGGCAATCTGGTGAAACATCAATCCGCCGGCCACGGTGGGGCAAATGACGAAGTACAGCAACGCATAGGTCGTGATGTCGAATATCGAGCTTGTCGGGCCGATCCACAGCATGAATTTGCCGATCGAGGAAGCGTCCCATTTTCTCGGCTTGGCGAGGAATTCCTTGTCCACGTTATCCCACGGAATCGCGGTGCAGGAGAGGTCGTAGATCAGGTTCAGCAGGATCAACTGGATCGGCAGCATCGGGAGGAAAGGCAGGAAGGCGCTTGCCGCCAGCACCGAAAACATGTTGCCGAAATTGGAGCTGGAGGTCATCTTGATGTACTTGGTCATGTTGGCATAGGTCTTGCGCCCTTCGAGGAGGCCGCGCTCCAGCACCATCAAATCCTTTTCCAGCAGGATCACGTCGGCGGATTCCTTGGCGATGTCCACGGCGGTGTCCACCGAGATGCCCACATCGGAAGCCTTCATCGCCGCCGCGTCGTTGATGCCGTCCCCCATGTAGCCAACGCTGTGGCCGTTATTCCGCAAGGCCGTGATCACCCTTGCCTTCTGCTGCGGCGAGAGCTTGGCGAATACGCGCACTTCTTCCGCAGCCTCGCCCAGGGCCTTGTCGCTCATCGCGTCCAGATCCGAGCCGAGCAGGATCCGGTCGACGGGAAGTCCTACCTGGCGGCAGACGCAGCGCGTCACCTTGTCGTTGTCGCCGGTCAGGATTTTCACATCCACGCCATACTCGTTCAGGGCCTTGATCGCGCCGGCGGTCGATTCCTTCGGCGGATCGAGGAAAGCCAGATAGCCCATCAGCACCATATCCGATTCATCGGCCACCGAAAATGCGCCCACGGGCGACGGATTATGCTTTTGGGCCACGGCGATGACGCGCATGCCGTCTTCATTCAAATCCTCGACCTTCTTCAGGATATACGCCCGGATCTCGTCGGTGAGCGGTTCCACCTTCCCCTCGTATTCGGCGTGGCTGCACACCGAAAGCATTTCCTCCACCGCGCCCTTCGTGATCATTTGCGTTGCGCCGTTTGCCACCACGACACTCATGCGGCGGCGCTCGAAATCAAACGGAATCTCGTCGACCTTGATGAATTTATCCGCCAATCCGCGCAACTCGGAAGCGTTGCCCTCTTCGTCCTGCGTCCTCTGGATAATCGCAACATCCATCAGGTTTTTCAGCCCGGTCTGGTAATAGCTGTTCAGGAAAGCGTGGCGCAGCACACGGCTGTCTTCGTCCCCGTGGATATTGAGGTGATAGAGCAAGACCACCTTGTCCTGCGTGAGCGTCCCCGTCTTGTCGGTGCAAAGAATATTCATCGAGCCAAGATTCTGGATCGAGTTCAGGTTCTTGATGATCGTCTTTTCCCGCGACATCGCCACCGCGCCCTTGGCAAGGCAGGTCGTCACGATCATCGGAAGCATTTCGGGCGTCAGCCCCACGGCGACCGACAGGGCGAACAGGATCGCCTCCACCCAGTCGCCCTTGGTAAAGCCATTGACGAACAGCACAATCGGAACCATGACCAGCATGAAGCGGATCAGCAGCCATGACACCGTATTGACGCCTTTTTCAAAGCCCGTCTGCACGGGCTTGGCGCTGACGCTTTTCGCCATTTCGCCAAAAATCGTGTCGTCTCCGGTGGCCAGCACAACGCCTGCCGCGCTGCCGGAAACGACGTTGGAACCCATGAAGGCAAGATTCGGAATTTCGGTCAGGGCGCCGTCATCCCGCGCGACGCTGGAAAGCTTTTCGACCGGATCGCTCTCGCCGGTCAGCGCCGACTGGCTGATGAACAAATCCCGGGCGTGGATGATGCGCATATCGGCGGGAATCATGTCGCCCGCCGCAAGAAGCACGATATCGCCCACGACGACCTCTTCGAGCGGAATTTCCCGGTTTCCCGTTTCCTGCCGCCGCACATTGATCGTGGTCGTGATCATCTTCAGCAGGTTTTCGGCGGCATGCCCGCTTCTTGTTTCCTGCACGAAGCGCAATATCCCGGAAACGAACACCATCGTCATGATGATGATGACCGCGACCGGATCGGCTTCCCCGGCCTCTGCCAGGACAATGTCCGTAAAGACCGACACCACCGCCAGCCCGAACAGGATCGCGGTAAAGGGATTGATGAACGCCTTGCCGATCCGCTTGAACAGCGAATCCTTCTCGCCGTGCGTCACCCGGTTTTCCCCGAAATTCTCGCGGGAAAGCTCGACAAGCTCCTCGCTCAAGCCCTCGTAGGTCGACTCCAGCGTATTCAGCAAATGATCCGTTTCGGCGGCGGCGGCAAATCTTAATCTGCCGTTCAACTCGCTACGGTGCGCCATTGCCCTGAGTTTCGTCGCGACGCGACGATTCATGACCCTGCTCATTGTTCTGCATCCCTGTTGACGGGTAAGCTTCCAGCATAAAAAGGGAGTGACATCCTCGATTTGCCAATCGCCCCGCCAAGCCTCTCCAAAGCATCGGGCGGATTGCCATCCGCTCCTACGCAGCCTTTGGAAGTAAAAGGGATCATTCCCGAATTCCTGCAACCCTTGATTGACGGGCAAACGGCCCGGGGAGGATACTCCCCCGGTTTTTGCCCGTCAACGCCATATGAACAGGGTTTTTTATGCAGAATGAGAGTGTCGCATGGAAGCCCCTCCTGGGCATCGCCTTCTTCCTCGCCCCGCTCTCCGGCGCGAAGCGCCGCAGGATTGCACGCATCCCCTGGATCCTGCGACTCCGCTTCGCTCCGCGCAGGATGACAGGTGCTGGGCTCGCCCCTGCCTGCGGATTTGTCATCATGCGCATTTTGCCTCACCCAACTTGCAGGGAACGATGGCAATCGCCCCGTCGACGGCGGCACGGGCAATGGCGTTGATCAGGGCTTGCAGGGAGGCGGCGGCCTTGTCCGCGTCGATGCCGACGCCGAAGAGCGCGCCGGGGATGCCGTCTGCGGCGATTTCGACGAAAGCGGCGGTGCGCGTGCCGCTTTTCGAGGCTGCCGGGCGTTCTTCATGGGAAAGCAGTTTCAGGCCGGCAGCGGAAGCGTTCAGCGCCTGCCATGCCGCGTCGATGAAGTCCTTGCCGAAGCCGGAACAACTGAAGTTTTTTCCTTCGCGCTCAAGGAAGATTTCGATGTGCTGGCGGCCTGCTTCGGTTTCGTGAAGCCGATGCCCGAGCAGGCGGAAGGAATCCACGGGAAAGAGATATTCGCGCTCGAAAAATTCCCGGATTTCTTCCGCGCTGATTTCGCGCCCGGATTCGTCGGCATGGCGCTGGACGGCGGAACCGAATTCCACCTGCAAGCGGCGCGGAATGACGAATCCGTAGGCTGCTTCGAGCAGCCAGGCCACGCCGCCCTTTCCCGACTGGCTGTTGATCCGGATGATCGAGTCGTAGGTGCGCCCAAGGTCGGCGGGGTCGACCGGCAGATAGGGCACTTCCCAGTGCGCCTCCTTTCCGGCCTTGCGCGCCGCCATGCCTTTTTTGATCGCGTCCTGGTGCGAACCGGAAAAGGCGGTGAAGACGAGATCGCCAGCGTAGGGATGGCGCGGATGCACCGGAATCCGGGTGCATTCTTCGGCGCAGCGGGCGATTTCGTCGATGCGCGAGAAATCGAGTCCGGGGTCGATGCCCTGTGCATAGAGGTTGAGCGCCAATGTCACGAGGTCGGCGTTTCCGGTGCGTTCGCCGTTGCCGAAAAGACAACCCTCGACACGCTCCGCGCCGGCCATCAGCGCGAGTTCCGCCGCCGCGACGGCGCAGCCTCGGTCGTTGTGCGGATGCACGCTGAGAATCAGCGCGTCGCGGTGTTTGAGATTGCGGTGCATCCACTCGATCTGGTCGGCATAGACGTTGGGCGAGGCGACTTCCACCGTCGCCGGAAGATTGACGATGGCTTTTCTTTCCGGCGTCGGCTGCCAGACATCGAACACGGCGTCGCAGATTTCCCTGGCAAAATCGGTTTCGGCGGCGGAGAAAGTTTCCGGGCTGTACTGAAAGACCCATTCGGTTTGCGGCCTTTTTTCCGCTTCGCGCCGGATCACCCGCGTGGCTTCGACGGCAAGCGCCTTGATGCCGGCGCGGTCGGTTCCAAAGACGATTTCGCGGAAGGCCGGCGCGATGGCGTTGTACAGATGCACAATCGCCCGCCGCGCGCCGTCGAGCGCCTCGAAGCTGCGCTCGATCAACGGCGCGCGCGCCGGGCTCAGGATTTCGATCGTCACGTCCTCGGGGATATGGCCGCCTTCGATCAACAGGCGCGTGAAATCGAATTCGGTCTGCGAGGCGGAAGGAAACGCGATTTCGATTTCCTTGAAGCCCATCGCAACCAGCCGCTTGAAGAAGCGCAATTTGGCTTCTGCATTCATCGGTTCGAACAGGGCCTGGTTTCCGTCGCGCAAATCGCTGCTCATCCAGACCGGCGCGCGCTCGATGCGCCGATCCGGCCAGCGGCGTCCGCGCAAGGCGATGTGGGGAGAATGGCTGAAGGGACGGTATTTGGTTTCGGGATGCTGCAACATGATTCCTGCTCCTTTAAAAATAATCGGAAACCGGCGCAAGGAATGGCTGTCAGGCTGCCGGAGGGGAATTCGCGGCCTGGCAGCCGGGTCGCAGTCGCAGGAACTGGAGGTTTTGGGGAATCGCGGTGTGAAATCGAGACACGGTTTTCTCCGGAAGAAAGCGCAAACGGCGCTTTCCCGAAAAGGGAAGCGCACAGGTTCAGCAAGAAGGGGAAAAAATGATCTGCCCGTCAGGGCAGCAGCAGGGAGCGCAGCAGGGCCGGAGAAGAGAACGCGAACACGCCCGCCACGTCTGGGGCGGCGTTGAAATCCGGGGAGATAAGGGCGGCGTTCATGGGAAAATCCGTAGTCTTGCGTTTGAGGCTATCAAGAATTTTAGGCATCGGTCAAGCGTTTTTTTATACAGCTCATGCTTTCGACATTCCCCCTCCGCCCCTGGCTCCGCGCCCACCCCTGGCGCGCGGGGCTGGCGGCCTTGCTTTCGCTGCTGCTCCTGCTCGACCGGGTTTTTCCGCCACCCGTTTCGCTGTCCTTCTCGCGCGAGGAGCCAGGATTGATCGTCGTCGCCGAGGACGGCACGCCATTGCGCGGCTGGCCGGACGGCGACGGGGTCTGGCGTTATCCGGTACGCATCGACGAAGTGTCGCCGGAATACCTGGAAGCGCTGGTCACTTACGAGGATCGCTGGTTCTACTGGCACTTTGGCGTCAACCCGGTCTCGCTTGCGCGCGCCGCCGCGCAGTGGGTACGGTATGGAAAGATCGTTTCCGGCGGCTCGACGCTGACGATGCAGGTCGCGCGGATCATCGACCCGCATTCGCGCACGGTCACCGGAAAACTCAAGCAGATCGCCCGCGCCGTGCAACTGGAACTGCGTTATTCAAAACGCGAAATCCTGGGGTATTACCTCAATCATGCGCCGATGGGCGGCATCGTCGAAGGCGTTGAAATGGCCAGCCGCGCCTATCTGGGCAAACCCTCGGCGCAACTTTCGGCAGCAGAGGCCGCGCTCCTGGTCGTGCTGCCGCAAGCTCCGTCGCGCTTGCGGCCCGACCGCACAGCGGAACGGGCGCAGGAAGCGCGCGACAAGGTGCTCGCGCGGATGGCCGAATCCGGCCTCTGGAGCCAGGAAACCGTCGATGACGCCCGCATCGAGCGCGTCGGCGTTTTTCCGATCCGGGGCCATTGGCTTGCGCCGCTGGCCGCCGAACGATTGCGCCGCGAGGAGCGCAAAAAATCCGGAAAACGCGGCGATAGCAGCAGCGGCCCTGCCGTGATCCGCTCCACGCTCGATCCGGAATTGCAGACGATGATCGAGCGTCTGCTCGCCGACCGCGTGGCGAGCCTGCCGCCGCGCGTTTCCATCGCCGCGATCGTGATGGAAACCGACACCCTCGCGGTGCGCGCCTACGCCGGTTCTGCCGACTTTTCCGATCCGGCGCGGTTCAACCATGTCGATATGGCGCGCGGCGTGCGCTCTCCCGGCTCGGCCTTGAAACCCTTCCTCTACGCGATGGCCCTGGACGACGGATTGATCCATTCCGAAAGCCTTTTGACCGATGCGCCGCAAGCCTTCGGCGGCTACGAACCGGGCAATTTCCAGGCCGAATTCAGTGGCCCGGTCAGCGCGGCGACGGCGCTGCAACGCTCGCTCAATGTCCCGGCGGTCGACCTGCTCGACCGCGTCGGCCCGGCGCGTTTCGCAGGACGGCTGCAAAACGGCGGACTCACCCTGCGCCTGCCCGCCGGAACCTCGCCGAACCTGAGCCTGATCCTTGGCGGCGCGGGCACGACGCTGGAAGAACTCGTCGGCGCTTACCGCGCGCTGGCGGCCGGCGGATTGGCCGGAAAACCCCGCCTGAAGCCGGAAGCGCCGCTTGTCGAATCGCGCCTGATGAGCGCGGGCGCCGCCTTCATCGTGCGCGACATCCTCGAAACCGGAGGCCATCCGGATCGCCCGTTCAATGAAGCCTCCGGGCCACGCCTGGCCTGGAAAACCGGCACCAGCTTCGGCTTCCGCGACGCCTGGGCGGTCGGCGTTTCCGACGCCTACACCCTCGGCGTCTGGGTCGGACGTCCGGACGGCACCCCGAATCCGGGCTTCTTTGGCGCAAACGTCGCCGCGCCCTTGCTGCATGAAATCGTCTACGCGCTGCCGCGCCGAACCGGCGGAATTCAGACGCCCTCCGCGCCGGAGAGCGTCCGGGCTGTGACAATCTGCTGGCCGCTCGGCCTGGCCGAAGCGCAGACCGAAGCCGAACACTGCCATTTGAAATACCGCGCCTGGTCCCTCGACAACGCCGTTCCACCGACGCTGCCCGACCGCGCGGGCGGACGCGGCCTTCTGGAAACCATCTGGATCGACCCCGGCGATGAACTGCGCACAACCCCCGCGTGCAACGCAAAAGCCACACCCCGGCGCATCGCGCGCTGGCCGGCGCTGCTGGAGCCCTGGCTCTCGGCCCCGGAACGCCAACGCTACGGCTTGCCGCCGTGGTCGCCGAACTGTCCCCATGCTGCCGAAAACACCGCCGGAATGCGCATCGCCGGCCTGTCTCCCGGCGCCCAACTGCGCCCCGCCCCGGGCCGCCAGACAATTCCGCTGACGCTCTCCGCCACTGGCGTCACCGGGAAAGTGTGGTGGCTCCTCGACGGCAAACTCAACGGCGCCACCTCCGCCAACGCACCGCACCACCTCAGCCTCGACCGCAACGGCCCACGCACCCTGACCGCCATGGACGAATCGGGCCGCTACGCAAGCCTGTCGTTTTCGGTGCGGGGGATTGGGGAGTGAAGGGGGAAGCGGGGAAGATGATTTTCTAAATTACTTAAATAATATTCCGCTACTGTAGTGATATAGAATCAATAATTCTTTATTCTAATTTAGAAAACAACTCCCGGATATTCCCTCATTGCAGTGAGCGTGGGAGCCGTTATCCTGTAGGCAAGCGAAAATTTTGGCGTAGTTTCGCGCATATTTTTACGCAGTTAAAAATTAACCACTGTCATTTTTAGGCGCGGGTGGCGCCTCCGATAGTTTGGCTTTTCTGAAGGCAGGCTCCCAGGTTGCCGGTGCCTCGTCTTGAGGGCGGAGAATGGCCTTGCCGCTCTCCAGCATTTCCAGCGCCTGAAGGATCAGCCGTATTCCCATCGGCCCCAAGTCACGGCGCCACAAAAACTCGGGAGTATCGCCCGCACGAACGTGGCACCAGTCCTGACAAATGATCGGGCCGGTGTCCGCTCCATCGTCCATTTGATAGACGGTGCCGCCGGCGACCGGGTCGCCCATGTGGATTGTCCAGCGCACGGCGTCTCGACCGCGATGCCTTGGCAGTAGCGAGGGGTGGTAGCCGATCGCGCCGTGTTTGGCCTTTGCGCGCGCGTCCGGGGCGATAAATGTGTGCGCGTGCGCCGCCACGATGACATCGACCGCTGCCGGAACATCGCTGGCGCTCAGGCGCTGGCCGACGTGAATGGCTGGAATCCCGCGCTGCAGGGCTGCCGCGTAGAGGCGGTCGTATTCCTCCCCCGCGCAAAACGGCGCGGCTGCCCGCACCACTTCGTGGCCGGCGGCGGCTACCGCGTGCAGGGTTGCCGCTCCCATCCATTTCTGGCCGACGATCATTACGCGCATGCCGCCTCCTCGCCCAGATAGCGGAAGCCTTGCACGGCACGGAAATGCCCTCCGAAGCCGCCGTGATGGCTTTTGGGGCGCCCATGCCGCACCGCCGAGCGCTCAAGGGATTCGCTGCACCGCACCTTGTTCTCCCCGTACAGCCTCGCGCTCACCTGTGTCCACGCCGGATTGCGACGTAACGCAGTGGCCAGTCCGGGGTGCGAGGTGTGAAACAGCGTGCGCAATGGCAGCCCGTAGCGGTTTCGCCCTGCCAACCAGGCGGCGCAGACAGTATCAAGGAAGCGGATTCCGATGCCGGCCCCCTGCCACTCCGGCATCACTACCAGACGGCAGGCGCGGGCCTCAACCAACCCCGGTCGCGTCGAAACGGCAAGGTGCGCCACCGGGCAATTGTCGATGAAACCCACGTAATTGGTGGAAGCGATCATGTGCGGCAGTTTCAGATAGTGATGCGGCTCAAACTGCGGCCAATAGCGCCAGTCGGTTTCGACGATATCGAGTTGCAAGGGCGGTCGGCGTCGAAGACACCCCCGTTGAAAGCGCCCGGAGGCGGTGTCATAAACCCAGTCTGGCCGCAGCCAGTCGGCGATGTCGTAGTGGCAGGAGAGCAGCACGCACTGCCCGCCGGTACGCCGCCACGCCTTTCCGAACGCCAGCGCGCCGACCCTGGCAATTTGACGGTCGATCGTCGACGTGAATTCGTCGATCACCACGCGGGCCGGGGCATCGCAAAGCACGCGCGCCAGATCGGCGCGGAAGCGCTCGCCGGTCGAGAGCACCTGATACGGGCGCAGCCAGGACGGGACGCTGCCGAGACCGACCGCCGAAAGCGCCGCCGTCGCGGCGTCGAACGAACCGCCGGCACCGATCACATCAATGATGGGCAGGTTTCTTGGCCAATCTGCCGAATACACGCTCTCGTCCCACAGCGCCCGGCCCAGACTCGACTTCCCAGACCCGGACGGCCCGACGATCAGCCCGATTTGCCAATCACCGGCCTCGATCGGCAAATCGGCGTCGAGCGTGAAATTGGCGCCGGACTCCACATTGAAAAGCGACTTCACCCGCGCGGCGCGGTAGCCGTCGAAATCGGTACAGCGGTTCCTGATTTCGATTCTCATACGGTCACCACCTTGCAGGCGTAGCCCTGCCGCTTCAATTCGAGATACACCTTTTTTTGTGCTGACTCATCGGCGCAAACCACAATTACTCCGTACTGCTGGCGGTATTTGAACCCGTTATGGCCGGGTGGCTGCCGTTTTACTTTTTCCGACATGAGCATCTCCATATAAAGACGCTCCATGGCGTTCCGGTTCGGGATTCTTGACCCTCAAAACATTATGTGCGCCGCAGCGCGGGCACTTGATACGCAACTCGCTGAACGCGGCCTCCGCCAATTTTTTACGGCACGCCGTGCAACGTACTTCTTCCATTTTTTGGTAGTGTCTCATTTTGAAAATAGCAGCCAGCGGACAGGTTGCTTCTGTGGCAAAAAAATAAAACAAAAACGATTGATGCTTTCCCTGTCAAGCATTCAGTTCAGTTTGCGAATTTGTGCAATTTCGCAAACTCCGGCACGGGCGCGACATGTCGGCGAACCGCTATGACTTTTGGGAGAGCATCCATGATCGACACCATGTCTTTCGATAGGCTTGATCGACAGATTGTCGATCAAGCCATATCACCGAATTTCAAACTGAGACACTACCCATTTTTTGCAAGCCTTTTTCAAAAACTGAAACTCTGCTAGGCTTGCCCGCCGTCGCGCGATGGTGGGCAGCCTTGGGTTGGCTCGCAGGGGCTACTGCGGGTTTGCTGGCCGGGGGGATGCGTCAACATCTCCCCGGTCGTTGTCTCTTTACCTCATTTGGCGCTCAACCTTGAGCGTCCACTACACTTTCTACCGACTTCGCGCAGTGATCCGGGTCGATCCAGTCCAGCACCTTGCAGAGCAGGCATCCCCAGCGCTTTCCGTCTTTTTGGGCTTTGGCCGCGCGGCTTGAAACGGTCTGCGCCTCGTCGTCATTGGCCGCCGCGTTCGCAAGGCGGTCGTAGGCAACGCCAAGCTTCCAGGCGCGGTCTGGGTTGGTGCAGATTGCCCAGGCCATGCGCAACGCGATAAGCCCGGCGATGAGTTGGCAGAACAAAAAAACAAGAAAGAGTTTCCAGCGCGGCATGCTTAGTCCCCCAGAATCTCGGCGGCGCGGCCCGGCGGAAGCAGGCCGCAGGCTTCGAGCATCCACACGCCTGCAGCGGTGGTAGGATCGTCCAGGTTGATCGAATCCGCGTTTTGCAGCGCGAAAAGATAGGCGTTAAGCGCCGGATTCTGCTGGGCGGCGGTGAGCAACGTAGCCTGCTCTTCGGGCGTGAAGCGCCGCAGAAATTTAACCCGCGAGAGTTGTCGGACTGTGATCAGGTCGGCATCAGTGACCTCCCACCGGTAATCGGTGATGCTCGAAAAATCCTGAAGCACCCAGACTTCGTCTTCGGCCCGCGAGGAAGCCCGGCGCACCGCCTCGCGCGCGGCCAGCACTTCTGGAAGCGTCTCGCCGGGCAGATCGAGCGTATCCCGCTCACGGGCACGCTCAAGCCGCCAGTCGAGCGCGGCAATGCGCTCCGAGGCTTCGACCTTGATCCGGGCGATGCGAGTGTCGCGGGCTCTCATGCGTTTAATCTCAGTATCGATTTTTAGTGCGCCGTTTTCGACGACCAGAAAGGGCGCGTCGGCTTCGTCGTAGCCTTCCGGGAGAGGGTATGGCGTCAGGTTTCCGTGGATTTCGTCCGGAAAATCGGTGTATCCGGCCAGCGTGCCGGATTCGGTCATCAGTGCGTAGCTCATTGTGTAACTCCCAGCATTTGAAGTGTTCTGATTCCGGCATAACCTTCTGTTGGGGATGTCCCGGAGCCTGATATCGAAAGAACGGACAAGCGCCAACGGGCGGATTTCATGACGTTTTTAATATCGAATTTAAATAAGTCGCCTGAACCTTCGAGTTGCCTGGTATCTACGGCGACCCAGTTGCCAATTTCATTGCTCCAGGCTTCCAATACTATCGACGTTGGCGGACGGGCCCCGATGGTCTCCCCTTGAATCCAATACTGAAGCAAGGAAACTTCGGCGGGAAAGTCATACTCCAGCCAAGCGGGAATCCCGTATCTTGCCGCGCACCAATAATAGGAGCTGCCTCCATCAAAAGCTTTCCATGCGGCACATCCAGGTGAATAAAAACTGCTGGCGCTGGCGGTTCCTGATGGATCGGTGTTGCTTGTCATCACCGGAATTTTCGTGACGCCAAAAAAGTCCATCAGATCATCGGATGAAACCCCGACATTGATCAGCGACTGAAGAGAGATTCCCGAGTCGAGCATCACCTGAAGAGAGATTCCCGAGTCGAGCAAGAGATTAAAAAATCCCGGAATCCCCATTACGATTTTGCTCTCGATCAATTCTTTCAGCATTTCCTTTAAAAGAACGGGGATGACGATGGCATTGTTCAAAAGAAGAAGAAACTTCTGGAGGTTCTCGTTATCCGAAAGGCAGGCATCCAGTTCTGCGCCTGTCCATGGGTGTGAGATGAAAAAGCCAAGCTCATCTATCGGGATAACCCGGTTTATCTCCATGCGCAGGTTTTCGATTTCCTGCATCCCGCCCGCCGCATTGGCAGCGCCCTGTGCAATGGCTGCGGCGGTTTCGGCGGCAGAGGCGAAGCTGCCTGCAGCCGTCTGCGCTGCCTGTGCAATGTTGGCGTATCCGGCGATATCGCTCAAAGCGGCGGAAGCCGTATTCGCCGCGCTGGCGGCAGTTTCAGCCGATTCGGACGCCCCTGCGGCATTCGCCTCGACGCTCGCTTTTGCCGATATCGCATCCAGCGCCGCAGCGCTGGCGGAAGCGGCCGCAGACTGCGCCGTGCTGGCGGCGGAGGTTGCATTCGCCTCCGCCGTTTGCAGCGCCGTCAATGCCGTTTGAAGGCCATCGGTAGCCGCGCCCATCGAACCGGCCAGCCCTTCCACCTCCTCTTTCAGCCCCGCCACGGAAGCGGCGGCCGAAAGAGCGTCTTCGGCGGCGGAAAGGATTTCCACTTTGATCCCGGTGAGATCGGCGGCGGCCTGCGCGGCGGTCTCCGCAGCCCTTTGCGTCTCCGCCACAAGGCCGGTGAGCACCCCCGCCGCCAAAGCCGCCTCCGATTGCGCGCTCGCCGCATCGCTGGCGGCAGCAGCAGCGGCGGAAGCCGAAGCCCCCACGGCCTCTTTCACGGTGGCAGCGGCCCGTGCAGCGTTTTCCGCCTCAATCGCTGCCGCTTGCGCCGTTTCTGCCGCATCGCCCAAAGCATTGGCCGAAGCGGTTGCCTCCAACGCGGCGGCGCAGGCGGCGGCCCTTTCGGCCTCAGCCGCGCCCGCTGCCGCTTGTGCGGCAAGGCAAGCGGCGTCTACAGCTTCCGCCCTGGCGAGAGCCTCGTCGCGCGCCGCCGCCGCCGCCGCCTGTGCCGCCAGGGCGGCGTCTTGCGCTGCCTGCGCGCTGGAAACAGCGGAAGCCGCGGCCTCGATATCGATCTTTACGCCCTCGACTCCTTCCATGTCGCGGTTATGATCCTCGACCAACTGATTCAACTGGCCGATATAATTTTCCTGCCCGTCATAGAAACTGGCCCTGATAGCCATGTCTTATACCTCCTCAAGGTCGATGGATGCGGCATAGCGCAGATGCGATGCCTGAGTCTGCGCGATATCGCGGATAAACTTCGCTAGCAGGGTGTAATCTGCCGCGCGGCGCATGCCCGCCTGCGGGCTCACGCTCACCAGAAAATCCTTAACCAGCCCGTTTCTGCCGATCACCTCGGCAAGCCGCGAGCGGTCGCGCTCGCTCAGATTACCGAGCTGAATCGATAGCTTCCGCAGCTTTGCCCCGGCATCGGTGCGCAGCGTCCCGTCGGCGGCGCGGCTCTGCTTGGAAAGATCGGAAAAAGTCAGGCCGAAGCCGCGCGAAAGGTTGTAATCCGGAATCCAGACCTCGCCCGCCACCAGCCTTGCCGCCTCGAAAAATTCCGGCTTTGCGGCATCCCACAAATCGATCAGCAGGCAATCGCAGGCCACACTTCGAGGCAACCAGTAAAGCCCGAAAGGCGGCGCCCCCCCGAAAGCGCGCGCCCCCAAAGGATCGAAGCCCCAATCGAGTTCCCCGAGTTTTTTCGGCGGCGCAACCGCCGAAATCCCGGAATCAAAGACGAGGGCATCATCGAAATAAGCGCAAATCCGCCACTGCGCCGTCGCAGAAAAATTCCCCCGCAGCAGCGCCACGCACCCGATCTGCCGGCTTTTTGTCCAGGAAAGCGCCAGGCGCGCGGTACTGTCTCCCGCCGCGCGCCAGACATCGGAACGGCTGGCCACTTGCAGATTCTCCGGGCCTGTATCCGCCGAAGCCGAAGGGCCGCTGATCAAAGCCTCATCGGCAACATTGAAGGGCACAAAGCGCAAGCGGTGCGCTCGGGAAGCGGAATCGCTCATCAGGCTTTTCTCAGCAGAATCGCGGCCCAATTGACGCCGTTATCGAGGGAATACTGAAGCCGCAAGGGATTTCCATTCGCATCCGAAACCCCTCCCGAGACCATTAAATTACCGAGCACCAAGCAGTTTCCAGAGGAAAACACCCCAAACCCGGAAGACAGGCTGGCCACCCCGCAGACCCCGAAGGCGGCGCCGATCCCCGCAACGCCGACCGAATTGAGGCTGGTAGCGTGCCCGACGACCCCGCACGGAATGCCCCCCGCAGGGCCGGAGGTCTGCCGGAAATAACCCGCCGGACGGGCGGTGTAATTCTGCAGCGCGTAAAAGGTAACCGACTGCGCGTTGATCCCGTAGGCATACACACTGCCATCGGTATCGATATCCCCGGAAAAGGTAGCCTCGCCGGTGTTACTCAGCGCCAGCTTGACCCGATTTCCATAGACTCCGGCGAGGCCGCGCTGGGTCATCGCCATCCCGGTGCCGGAGACGACACCGGCGCTGTTGATGGTCACATTCCCGGCGACGAAACCCCCAGCATTCTGGATATTGATCACCCCGGAGAGAATATCGCTCCCGGACTTCGTAAGCTTTCCAGAGACCGCACTTTGCGCCTGCCCGGCGGCCGCTGCGGCAGCATCGGCGGCGGAGTTGGCTTCCACGGCACGGTTATGCGCCTCAAGCGCCTGTTGTCTGGCAAGCGCCGCCTCCATTGCCGCTGCAAGCGCGGAATCGGAAACCTCGCCGACCGTGCCGGGGCCGCCCGGATTGTCGACAATCGGCGTCTCGCGGCTCAGCGAAACCTCCAGGGGCACAATGCGCGGGGAAGTCGCCTGCAAGCGCAAAATCCTGGTAGATCGGATCGAAGACATCACACCGCCTCCGGCAAAATCAGCGCCTCGACCGTCACGCGATCGGCGGCGGTATCTTCCGAAAGCCCGATCACAACGCCCTTGTGCCAGCACCCGGCGCGCTCATCGGCAATGCGCACCGCCTCGCCCAGATCGAGCATGAACCCGCACGCAAAACAGCGCACCTTCACCACCTTGCGCGGGCGCGCCCGCAGCGCCAGCCGCCGCGCCGCTTCTGCCGCCGCATCGGCCTCGCGCGCCAACAGTGTTTCTTCCATTTCCGGCGACGACGTATAACGGTGCAGATCGACGCGGGCTTCATCCGTCGCGCTCGCTTCTTCCCATTCCTTGGCGAATTCAGAGAGACTCGATTCCGGCAAACCCTCGGCCAGCCCGGTTTCCGTGGGCGTCCAATTCCGCCCCCACCCGAGTTTCACCGCAGGCGCGGCAGGGATGATCTCGGAAATCTCGAAGCTTCCCGCCTCGTAATCCCCGCGCCCGATCGAGCGCGCCGGAGCGGCGGACAAAGACTCGATCGAAGGCATCCGCCAAATCCGGAGCCTCCCGTCGCGACCGAAATAGACCGCAGCGCAAAGACTGCGGCACAGCGCATCGATCGCCTCGAACACCGAACTTCTATCCGGGAGGTAGAGCCCCACCGGCTGCGGATTTTCCGCCTCGAACCCGTTAAAAATCGCCATATCGATTTCGGCGGGGGAAAGGCGCAGCCTCGCGTCGCCATATCCTGTCGCCAATTCAAGGGCGATTCCCGCCACGCTGCAAGGCCACTCGCCCGCAGCGTTTTTCCCGGCCAGTGCCCCCTGCACATCGCAAGTAATTTGCCCGACCGGCTGCTGGCCCATTTTGAATCTGCCGGAGGCGGCATCGATCGTGCACTTTGAAATCGGATCGCCGTTATCGCGCACCTCCAGCACCGCCTCGCAGGCCCCGTCATTGACCTGATATTCATGCTGGCCTTCATCGACCAGCAGCGGCACAACGTTGAAACACTCGCCAAAGGCCAGCGGAACCAGCATCTCCTTATTATCCGAATCGCCGCCGAGCTTGTTTTCCGAAACCGGAAAATTCAGGCGCAGCATCTCGTCATAAATCTCGAACGCAATGAAATTGCGTTGCGGCTTGATCCTGCCGATACGCCCGAAGAAAAAAGGGCGGAAATCGGCACGCCGCCAGTCAGGCGAACCGTGATAAAGCCGGATCGAGCGCTTGTCCCAGACATCATCCAGCCAGGAGTCCAGGGCGCCGTCGCTGTTGTCGAGCACCAGATCGCCACGGCTGACGGTCAGCGCCATTTCTTCCGCCGTCACCGCCAACTGGCGCGAAAATTCGACCCCGCGCGCAATCCGCGCCTGATAACTGACGTGCTCATTACTCACATAACCGAAATCTGAGAGGCATCGGGTGATTTCCTCGCCCTCATGGTTGCACTCGACTTCGGCCAGCAGCACACGATGGCGGCCGTCCTGTTTCAACCATCGGGCGTATTGGGCGTCGGAAATCATGCCGGCATCCCTTCGGCAACGCGCGCCCGCAACCGGGAAGCGCGCTCGCGACAAGCCTCCACAATCCGCCCGGCGGAATCGGACGCCGCGCGTTCCTGCACTCGCGCCAGCATCATCGTCAACTCCGCATTCTGCTGCCTCAACTCCGCCAGCTCGCGCAAAATGCTCTGCAACACGCGCTCGACCCCGCCGCCGGGCGCTTGCCCGCCTTCGAGAATCTCAAACAACCTTCGGTTATCCGCCGCCGGAAAAATCCGCTCCCCCTCATGCGCCATCACCAGCATATCTTCCGGAAGCCGGTCGATTCCCTGCGCAAACACCGGCAAGCCCATCGATCTCGCCCAATCCTCCGCAGTGCCGGGCGTCAGCTTATAGACCTGATCGACTTGCTTGAGCGTCATTCCGCCGGCCTTGGCCGCATCGTAGATCGCCCTTAAATTCCCCGCCGCGCCCTGATCCATCCCCCACTGATAAGCATCGGGCAGCGAAATGGACGATCCGCCCATCTCCCCGCCGAAATAGATCATCCCGTCCGCAATCCGCGCCCCGCCCGAGGCGTTGCCGCCGGGCGCACTGGCGCCCAGGATCAACGCCGCAATCTCTGCCGGCAATCCGGAAATCGCGTTGGCAATCGCCCCGCCCGCCCCGAGCGAATTCAGAATCCCGGCCAGGGGCAACAAAGCCGAAAGCGCCGCGTCCATCTTCGCCGATTCCGTCGCCTGCCAGGTGGCGCCCATCCCTTTCAGCCCCTGCAACTCATCGACGGTTTCCTGCGCATAACGCTGGATCGCCTGCTGCGCTGCAAGCTGCTGCTCGTCGATACTCCCCAGATCGGCATAAGGCTCCAGCGCCTTGTAAATCTCGTCGAAGCGCTCCGGGTACTGTGAAGGAGAATAAAGCCGCGCCAGCTCCAGATAAGTATCCGCGCTCGAAGTCAGCTTGCGCCGCGCGCGATCCTTCTCCTCTTCCGTCCCCGATTCCAGCGCCAGCAACAGATCATTGAACTGGCGGCCCGCTTCCAGCAACTTCTCCCCGGTAGTCAGCGGCGACTTTCCGCCCACCTTCAGCGATTTCAAGTAATCGCCAATATCGACGGCAAATTGCTTCATCGCCTGGAGGCTCTGAATTTCGAAGGAATAGCGCTCCATCGTCAGCCGCCGCAACTCTTCGGCCGCATCGAGCAATTGCCCCGTCTCGCCTCTTGCCGCCTCCAGCGCCGCCAGTGCCGCACGCTGCCGTCCGATTTCGGCGTTGAGATAATCCCCCTTGTCGAGCAGCCCGGCGTCGATCCGCACCTGGGCCATATCAGCGTCGAGGCTTTTTGCAAAACCTTTCGCGCGCGCCACCAGCGCCTCGTATTTCTTAACCAGTTCGAGCTGCGCGTCGAACTCTTCCTTAACCGCGCCAATGTAAGCGGCGCGCGCATTCATCGCCTCGATCGCGGCCACCCGCTGCGCATCGCTCATCAACTCCCAGCAAGCCCCTGCCGCGCTCGCCAGCCCGCCCAATTCTCCCACCACGCGCTCGAGCTCGGGCAGCGGAACCTCGAAAGCGCGGGCCAATTTCCCCTGGGCCCCAAAGTCGGCCTCGCGGGCCATGGAGAGCGCATCCCAGCGCACCGCCGCATCTTGCCCTGCGGCTGCCGTGTAATTCTTGCGCGCCTCGGCATAGGCGCTGGACAACTGATTCGCCAACTGAATCTGAAGCTGGAAAGCCGAAGCCACATCGCTCAAGGCCGCAAAGGCTTCACGCCCAAATTCGGTGTTCAGGTCAAGCGCCCCGGCAAGGTTGCGGAATTCCTCGACCGTTTTTGGCGCAGAAACCCCGTACTTCCCGAACGCGCTATCGACCTCGGCGCGCGCGTCCGCCAATTGGGAGGCCGTGCGGTCGGTATCGGAAACCAGCAGCGCCCCCATCGCCTGCATACTGGCCGTAAAGCCCTGCACGCCACCCATCGCCTCGACGAGCGCCCCGCTCATCCCGCTCACCGACTGCCCGATCTGCCCGAACAGGAGCCGCCCCTGTTTCACCGCATCGGCAAAGGCGAGCACCCCCTCGAAATTAGAGGAATCCTCGCCGTCCATAAAGCGCATCACATCGCCCAGGCCCTCGCCGATATCGTCGAGCGCCATGCTCAGCACCTGCCTAGCCATTTCCGTCGCCAAAACGCGCGCCTGTTTCTCGTCCAGTTCAGGCTGCGAACTCTCCAGCGGCTGTCCGTCGGCCGCGCGCGTCACCCCGGTCAGCCGCTCCCGCGTGCGGGCGATGGCCCCCGGGTCATACTCCAGCAGGCTTGCGCCGATCCGGTCGATATTCACGCCCAACGCAAGCACCGACTTTGCAAAATCCTTGCTGTCCGCCACCGAAAAACCAATCTGCCCCAAATACCCCTCTTTCGTTAGCCCGGGAATCCCCCCGGCCATATCGCCATAAACCGGCGTAAATCTCGGGTTTTCCTGATCGTCGAACAGCCCGCCCAGCAATGCCGCCAGCGCTCCAATGGCGCCGACCCATGGAATCGCGGCGCCCAGCCCGGTCATGGCGGGGGCCAGGGCCGCTCCTGTTTGCGTCGCCCCCTGTAACGCGGTGGACAAGCCCAGTGACTGGCCGATCGAACTGGTCGCAAAAGCGCCATAGAGCCCGCCCCCGGAGGCCGCGCTGAAAACCGAATTTCCGGCGGAAAGCAGATTGAGCGCCCCTCCCAGGCCGCCCACTCCCGCCGCCGCGCCAGGCTCGCCGCCGCCCAACAGCGACGCGAATCCGCCCGAAACCATCCCCAATACCGGATTCACCGTCGCCTCGACCACCACTTTGAACGCGGCGGTCTTAAGCATATTCCGTACGCTATCGACAAAAGCCTTCCCGCCGCCCTTTCCGTCTTCAAAGGCGCGGTAGAGCGAATCGGTCAAGCCCCGCCGCAGATCGTCGTTGAATTTCTCCAGGGCGGGCGAGACTTCGCGCGTGATCTTTTCGATCTGTGCGGAAGCCTCCTTCGCGGTTTTTTCGTTCACCGGCGAAATTCCGGAAAACTTTTTCATTTCCGACGCAACCGAACGGATCGCCGGCAACGCGCGGTTTTTCAACTCCTGCACCTGGGCATCATTGACCAGCCCATCGAGAATCCCCGCGTCCTTCGCCGCCGCGCGCAGCGCCTCGATCTGCGCGTTCAAATCGGAAAACAGCGCATCGAACTTCTGCTTCGCTTTCTGAAACTGCACCTCATCGGCAATCGCCGCCCAGGCCGTTTTCCCGGCCTCGATCAGCGCCTCATTACCGTCGGCTTTAGCCTTGGCCAGCGTCTCGCCGAACTGCTGCTGGAACTTGAGCTCCGCCTCGGCCAAGGGATCGAGCGCCTTGCCCCCGGCAATCTGCAACTGGCGCAATGCCGCATCACTGCTCTTTTGCGCCTCGGCGTTTGCCACTGCCACCTTGCGCGGAATATCGGCCAGTTGCGCGTAAAGCTCATCGAGCTGCGTCTTGAGCGTGATTTTTTCAGCTGGCTTCGCCGTTTTGAGGCGCTCCTCGAGCACCGCAATCTTCGTTCGGATCAGCTTCTCATCCTCGGCGGCAGTCGCCTCCAGGAATTCCTTCGTCCCGATCGCGTAACTTTTCTGCTGCTCCTGGAGAACCTCCTTCACCCGCTTGGCGGTGTTTTCCGCTTCCGCAATCCGCGCATCGCCCTGGGCGTGGAAAATTTCGGCGGCTTTGGAGACATCGGAAGCCTCCAACTGCTTGACCAGCGCAGCCCGCCCCTTTTCATACCTCTCCGGATCGAAAACCTTGAGCCCCCCGAATTTCTGCTCGTATTCCTCCAGCGCCTTTTTCTTCGCAATGAGAGGGTCGAAACGGGCGGTGTAATCCTCGAGATCCTTTAACTGCTTATCCAAAAAGCTCTTATCTTTGGCCCGTTGCTTCTCTGCGTCCCCCTCCAGATCGGGCCGTATGAACCCGGTTTCCTTTCCGCGCGTCACGGCCAGATCGTTGATTTCGTCGCGGAGCCTCTGCCTCTCTTTGGACAAACGCTGGACTTCGCCCGTATCCTCCCGCTTCTCGGCCTCCCTGATCTTTTTGTTGACATCCGAAAGCCGCGCCATTGCCTTTTGCTGCACTTCTACCGTATCGAACTGATTGAAGCCGAGCGCGCCAGCCTCGAAAGCGCGCGCAGCCGCGAACAGGCGCCCAAAGCGCGCCGTGGCCCTGACCAACAGGTTCTCTGAGTTTAAAATTTCACCGTTCAGCGCCTGCATCGCGGCTCTGGATTCGTTCAAACCGCGCGTCAGCCATTCGAAAGAAGCCGTCCCCGTCCCCTTGGCCACTTCGCTCTTGAATTCCGTCCACGAATTGGAAAGCCGGTTCAGTTCCGTCTGCGCGTTTTTCGAAGGCCCCGAGAATTTCTCGTTCATCGCCCGCTCGAATTTCGGCAGGAAATCGTCGGTAAAAACCTGCCCTTCGGAAAGCGCCCGGGAAAGCTCGGCCCGGGTCATCCCCATCGCGCGCGCGGCCAACTCGAACGCCCCCGGCAGCCGCTCTTCGACCGCGCGCAGATGCTCCGCCTTGACCGTACTCTCCCCCATCATTTGCGCCAGCACGCCCATGACTCCGGAGCTTTCCTCGGCGGAAAGCCGCATCGCCCCCGCCGCTTTGCCGATCCCCTCAAACAGGGCGCGCGTCGTCGAAGCGGCGACATTATTCTGTTCCGCCGCCTGGGTGAGCTTCACAAAAGAAGCCGAGGCGCTCACATACTCCAGGCCGATCCGGTTCGTCGTCCGCGAAAGATACTCCTGCGCCTGCCCGGCATTTGTCACGCCGCCGCTCAATGCCGCCAGCGAAGCGGAAAGCCTCTGCGCCGCAATATCGGTCTCCAAAAGACCGCTGTAGAGCGACACAAAAACGCGCCCCACCGAAAGCGCCGCCAGCGCCCCGGAAACCCGCATCAAACTGCGAACCAGATTGGCCGAAGTCATCGAAACGCCGGGAAAGGGATCGTTTTTCCGGACGGCGGAGAGTTTGCCGGAAACCTCCTCCAGCCCGCTTTTAATCTCCTTCTGCGTGCGGATCACGTCTTGAGCAGCGCCGGAAGAAGAAGCCTCCAGTGCGCTCTCCACCTTGCCGCCCGCATCGCGCGCGGCATTGCCCATCTCCCGCAGCGCCTTCTTTCCGCCCGATGCGGCCTCAATCACCTCCTTTGCGCCGGAGACCCGGAAACGGATTCCAAAATCGGCCATTACGCCTCCTGTCCGTAGGGGCGACCGTCCCCGGTCTCCCGTATCGTTTGGCGGGAGCGCATCATCTCAATCAACCCTGTTCAACACCGGCAATGCTGCAGACTCGATGATCGACAAATCCCTCAACACCCCGGCGCGGCGGGCGCGCGGCACCTCGAAGGCATCCAGCGCCATCGCCTTCGCTACGGGGTCGAGCCGCTGATAAACGGCGGCGCCGGGGGCGACGAGAATCACCCAGTCGTTTGCGATCAACATGAAAACATCCCAGCTCAGATGATGTTCTGGCCAGAGGAAATAACATTCGTCTGCGGCGGCTGCAGGCTTCTCCCCGCCGGGGCGGATTCCCCAGGCGGAAAGATCGGCGTCGAACTCGTCGGGCCCGCTTGAACCTCGCCCGCCGGCCCAGGCGCGGGCGAGACGGGCAAGTTTTTTTCCGGAGCGCGCCCGTCACGCAACTGCGCCAGCGCATCTGAAAGCGCCCGCACAATCGCGGGCCCATCCGGCCCGGTAATCAGATCGGTGAGCACCCCCGAAGAAAAGGTAATCGAAACACCGTCTTCGTCCTGCACCTCCGGCCCCCATCCGCAGACCACGCGCTTCCAGAATTCCGCCTCGCGCCGCTGCCGCAGGGCCGTCACCAGAACCCCGGAGCGGATCGACGCCTCGATTTCCTCGGCGGTTTTCGGCATCGGATGCAGCCGGTCGACTTCCTGCATGATGATTTCAAAATTGCATTCGCCGAGCGGGCGAAAATGACAGACAAAGGTTTCCTCGCGCTCGGAAACATTCCCGGCGTCGTCGGATTCATGGGTTAAAACCGTGACCGGCCAGGGACGAAAATCGATTTTCTTAACCGTAAAAGCCATTTAAATCTTTCTCCTGAAAGCAAATAAAGCCCCCTTTCCAAAGGGGGTGCCCGAAGGGCGGGGGTTTGTTGGGTACTGAAAGCAAATCACAGCCACGTAAGCGCCAGCTCATCATTGCCCGCAACTGGCGCGGGTTCGATGTTGAGCTTGTAGGCCAGCGCGCCTTCGAGGTCGGTGAATTCCACGCCGATCACGCGCACCTTCGCGTCGACCTGCACCCGTTTTCCGGCGGCGGAACCATGCGTCGTCGAAAGCTCCTGCACCACCCCGGCCTCGGCTATCGCAAAGGGATCGAAGGCCGCATGTTCCGGCGCGAGCACCACCAGGCTGCCGGTCGACTGCCGATCCGTAATGATGACTTCGGCCTGCGGACCGGGCAGGTTGATCCGCGCCAACTGGTTGGCAATATCGATGTCGAGCTGCGAATAGGCCAGCGCAATCCCGCCCACGCCGCCCGTGCCGCCCAGGATCAGCGGAGCCGTATTCCTGGCCGTCACCGCCTCCTCGACCGGCCAGCCGGACATATTGACCGACGGCATCGCCTCGCCGACCGGCGCGAGATAAGCCGACTGAAACTCGAACTTAAAGAGCGGAATCGCTTTGGCCCCAATCGAAAAACTGAAAGTCCCGCGCGAGCCGACCATCATCATCTTCGTCCCGTCGACATTGATGTAGAACGAGATCGAAGGGATATTCTCCGAAACGAGGTTAAAGACCGTCGACACCCCGGCCTGTTGCGTCTGCGCCATCGCGCAGGCCAGCAGCAGGTCGGCGAATTTGGGAGCGGCTCCAGGCGCGCCTGCCCCGGCGAGCGCCACCTCGAACGAAAGCTTTGCGTATTGCCCCACCAGCGCCTTTCCGCTATTTCCGAAAAAAGGCTTTTCCAGATTGCGGTCGGCGGTCTCCGCGTCGAAAGGCGTCAGATTGACGTTTCGTGCCTCGATCCAATCGGCGGCTGTCGGCTGAGCATCCTCGCCTGGCATGGTTTCGAGCCTGGCCAGAATCGCCTTTTTCTTCCAACTACGGGTTTTTTCCAACAGATTTGCCATGTTTCCTCACTCCTTTACGAGGCCGCGTTTTCCGGAGGCATCGACGGCATAGCGCCCGCCCTTGCCCCATCCGTTCGATCCAATAAAGCGAAAAGGGTCGGCCCGAAAATTCCCCTCCTGCGTAGGGGCAGGTTTCAAACCCGCCCCTACTGGCGTGGGGATTTCTGCATGCTGAATTGCGGTGGATTTTCTTGGCACTTCAATGTCCTTTCAAATAGTGAGCCGAGTTAAAAATGTCCTGCCACCAGAGCACGCCGTTTCTAAGCCCGAGCAGGTTTCCGGGCCCGCGCTCCAGCGGCTCGAACCCCTCCGGCGCCCAGGCGTAAAGCGCCTCATGCACGGCGGCGCGGATGTAGCCAAGATCGCCGAGAGCGGCGGCGCCGCGCTTGTCGGCGACATTCGAGACCGCGATCACCAGGCCGACCGAAACCTCGACGCGCTGCATCACGACCGGGGCGAGTTCATTGGCGCGCGGCGTCTCGGCCAGCGGCACCACATAAACCGAGGGCAAGGCCGCAGGCCGTGTTTCGGAGGCCAGCGAAAACTCCGCCGCCCCGCCGATCCCCTTGAGCAACTGCGCCTGCGCGCGAAGGCGGGCGATGATCAACGGCGCGATCACGGCAAGCCCCCGCGCCGATGCCGCTTGAAGACGGGGGCAACGGACTCCACGACCACCTCGCCGCGCGCCGCGCCATCGGGCAACAACCCGGCATCGAGCTGCATCCTTCCGGCGGCGATGTCGCGCAGTTGCGCAATCGCGTCGCGGTAGCGATCCCGAGCCTCTTCGGTCACCGACTCGCCGAGCAACAGATAACGGCCGATGTCGCAGGTCAGACGCACCACCGTCGGCGGCACGCGAACGAGCGGCACGGCATAGCTCGCGCGCAGATAGTCGTCGACCGTCGCCGCCGCATCGCGGAGCGCGTCCTCGACCGCCTGAGCCGGCAGCATGCTTTCGCGCTGCAGGATTTCATCCTCGCCGTAGCGGTCGATCAAATCCTGCCGAGTGGCGTAGGGCTTCATTTTTTATTGGCCGAAGGTTTTGTGGCCGGGGGTTTTGGGGCGTCCGGCGTCACGTTTTCCGTGACGGCCAGCATCGACTCGCTCTTCAGCGCCTCCCACTGACCCGCCGAAAACTCGCTCCCGGACACCGTTCTCGGCGCAACCGTCCAGGCGCGCCCCGCGCGCCTGAACCCGTCGACCCGGGCGGTGATGGTGAAAGTCTTTTCGTCCATCACTTATGCCCCGGTTGATCCGAAAGCCAGTTGCCAAAAGCCGTAGCCGCCAGCCGCACGCGCCTCGACGCCGAACTTGAATTTCTTGCGCATGAACACATCGTCCGACGACAGATCGACCTGATCGACAAAAACCGGCGCCTTGCGCTCCTGGTAGATCACCGGCTTGACCGCCTGAGTCGTATCGAGCAGATACCATGCGGTATCCGAAGTCAGGCGCGCATCGACGACGACTTCGGCCGTCCCCCGGAAAAGATTGGGCTTGCCGTCCTCCAGGCGCTCCGCCGTCATCAGTGTTTTGGCCACGTACTCGAGCGCCGAAGGCACCAGCAGGATATTCGGGCGGATATTGAGTGGAACCCCCTGGTCATCGGCAAACTTCTGCATCGCCGTGCGCGCCGCGCCGTACCCGGCCAGCGCCGCCCCCTCCGAGGCCGCCGAAAGCGGCTTGTTGCTCTTGTTGGAAACGCTGCACTTCTCCCCGTCGGCATCGACGCCGGGATGATCGGCATCGAAAAAATACTGCCCGTCGTGGCACGGATTCTTAAAGCCTCCGTTGATCAACGCAAACACGATATCGTCTGGCAACTGCGCCGCCGACTTCCCGGCCATCTGCGCCTGCGGCGCATAAATCCCGAGATTGTCATCCTCGATATCGTTACGGTCGACCTCGATCGTCGCCTCCCAATCCTTGTTTGCAATCGTGTATTTACTCGCGGCAAGCGAATCGACGCGCTTGTCGCCGATCCACTCGCGCATCTTCGGGAAGTTCGACAGCCAGGCGTAATCGTTCTGGCTCGTCGTCGAAGTAATTTTCATCGCAATCTTTTGCCATTGCGACGGCGCCGTTTCCAGCGCATTGTTGAAAGTAGCCTTGATCCCCACAAACGCGGCGGAAATCGATTCTTTATTGACAATCATAAAATCCTTTCCGGGCGGCAAAGCCGCCCCTGACGAAACCCCCGTCCGCCCCCCCTCTTCGAGAGTGGGGGGTAGTGGGGAGTGAGAGAGGTGGCGCGATCAGCCGCGTAGCGGGCGAACCCACACACCCGCCCTGTTGATCTTGACCACGGTTCCCGCCACGGGCCTGCTGCCGCTGCCGTCGGTCTTTGCCACCGTTTCATCGTCCTCGGCATAAACCGCATGGAACAATTCGGCCGCGCCCACCGGGTCGGCGGCGCTGTTCGCCCAGCAAAAAGCCTTGTCGGTACGCACGGAGACGAACACGCCGCCATCGACGCCCATGCGGTTATCCGCGTGAGAATCGGCGCGGCCGACGACCACCGCACCGGCCATATCCTCGCCGACGGCTTGCGCCAGCCCGGCCAGGACGGCCACCATCGCGCCGCCGAAAATCCTCTTACCCCCCTTCACCGGCAGCACCACCTGCGCACCCTCGACATAAGGGGTATTACGATCACTGGTCAATGCCATTCGATTTACTCCTTTCTGAACTTCGTAAAATCCTCGGCCTTGACGCCCAGTTGCGAGCAGACGGCAAGCTCGGCCTGGCTCAGGCCATTGGGGGAACCTCCCGAAGGCGCGACCCCGCTGGTCTGCATCCCGGAGAGCGCGGCAATCTGCGGAGACTTCTCCAGGAAAACCGAGAGCGCCGCAAAATCCGTCCTGCCCACATCGAGCGCCCAACCCTTCAAGGAAGGCGGCAGTTTTCCCGAAGCAAGCCCGGCATCGACAGCGGCGGCAACCTTCTCGTCCAGGATCGACTTCGAGAGCGCCGCCAGTTGCGTTTGCAGCTCGGCCACGGCGGAGACCGGCACATACTTCGCCGGGTCGGGCGCCGCCGCTGGCGCGCCGGTTTGCGCCGAAAGCGCGGCAATGCGCTCCGCCTGCGCCTTCAAGTGATCCGGCAGGGTTTCCCCGGCCTTCAGTTGCGCCGAGAGTGCAGAGACCGCAGCCGTCGCGGCATCGGCATCGGCGCCCTCGGGAAGGTTCAAAAGAGCGGCCAGCGCCGCCAGGAGTTTTTCCATTGAAGCGTCCTCCATAGGGGTTGATGGAAAAAAGGGAGTCGAAAGTACGGCCAGCTCTGCCGGCGCTTCGAGCGCCGGAACATTGGTCAGGGCCGCATGGGAAAAATCGAGAACGCGCCCATCGGGCGCAAAAGAAAACACCGGGGAGAAATAGCGGTATTCGCCGGCGGCCAGCATCGCCTTCGCCGCGCTCGTCCATCGCACATCGACGGCATAGAGCCCATCGGCGCGCATTTCCATTTGCGAAAACCAGCCGGCGGCAGGCGCAGGTTTGCCGTTATCGCGCGCCAGCAGCGTCTGGTGCTCGTAATCGATCACATAGTCGACCCGCCGCGCGCAGGCCGCCGCCGCCAGCCGCGCGCCGTCGGCAGGATCAAGCCGGTAACTGGAGGCCGCAGTCAGCAGCCCGGCGCTCGCGTGGAAAACGCCGGAAGGCAGGAGACGGATTTCTGCGGGCGCGCGCTCGCCCTCCAGGGCAACGGAGAGCGCGGCAAACGAAAGATTATTTCCGCGTGCCAGGGCGGCTTGGCCGTAGGGGCGACCGTCCCCAGTCGCCCGCCCGTCGCCCCCCCCTCTACGGTAATGTATAGCCCGGACACATGGTGGACAGGTGTTCAGGGACATGGTGGACGGTTTAGTCAAGGATTCTTCCTGAAGAGACGGTAAGCGAGCGCAGGTCGATGCGTGCGATGCGCCAGATACTCCA
>Ga0123357_10000363_pt1 | contig 42732 bp, 36 predicted proteins | sample TergutEmb28metaG_FD_89873 | JGI IMG/M metagenome (GOLD analysis project Ga0123357, IMG submission 89873) | Embiratermes neotenicus P4 segment gut microbial communities from Petit-Saut dam, French Guiana - Emb289 P4 | ecosystem: Host-associated > Arthropoda: Insects > Digestive system > Gut ...
GCGTACCGTTGACGCACTGACAGAAAAGGTCGGCACTGTGTTGAAGAAGATAGAGCCGCCTGAATGCAAGCGATTTGTGAGGCACGCCGGGTATGTGCCAATTTGAGCGGGAACAGCTCTAGCGATCAACGACGCGATCGACGGATGGAGTGCGCGGGATATCCGGGGTTCTGACGTCGGTCTGGAGCAGACCTGCTCCGAGCGCGCCAACGGCTTCGCAAAGCTGCTCCATGACATGAGGCCAGGCCGATGGCTCAATCACCGTGTCACCCAGCGAAAGCAGGGATCCAGCCAGTTTGTCGGGTGACTTGAGAATTGGCATGAGACAGGCTCCGACCACCAATACTGCAAGAAAGAGACAGGCGGATTGTGTCCATGTTGGTCATATGGACCGGAGTGAGCCGGATTTCTGCCGCAAGGGTCGGCGGATGAAAAGGACTATTTGTGGGGGCCGCGCCTGTCTTCTGTCTTTTCACCTCTCAGGCACACCGGCAAGGCGAGCAGATGCGGCGATGCAACCTGAACGGAATGTAGCTTTCCGTGCGAAAGGAATCAATCTTCGGGGTGCATGTCGGCACGGCAGGGTGCGTCGGCGACAGCGCGAAAGAATGCAGGCGGGTGGGCGGCTCTCTGACGTTTGTTTTGGCGACAGAATCTCAGTTCCCAGCCGATTGGCGCGCCACGCGCACTGAAGCGTCAGGCTCAATGCGGCTTGAAGCCTGAAGGCTTTTTCGACAGGAGGAGGCTGGCCGGACGCGGGCGTTCTCTGCCAGATGCGCTCGGGTCGGCAGATTGACAATATTTGGCCACAATGGCCTGCGCCTGCCGGTTGACAATTTTCGGCGCCGTTCTCCGCACGACCTCAGGCAGGCGTTTGCCGAATCCGAAGTCGGGACCCTTGCCGCGGGGATGTTTCGGCACGGCTTGAGGGATCTGGTGAATTTCCCGCTCAGGGCAATGTGCCAGCTGCGTGCGCCCGTGGAGCGAATGCGCCCATTCGCAGACGCCAGCCGGTTGCGGTTGTGGAGACTGTTGCAGTGGCGCGGTCCGCAAAGAGGGGGCGTTTCTCTTTCAGTTCCGGAAAGACAGCAGCGCGCCCACCGGGCGGCACGTCGCCGCGCGCCCTGTGGAGTCCATGTGCTGCGCGGCGGGCCGCGACAGAGCGAGCGACAGGCGCTGGCCCGCACAGCTACCGGAGTCTGGTTCCATGCCCGAGGAGGCTTGCGGCGTCTCTTCTCGTTCCCTGGATGCGTGAGAGAACAGATGAAAAAATCGCGGGTCGCCTGGAGGAGCAACGGATGGAGGCCGTCCTCACTTTGTCGATGTGACCGCAAGGCCTTGAGGATCCGGCCCGGCGTGAGCGGACAGTGTCGAATCGCGTTGCGGGCGCAGGCGGCTGAGGAGCGGACCTGCCCTGTTGCCGCGTCGATCGCGGCCCCTGGTTTCAGCCGCGTTGACCGCTGGTTCCCCCGACTCTGCGACTCTACTGGGAGTGACGATGAGTCCTGGGCGTGCTTTCCGAAGTGCTGGCGCGATGCTTTATGTAGGCGGCGGTATCTTCGGCGTAGTTGTCGGCCCAGGAGTCCAGTGTGACGATGACCGCTCGTCGTGCAGCGGGGGATATGGTTACAAATCGCTCGGTGCGTTTGGTGGGGTTTTCGCGTGTCACCACCAGCCCGAGCCGGATCAGTTCGGCCAGTTTCCGTTTGCCCGTGGAGAGGCTGCCGCCGGCGAATGCATAGGCGTCGGTGGCGCGGAGCGGATGACCTTCCTCGTCCGTCAAGGCGTGGATTGCGGAGAGCAGGTTCCAGTAGGGAATGGCGTCGCCTTCATCAAAGGTGGCACCGAGTTCGTGAAGTTGCGTCGACCACAGAGCAAACTGGGTGATCGCGCGTTTGATGATTTTCGTTACCGGGGAATTTGCGGGGTAGCCTACCCAGGGTGAGGGCATATCGTGGGTTCCATCGTTGCAACCTTACTGAAAGTTAACCTGGAGTCAGAGGAGGAAAGGTTCCTTTCGTGAAACCTCCTCGTGCTTTGTTTCCCGGTCTTTTCTGCAAATCAGGCGCCCGCTTGCGGCCCCGCGCTGGCGTCGGCGGATGCATGCCAGATATCCCGATGAAAGGCGATGGAGTCAAGAACATACCTGGCATATATCTTTTCTGGCGGTGCCATCCGACTGCCACAACGCGACGGTGCCTGCCATGCGAGGCGCAAAGCCTTTCTGCTGCTCTGGCGCCTGATTTGAGCGTTAAGCGTATGTTCAGAGTCGCTGTTGGCGGGATTTGTTGGAACGGCGCATCAGCTGTGGGCGTGAGGCGTGCGTGCGCCGGCGTGCGCGCCCCGAGGCAGAGCCGATCACGTGAAGAGAAGGAGGACCGGATTGCGGAAGTTCAGTCCGTTTTCGCGGGCAATCGCAGCTTCCCACCGCAGGCGTGAGACCTGTTGCGTCAGACCTGGGTCTTGCGGGTTGTACCGACTGCGCCTGCCGCAGCCCACGCGCCTTGATGTGGGGGAGCAATTCCGCCGGCCTGGGAGTTCCTGAAGATGGCTTTGATGCCAGCCTGCACTCAGTGGCGGGGCGATGGCGCCATGCGCCATTCCGGCAGGCGGTCCTCAGCCGTCAGAGTGTCGCCACTGGGATCCTGCGCCGGGACGGCCTGCTGTGACAGAGGCGGCCCGTCTTTGGCCAGGTCGGCCTCAGGGGATGGATCGCTCTCTGCTGCGCGGTTGCCGGATACCTCCATGCTGTCACTGAGGATCGAACCGGTGTGATCGGGGGCCTTTCTGTCACCGCGCTCGGGAGCCTTCTTTCCGCTGTGATCAGGGGCGGTGATCATGCGGTAGACTTTGCGGGCGCCGTCCTGGGCGCGCTGGCCGATGATGGTCGCAGCGTGGCCGCCGACCTCGCAGGCCGCAGGCTGGCGATTGCAGAACTGGCCGATGTCGGAGGCGGTGGCAGCCGCGGCCTGGACCGCCTCGGATGCGCCGATATGCGGCGTGCCGACGGGCTCCTCGGTCTTGTCTCGGGGCAGGAATACCAGCACCAGCCCGAGCCAGAAGATCATGCGGAACAGAAAACGCATTCCTGGGACCTGTCTTTTACGCCACACGCGGCAGATCAGAGTGAAGAAGAGTGAAGGGGGGCGGTAAATTTTCTGTTGACGTGCGCGCTTTACCTCCGGGCCTGGGAGTGCGGGAAAGGCTCTGTTCACTATGAAAGTTTCAATTCGAAGCAAAAATGCAACGATTCCAATAGCGCCCGGCGCCATGTGGGGCTGCCTTAGTGTTCGCTTAATGTCGCTCTGACACGCTGGCTTTACGAACCAAGGAGACGTTGCGGCGTGTCTTAAGTGAACGAGCCGACGCGTGAAGCCCCCGTGACAGTGTTGAGTATCATTCAAAATAGTGTCGACGCTCTGCTGCATCCCTCGGCGCGCAGGAATGCGTTGACCCGGGCGCGCCATCGCGCCTTCATCGCACCGCGGCTCCTGGGGAGCCTTGCGGTATTCGCCACCTTCCCGATCTATCTGGTGATGCGGGGCGCGCCCAGCGCACTCGAAGTTGTGGTCTTCGCAGGCCTGATGTCGCCGATCGTGGTGTCCTGGTATCTGTCGCATACCGGTCGGTTCGAATACGCGCACATGCTGTCATCGCTGGCGCTGGCCTCCGTGATCGTGGCGGTGGCGGCGACCTCGGGAGGAATCGAATCCTTCGCCGCGGTGTGGCTCCTGGTAATTCCGCTTGAGGCCGCGCTGTCGGCCTCGCGGCGGGTGGTGGGCTTTGCTGCCGCTCTGGCCTTGTGCTGTGCCGTGCTTCTAGTGGTGCTCGGTTACTTTGATCTGTTGCCGCCGATGGCGAACGCCACCGACCACCGCATCCTGATGGCCGCAGGTGTCATTTCCGCGATGCTCTATGCGGCGGGCCTTGCCTTCGGGGCCGAATCCCTGTCGCGCACCAGCATGGCGCTGCTGCTGCGCGAAGAGGAGCGTTACCGGCTCCTGGCGCGCAATATGAGCGATGTGATTTCACGACACGGCGGCAATGGTGCGGTGCTGTTCATCTCGCCCGTAGCCGAAGATCTGCTCGGCACCGAGGTTTCGACCCTGCTCGGGCATGGCCTGTTCGAGCGTGTGCATGTCGCCGATCGCCCGGTTTATCTCACCGCATTGTCGGATGCAGCGTGCGGCAGGCAGCGCTGTGTGCGTTTCCGTGCCCGGCGGGACAGCCTGAGCGGCGGGCGCTTCATCTGGATCGAAATGCGCTGCAATCCGCTGGCGGCGGCTGGGGAAGGCGCCGACGATCGGCAGGTTGTCGCGGTGCTGCGGGATATCAGTGCGCGCAAGGTCGAGGAGGATGCACTTTCCGAGGCACATAGTGCCGCGGAAGCCGCCCAGGCCACAAGGACCCGTTTCCTCGCTGCCATGAGCCATGAATTGCGCACGCCGCTCAATGCCATCATCGGTTTCTCCGAGATGCTGGTGCAGGAACAGACGCTGCAGCTCGAGCCTGCAAGGCGCCAGGAATATGCCGGGCTGATCGCCGATTCCGGCCGCCACCTGCTCTCGGTCGTCAACGGCATTCTGGATATGGCGCGGCTGGAGGCCGGCAGTTTCGAGATTGTACCGGAGCCTTTTTCGCCGCGCGGGGCGCTGGTGCAGTGCTGCAATCTGCTGGCGCTGAAGGCCCGCGAGGGCGATATTGATCTCGTCACCGATGCGCCGCGGGATCTGCCGATGGTCAACGCCGACGCCCGCGCCTTCAAACAGATCGTGCTCAACCTGATCTCGAACGCCATCAAATTCACCGGACGGGGTGGCCAGGTCGCGGTCGTCGCCGAGGCCACGGATGTTGAACTCGTGGTGCGGATCAGGGATACTGGCGTCGGCATCGCGCCCGATGATCTCAAGCGGATCGGAGCGCCGTTCTTCCAGGTCGGCAATGTCTATCAGCGCCGGCATGAGGGGACAGGACTCGGGCTGTCGATTGTGAAAAGCCTGGTGGCGCTGCATCACGGTGAACTGAACGTCTCGAGCGAAGTTGGAGCCGGGACCACAGTTACGGTGAAACTGCCGCTGGTGTGGGATGAGACCCATGGTGGCTGTACGGTGACGGCGCTGGTCCCGGTGGCGGGCTCCAGGGAACAACCAGCTTTGGTGAAAAAACGTGCCTAAACGGTCTGCAAGCCAGGGAGCACCCCGCCGGCGGCGGCCTTCGGCCGATGCGGCCGAAGCGCCGGATGCCGGGCGCAATGTCGTGATGCAGCTGTTGCTGCACAGTCCGAAGGACACGGTTGCGGTGGGAGTTGCCGTGGTGACGGTCTGCGCCATCATGGGCAATGCGCTGTTCTTTCAGAGCGGGCGTCACCCGGCGCCGATGTTCGGCATGGCATTGCCAATTGCGGCACCGGCGACGAAGCCGGTGCCGCGCTCTGCGGCGGCGGTCGAATCACGGCAGCCACAGAATCGCGCCGATGCGCCGGCGACAGGCGCGGCGTCGGATCCCCTGACCAACCTGGTGAAGGCAACGACGGCGGGCAGTTCCCGGCCCAGCCCGGCGCGACGGATCGCGGCGGTCCAGCGCGCGCTGGCGCGATATGGCTTTGGCCAGGTCAGTGCGACCGGGACCATTACTCCCGAGACAAGGGGCGCGATCCGGGAATTCGAGGCAGCGCATAAAATGCCGGTCACCGGACAGGTGTCGGATCGCCTGATTTCCCAGCTGACCGCCGAGATGGGCCCGCTCGAGTAAGTGCTGGCGGGAAGGTGCTGCGCCCGGCCGGCTGGCGGCGGCCCCCTTGCAGAGCGTGGTGGTTCGAGGCCGGGGCTCCCCTGCATTTTGCGCTGTCGGGTCTGGCAATAGCGATCCGCACCTGCCTTTTGTGTCAGCCCTGGGTTTCGGCCCTTGGGTTTCGGCCCCTGGGTTTCGGCCCCTGGGTTTCGGCCCTGGCTCGGGGCGCGCACGCACACGGGAGACTTTTTTCCCGGGAGTGCTGATTCAATGGGCCTTTTTGGTTTCTACCCACGTTCCATTTCAGAAGCGACGGACTGTGCTCCTTGTTGACGCTGTCGAGGCCCAGTCGCCTTCCCTGCTGGAGGTGATTCGTGGCGATGGATGATCATCCCGATTGGAGAGGCGCAATTTTTTGCGGATTTCGAGCGGAGTGCGAACCGCCTTTGTTCGAACTCGGCAGTTACGCTTTGTCTGGAGCTGAAAAGGCCGCTGGCAGCCCGTTGTGACGGGAAAAGCCCATGCATTCACGCTGCTTTGGGACGGATCCAGCCACTCCCGGATCGTTACCCGTCGGGGGACCCGGGCGGGTGCAAAATCCGGCGTCGAAACAATCACTTGCCTTGATGTTTCGCATCCGGTTCACGGATTCAGGCTGAAATCTGCGGCAGCCATTTTTCGCCAGGGGCGTGAGACGCGGGCTGCTCGCCGTTGCTGCAGCTGGTCGGATTGCAACTGTGAAGTGATGCAGGCTGTGGATTTCCACCTGGAGTATGGAGCGCCGGGCCGAAAATGGCAGTTCGGGGATTGTCGGAGCGGCAAAAAAACGTCCCTGTTCTGAACATGTTGGCGATCAGGCGGAGGTTCCAGGAGAGAAATTCGGCTTTTTGGGGCTGAAAATGCAGGAACATATTGCGAACCAAGAACAAATAATGTACAACAGATTTGAGATGATTTCTCCGAATTGTTTGTTCAACCGCCGTCGAATCCCCGCCATAAGGAGCCACAGCAATGCCTGCCGCATCTGCCACCTCTGCCCCCCTGCGCATCGTCGAAGGATCTTCCATGGACAAAAGTAAAGCCCTGGCCGCCGCGCTGTCCCAGATCGAGCGCCAGTTCGGCAAGGGATCGGTGATGAAACTCGGCAAAGCCGACCGGTCGATGGATATCGAGGCGGTATCGTCGGGTTCCCTCGGGCTCGATATCGCGCTCGGCATCGGCGGACTGCCGAAGGGCCGGATTGTGGAAATTTACGGGCCGGAATCGTCGGGCAAGACCACACTGGCCCTTCATGCGGTGGCGGAAGGGCAGAAGAAGGGTGGCATCTGCGCCTTTATCGATGCCGAACATGCGCTCGATCCGGTCTATGCCCGCAAGCTCGGGGTCAATATCGACGATCTCCTGATCTCGCAGCCCGACACCGGCGAGCAGGCGCTCGAGATCTGCGACACCCTGGTGCGCTCGGGCGCGGTGGATGTGCTGGTGATCGATTCGGTGGCGGCGCTGGTGCCGAAGGCTGAACTCGAAGGCGAAATGGGTGAATCGCTGCCGGGCCTGCAGGCGCGGCTGATGAGCCAGGCGTTGCGCAAGCTGACGGCATCGATCAACAAGTCCAACACCATGGTGATCTTCATCAACCAGATCCGCATGAAGATCGGTGTGATGTATGGCTCGCCGGAGACCACGACGGGCGGCAATGCCCTCAAATTCTATTCCTCGATCCGTCTCGACATCCGCCGCACCGGTGCGATCAAGGATCGCGAGGAGGTGATCGGCAATACCACCCGTGTCAAGGTGGTGAAGAACAAGCTGGCGCCGCCCTTCAAGCAGGTCGAGTTCGATATCATGTATGGCGAGGGCATCTCCAAGATGGGTGAGATCCTCGATCTCGGCGTCAAGGCCGGCATCATCGAGAAGTCCGGTGCCTGGTTTTCCTATGACAGTCAGCGCCTCGGGCAGGGGCGTGAGAACGCCAAGACCTTCCTCAAGGGCAACCCCGAGATGACCGCCAAGATCGAGAGCGCGATCCGTCAGAACTCAGGGCTGATCGCCGAACAGATTCTTGTCGGCTCTTCCGGAGGCGACGCCGAGGAGGCGTGACACCCTGGTTCTGGGTGGCAGCGGGAGTGCCGAAATTGCCCCGGCATTCCCGCAGTCGGTCTTTGTTGCAGCGAAGCGGGTCGGACCTGAGGGCGATCCTGCTGTGCCGGTTCACGGCAGATCGCCCGGATCTGGCGATCGCGCCCGGCGCCATGCGGCGTGAAACCGCCCGATCCTTTCCCTCATCCCGCGTGCAGGCACAGGTGGATTTCCTGTGCTGCGGCGGCATCGACACGGCGGAGTTGCCGTGGCGTGCCGGCCGCAGCCGTCAACCCGCCAGAGGTGCCGGGCGCCGGCGCGGCTCTTTTGCGCAATCATGACCAGCGACAGATGAGATTGCGGTCGCCATGGACATTGTCGATCCGGCCGACCGGGCACCAGTATTTGTCGAGGCGTGACACGCTCGGGGGAAAGCAGCCTGCGGCGCGACTGTAGCGGCGGTCCCAGCCGTCGTCGGCGATGTCATGGACGGTATGGGGCGCGTAACGGAGCGGCGAGTCCTCAATCGTCAACTGCCCGGCTTCGATTGCTGCGATCTCGCTTCTTATTGCGATCATGGCGTCGCAGAAGCGATCGAGTTCCGCCCTGGATTCCGACTCGGTGGGCTCCACCATCAGCGTTCCCGCCACCGGAAAGCTCATGGTGGGCGCATGGAAGCCGTAATCAATCAGGCGTTTGGCGATGTCGTCGACGGTGACGCCGCAGGCTTTGAGGCCGCGCGGATCGAGGATGCATTCATGGGCGACACGACCCCGGGCATTTCTGTAGAGCACCGGGAAATGCGGATCGAGCCGCGAGGCGATATAGTTGGCGTTCAGAATCGCGATTTCGCTGGCCCGCTTCAATCCTTCGCCGCCCATCATCAGAATATAGAGATAGGAGATGGTGAGAATCGAGGCCGAACCGTTCGGGGAAGCGGCGACCGGTCCGACTGCGCAGTGGTGGTCGGTTGCGGGATGGCCGGGCAGGAAGGGGGCGAGATGGGCCTTGACGCCGATCGGCCCCATGCCCGGGCCGCCGCCGCCATGGGGAATGGCAAAGGTCTTGTGGAGATTGAGGTGACTGACATCGGCACCGTAATCGCCGGGTCGTGCCAGGCCGATCTGGGCATTGAGGTTGGCGCCGTCGAGATAGACCTGTCCGCCATGCGCGTGGGTGATGTCGCAGATCTCGCGGATGCGGTCCTCGAACACGCCATGGGTGGAAGGATAGGTGATCATGACCGCGGCAAGCCGCCCGGAGTGCGCTTCGGCCCTGGCACGCAGGTCATCGACATCGACGTCGCCATTGCTGCCGCAGGCCACCACCACCACCTCCATGCCCGCCATCGCTGCTGATGCGGGATTGGTGCCATGCGCGGAGGCCGGAATCAGGCAGACTTTGCGGTGCTCTTCGCCACGGGAGGCGTGCCAGGCGGCAATCGCCAGCAGGCCGGCAAATTCTCCCTGGGCCCCGGAATTGGGTTGCAGCGAAATCGCGTCGTAGCCGGTGAGTGCACAGAGCCAGGTCTTGAGACGTTCAAACAGGGCGGCATAGCCCTCCGCCTGTTCCGGGGGCGCGAAGGGGTGCAGATCGGCGAATTCGCGCCAGGACAGCGGCATCATTTCCGTGGTCGCGTTCAGCTTCATGGTGCAGGAGCCGAGCGGGATCATGGCGCGGTCAAGCGCCAGATCGCGGTCGGCGAGCTTGCGCATATAGCGCAGCATTTCGGTCTCGGAATGGTGGTTGTAGAATACGGGCGCGGTGAGGAAGGGGCTGACGCGGCGCAGGCCATCCGGCAGCGTCTCACAGGCGGAGGCCTCGATCCCGGCCCAGGTGAAGCCAGCGCCGAACGCGCGCCACACCGCCTCAATGATTTCAGGCGTGGTAGTCTCATCAAGCGCGATGCGCAGATCGGAAGGTCGGTCCGGACCGTGGTCGAGGCCGAGATTGATATTTGCATCCAGTGCCCGGGCAATGATGGCATCGCGGGCTTCGCCGGCATCGACCGTGATGGTGTCGAAAAAATGCGCATGGCGTGGGGCAAAGCCGAGTTCCAGGAGTCCCGCAGCAAGCACGCAGGCGTGATGGTGCACGCGCTGGGCGATGTCGCGCAGTCCTTCGGGGCCGTGATAGACCGCATACATCGAGGCCAGTACCGCGGGCAGGACCTGTGCGGTACAGATATTGGAAGTAGCCTTCTCGCGGCGGATATGCTGCTCGCGGGTCTGCAGCGCCAGCCGCCAGGCGGGCGCGCCGCGGCGGTCGACAGAGAGGCCGACGATGCGGCCGGGAAGGGCGCGTTTGAGTGCGTCACGGACCGCCATATAGGCGGCGTGGGGACCGCCATAGCCCATGGGCAGGCCGAAACGCTGCACCGAGCCGATGGCGATGTCGGCTCCCAGTGCGCCGGGGGATGAGATCAGGGTCAGTGCCAGCGGATCGGCGGCGACGATGGCGAGCGCGCCGGCCCCATGAAGCGCGGTGATGGCAGCGCTGGGATCGCGCAAAGCGCCTGAACTGCCGGGATATTGCAGAAGCGCTCCGAAAACGTCGCCGCGATCCAGCGCGGTGCGGAGGTCGGTATCGGGGTCGCCGATGATCAATGACCAGGCAAAGGGGGCGGCGCGGGTCTTTAACACCGCAAGGGTCTGGGGGTGGACGTCGTGATCGACGAAAAACCTCGCGGCTGCGCCGGATCGTGCGCCTTTGACCCGGAAGGCCAGCGCCATGGCCTCGGCCGCTGCGGTGGCCTCATCGAGCAGCGAGGCGTTGGCGACATCAAGCCCGGTGAGGTCACAGGTCAGGGTCTGGAAGTTGAACAGCGCCTCAAGCCGTCCCTGGCTGATTTCCGGCTGATAGGGCGTGTAGGCGGTGTACCAGGCCGGATTTTCCAGGATGTTGCGCCCGATCACCGCGGGCAGGATGGTGCCGCAGTAGCCGCGACCGATCAGGGAGGTGAAGACCTGATTGCGCTGTGCAAGCTCCCGGACATGTGCCAGAGCCGCGCTCTCTTCAAGCGCGGCATCGGGCACCAGGGGATGGTGTTGTCGGATGTCGGCGGGCAGGGCCTGTGCCATCAGCGCTGCCACGCTGTCGACTCCGATCTGCTCCAGCATGGCGCGGATGTCGTGGGGCGACGGTCCGATATGGCGGCGGACGAAGTCCCCCCGTTCTCTGTGCGCGCTCACGTCGTGTGCGCCTCATAGGCGGCGGCGTCCATCAGGGCACCGAGTTCGCGGGGGTCGGTCATTTTGAACCTGAAGAGCCAGCCCTGGCCTTCGGCATCCGAATTGATCAGCGCCGGCTGTTCGTTAAGTGCCGTGTTGATCTCGACCACGTCGCCGGAAATCGGCGCATAGATGTCGGAAGCGGCCTTGACCGATTCAACGACGGCGGCCACCTCGGCCCTGGCAAAGCCGCGTCCGACCTTGGGCAGTTCGACATAGACGATGTCGCCGAGCTGCTGCTGGGCGTAGTCGGTAATGCCGATGGTGGCGATATTGCCCTCGACTTTCAGCCATTCATGGTCGGGGCTGTAAAGTGTGGTGCTCATGGTTCGATCCTTCCCGCTTGTGGCATTTTTCGGTTATCGCCTGGAGGTGTTGGTGACGAAGGGCAGGGGTGCGACCCGGACCGCGAGGTGGTTGCCGCGCTGCAAGGCAAAGAGCGGGGTTTGCGGCGCGCGCAGCGCCGAGGTCACATAGCCCATCGCGATCGGCGCGTTGAGGCTCGGTGCAAAACCTCCCGAGGTCACCGTCCCGACTGGCTGGTCCGAGGTGGTGTCGGCAAAGAGCAGCGCTCCCTTGCGCAAGGGGGCGCGGCCTTCCAGGGCCAGGCCGACACGGATGCGGGGCGCGCCATGCGCGATCTGGTCGAGAATCACCTTGGCACCGGGGAAACCGCCGGCGCGCTCGCCCCGGCGGCGGCTGGCCTGGATCGACCATTGCAGCTCTGCCTCGACCACGGTGGTGGTGGCGTCGATGTCGTCCCCGGCAAGGCACAGTCCAGCCTCAAGCCGAAGACTGTCGCGGGCGCCAAGTCCGATCGGGCGTACCTCTCCATCGGCAAGCAGGGCCCGTGCCAGGCCTTGCGCCGCGGCGGACGGAACCGAGATCTCGAAGCCATCCTCGCCGGTATAGCCGGAACGTGCCACCACACAGTCGCTGCCGGCAAGGCTGAGGCGGCGGACATCCATGAAGCGCATCCCCACCACGTCAGGGGCGAATTTCGCCAGCACGCTTTCGGCCTCCGGGCCCTGCAGGGCGATCAGAGCCCGATCACACACCTCAATGTCGCAGTCGGAACCGAGATGGCGCGCCAGATGGGCCTCAACGGCCTCTCGTGCCGCCGCATTGACCACCAGGAAAAGATGGTCGCCGCAATTTGCCACCATCAGGTCGTCGAGAATGCCGCCCAAATCGGTCGTGAACTGGGCGTAACGCTGGCGCTGGGGGGCAAGTGACAGAATGTCCTGCGGCACCAGACGCTCGAGCTCCAGAGCAGCGTCGACAAGCCGGCCGGATTTGGAGCGCAGCACGATCTGGCCGAGATGGGAGACGTCGAAGAGGCCGCATCTGTTCCGCACCCAGAGATGCTCTTTCAGCACCCCGTCGCGATACTGCAGCGGCAGTGTGGTGCCGGCGAAGGGCACCATCCGGGCCCCGAGTTCGAGATGCAGCCCATAAAGGGGCGTGTGGCGGGGCGGGCGCGGGGCGTCGGGGGCAAGCAAGATGAGATCTCCTCATGGCATCTCACGGAAAAGCTGTTTTCCGGTGCAAAAAAACCAGTCGAAGCCCCATCTGTCGCTGTGCCTGAGAGCATTATCCCGTCGGCGGACAGAACCCCGGTCAAGGGGCCTTGTCTCTTTCCAGATGTCACAAGGCCACGTGGTCCTTCTGCCTGAGAGTTTCCGGGGCGGTTGCTCCTTCGGCGCCGGCAGTTCTGCCGGTCTCTCCCGACGTGGCCGTCAGTTGGAGCGAAACAGACCACAGCCCGGCCAAGCCTGTCAACGCGGCCTTCACCGCAAGTCACCGGGAAATCAAGCGGATAGGACAAGCCCTTGATGTTCTTGCGCCAGCCTGTGCTTTTGTGGAATGAACAGCCTGGGGCCTCAATGTCAGGTGGGATCGCAAAGCCCGTGATCTTAGCCACTGGCAGGGCTGCATCAATTTCCGCGGGATCAGCATGAGCGGCGTCAACGACATCCGGTCGACCTTTTTGAATTTCTTCGCCAGAAACGGGCACGCGGTGGTGCCCTCCTCGCCTCTGGTGCCACGCAATGATCCGACGTTGATGTTCACCAACGCCGGCATGGTGCAATTCAAGAATGTGTTCACGGGGGTCGAGAACCGCCCCTATAACCGCGCAGCCACATCGCAGAAATGCGTGCGCGCCGGCGGCAAGCACAACGACCTCGACAATGTCGGCTACACGGCGCGGCATCACACCTTCTTCGAGATGCTCGGCAACTTCTCCTTCGGCGACTATTTCAAGGAAGACGCCATTGAACTGGCCTGGAAGCTCGTCACCAGCGAGCTTGGCCTTGCGAAGGACCGCCTGTGGGCCACCGTCTATATCGACGACGACGAGGCCCATGCCCTGTGGCGAAAGATCTCGGGCCTGCCTGATTCGCGCATTGTGCGCATCGCAGGCAGCGACAATTTCTGGCAGATGGGCGATACCGGTCCCTGCGGCCCGTGTTCGGAAATCTTCTACGACCACGGCGACAAGGTCTGGGGCGGCCCCCCGGGCTCCGCCGATGCCGATGGCGACCGCTATGTCGAGATCTGGAATCTGGTCTTCATGCAGTTCGAGCAGTTCGAGGGCGGGCGGCGTCAGGCGCTGCCGCGGCCCTCGATCGACACCGGCGCGGGCCTCGAACGCGTGGCCGCGGTGCTGCAGGGCAAGCACGACAATTATGACATTGATCTCTTCACCGCCCTGATCCATGCCATTGCGGATCTCACCTCGGCCGATCCGCAAGGACCCGGCAAAGCCTCGTTGCGTGTGATCGCCGATCACCTGCGTGCCTCGGCCTTTCTCATTGCCGACGGCGTGCTGCCGTCCAATGAGGGCAGGGGCTATGTGCTGCGCCGGATCATGCGCCGGGCCATGCGCCATGCCCAGCTGCTCGGGGCGCGGGAGCCCCTGATGCATCGTCTGGTCAATGCGCTGGCGCGCGAGATGGGCCAGACCTATCCGGAACTGATCCAGGCCGACGGGCTGATCCGGGAAACGCTGCGGCTGGAGGAGACGCGCTTTCGCAAGACGCTGGCGCGGGGACTGGCCATTCTTGATGACAAGAGTGCGGCCTTGAAGCCGGGCGACATGTTCGATGGCGAAACCGCCTTCACGCTCTATGACACCTATGGTTTCCCGCTCGATCTGACCCAGGACGCCCTGAAAGCGCGCGGCATCAGCGTCGACCAGGCCTCCTTCAGCGACGCCATGCAGCGCCAGCGTGAAAAGGCGCGCGCGGCATTAGGAGGTATCGGCGAGGCGGCCACCGAGAGTGTCTGGTTCGGCTTGCGCGAGAAATGCGGGGCCAGCGAATTCCTGGGCTATGACACCGAGATTGCCGAAGGCGTGGTTACAGGCCTGGTCAAAGACGGCCAGGAGGTGATGGAACTCAAATGCGGCGACACCGGTGCCGTGATCCTCAATCAGACCCCGTTTTATGGCGAGTCCGGTGGTCAGGTCGGCGATGCCGGAGTGTTGCGCGCCGATGGTGTGGTTTTCCGCGTCACCGACACCCAGAAACAGGCTGACGATCTCATTGTCCATCTCGGCACATTGGAGCAGGGCGTGCTCAAATCAGGCACCGCGCTGCAGCTTGAGGTCGACCATGCCCGGCGCAGCTCGATCCGCGCCAACCATTCGGCCACCCATCTCATTCACGAGGCGCTGCGCCAGGTGCTTGGAGATCACATCGCCCAGCGCGGCTCGATGGTGGCGCAGGAGCGCCTGCGCTTTGACTTTGTCCATCCCAAACCGGTGTCGGCGGAGGAACTGGCGCGCGTTGAGGACATCGCCAATGAGGTGGTGCTGGGCAATCATGAAGTGGTGACCCGGATCATGGCGGTGGACGAGGCCCGGGATGCCGGTGCCCGCGCCTTGTTCGGCGAGAAATATGGCGACGAGGTCCGGGTCGTGGCCATGGGCGGATCGGCACAGGGGGCGCTGGGCTGGTCGACCGAATTATGCGGCGGCACCCATGTCCGGCGGACCGGCGACATCGGCCTGATCACTTTGACCAGCGACAGCGCGGTGGCGGCGGGCGTGCGGCGTATTGAGGCTTTGACTGGCCATCATGCGCGCAAGGCCGCCAATGACACCATGGCGCTGGCGCGCCGGCTGGCTGGCGAACTCCGAACCTCGCTTGACGACGCCCCGGCACGGGTTGCCGCCCTGATGGAAGAGCGCAGGAAGCTTGAGCGCGATCTCTCCGATGCCCGCCGCAAACTGGCGATGGGCGGGGGAACGAATTCCGGCGATGACGGCGTGCGCGAGGTCGGCGGCGTCAGGCTGATGGCGCGCCTCGTCAACGGCATTGAGATGAAGGACCTCAAAAGCCTTGCCGATGACGGCAAGAAGCAGATTGGTTCCGGGATTGTCGCCATTGTCGGCGTCGGAGTCGATGGCAAGGCCGGCGTCGTGGTCGGTGTCACTGCCGATCTCACTGCAACCCATAACGCGGTCGAACTGGTGCGTCTGGCTTCTACCGTGCTCGGCGGCAAGGGCGGGGGTGGGCGGCCGGATATGGCTCAGGCCGGCGGACCGGACGGAGAAAAGGGGCAGGCGGCGCTGGAGGCGATCGAAAAAGCGCTTCGCGCCTGAGAATTTCTCCGGCACTTCCCAGAAAAGTCGGTTGAACAGTGTTCATTTCGATGCTAGCGAAATTGATCATTGTTCAATGTGCTGGTTAAGTGAAATGTCGAGCCACTCTCGGATCGTCACCCAACGGGTGACCGGGGCGAGTGCGAAATTCGGCGTCGAAACAATCACTTCCGGCGCGGTTTCGCATCCAGCTCCCGGATTTAGGGTGATGGAACCTGGTTAAGCGCTGCACAACCGAAGAAAGAACAAAGACAGTTCATTTTGCTCCTTGACGAAGCTTGTTGGCGATGCCATTTTTGATACACAAATGTGTACCGAATTTTGTGAGGCACCGTGGATGAAACGGGACTTCAGTTCGAGTGGGACGAGGACAAGGCGGCGAGCAATCTGATCAAGCATGGGGTGTGTTTTGATCGGGTCACTGCCCTTTTTGAAAACCCGCTGATTGAACGCATTGACGATCAGGAAGATTATGGCGAGACGCGCTTGATTGCAATCGGTCGGGTCGATTTCGATGTATATCGCATCGTCTATACCTGGTCTGAAGAGAACGTTGTCCGCATCATTAGCGCACAGAAGGCTTCGAAGCATGAGCAGGAAATCTACTATCGTAAGGTATTCTCTTAGCGAGGCTCGCGAGCGTGCGGCGCGTGACGAATTCCAGACCCGAGCTGATGCGCCGGAGGCTGAATCGCTTGGTGAGGATTTCTGGAACGATGCTCAAGTAGTCTTGCCTCACGGCAAGACCTCCGTGCATCTGCGTCTGGACAAAGATGTGGCGGAATGGTTCAAGAACGGAGGAAAAGGACACCTCACCCGGATGAATGCCGTTCTGCGTGCGTATGTTGAGGCCCAGCGACGGCGCTCCCGAGAAGGATAAGTGGGCTTGAGTGCGGTCATGAACGGCGGCTCCGATGCGGATTGCTGATTTCGATGTCGGCACATCGCGCGCATACGCATGCCCGTGTGTTCGACGATCCGTTCGCGCTCACTGTCCTTGATCCCTGCCTGGACGAGGAGCGCTGGCGGACTATCGGCAAGCCATCCAGCGCCAGCTCTCTCCTGCTTTTCGTTGTTTATGCATGGTCCGACGACGACAGCGCAGACCGCATAATCAGTGCTCGTCAAGCCACGCCACGAGAAAGGAAAGCTTATGAAGAAGGGAAATTCCAGTCCGTTGCCGCCCGAGCTTCAAAAGGAAATCGAAGCTCCTGAAGCAAATCCGGATCGCGTCATTGATACCAGCGATATGCCGGAAATCACTGATTGGACCGACGCCAGACGCGGGCTGGTCTATCGCCCGTTGAAGACGATGCTCTCGCTTCGGATCGACGCTGATGTTGTTGGCTGGTTCAAAAGCCGTGGTGAAAATGGCTATCAGACTCGCATCAATGCAGCTTTGCGGGAGCACATGTTGCGACATCAGCATGATTGAAGATGGCGACCCTGTTTGATCTGGATGCGTGTGCCCGGAGAAAGTGGAAGAGGTCGTGATTTCGCCGATCTCACGACACGCCATAATGCGGTCGAGCTGGTGCGTCTGGCTTCTGGCGTGCTCGGCGGCAAGGGCGGCGGCGGGCGGCCGGATATGGCCCAGGCCGGCGGACCGGACAGAAAAAAGGGGCAGGCGGCGCTGGAGGCGATTGAAAAAGCGCTCGCTGGTTGAGAACGGTCGGTTCCAACAACTGGTTCGTCAGGCTGGAAACCGCTTCTGTAACGGGCCCTGGCAGCTCAAGGCCGCTTGCATCATCGCCGCTCCCTTAGCGGGATTGAAGATTGAATCCACAGGGAGCCTGTTGGTCCTGTTGGCAGCTTTCTGGGCGCTGTGAGATATCCGTCCGACAGGTCTCGGGGCCGCTCCAGCATCAGTCGCTCGGTCCGTAATCGTTTCGCTGACAGGATCTTGCATTGATGTCGTGCACCGAATGTGGGCCTCAGGAATTGGCAAAACCGTTACAACATATTGTGAATCCAGGATATTTCAGTTCTGTCAGGGTGCCCGGAGGCGAGCTGAGGTATGGCCTGGATCGCCGCCATCCCGTCAGGAGCGACTTCAGCTTGCAAGCCCTGCGGCTATGTCGGCGAAAAGGCGCCGATCACGAACGTTTCTGTGATCAAATTCTCTTCCATGGCGAGGAAAAATCCGCTAATGTTAGCTAAGTTAGCTAAGAGGAGGGTTCGTTGCAGGTTACCGTTCATGCTGCAAAAACCAGTCTATCGAAACTGATCGAGGCCGCGTTGGCTGGCGAAGAGGTTGTGATCGCCAAGGGCAAACGACCCGTGGTGAAGCTCATCCCGATCGAGCAGAAAAAGTTCAAAATCGGTGTGCTTAAGGGCCAGCTCCTGGGGCCCGGGCCTGATTTCTTCACGCCCATGAGCGAGGATGAGCTGGCTCTTTGGGAAGGTGGCGCGTGACGCAGGTTCTGCTCGACACCCATGTATGGGTGTGGTCTCTGACGGCCGACCGTCGGCTGTCAAGCAGAGTGGTCGATGCGATGGAGGAAGCTCACACCGTATTTGTGAGTGTCATCAGCCTGTTTGAAATTGGCCAGAAGGTCCGTCTTGGCAAATGGCCGGAGATGGCACCGTTCCTCGATCGTCTGATTGATCTTGCCGATGAGCAGGCTGTGCATTTCATAGATCTCACACCTCAGGTAAGCTTGGTCGCTGCGGCCTTGGACTGGGAGCATCGGGATCCCTTTGACAGGATCCTTGCGGCAACGGCCATCACCAGGGGGGTGGTGTTGATTTCAGCCGATCAGGCTTTCGATAACCTGACGGGGATGCCGCGCTGGTCAGGCAGATTATGGTGACAGAGCTTGGGCTGTGAGGTGTGTACAGCGCCGTGCTAGCGATCTGTTCGATTGGTTCGGTTCCTCAAGACGCGATTCGAGCACAGAATGCTCAGCATTCATTGGCGGAGACTTCGACGTCGCACACGGATCCTCAATGGGCTTTGCGTATCTTGCATCTTGCCGAGCCTGAGCCTTCGCGCGCCTGTTGAAGACCATGCGGGGCATCACAGAATTTTGAATTTTGTCCTTGTCACGCGTTTCCTGATGTCTTCTTTACCCTGGAAAAGTCGGAAATCGAAGCTCTTGATGCAAATCCGGATCGTGTCATTGACACCAGCGATATGCCGCAAATCACTGACTGGACCGACGCCAGACGCGGGCTGGTCTATCGTCCCTTGGCTTCGGATCGACGCTTGATGCTGGTTTAAAAGCCATGGTGAAAATGGCTGTCACACTCGCATCAACGTGTGCCTTTCGGGAACACATGTTGCGACATCAGCATGATTGAAGATGGCCGCCATGTTCGATCTGTCGAGCCTGGAGAATGTGGAAGAGGTCGTCATTTCGCCGATCTCATTGCAAGCGATCACGCGGTCGAGCAGGTGCGCCTGGCGTCAAACGTGCTCGGCGGCAAGGGCGGAGGCGGGCGGGCCGATTTGGCCCAGACCGGAGGATTGTGGGCTCCAGCCCTCCATTATGTCTGGTTCCCCAGAGCGGAGTAGCGGTCTTCGCCGTCGTGTTTGTGGCAGGATCGGCCGGTGGATGGCTTTGAATATGAACCGGTTATGGCGGTGGCTGGCGCCGTGGGCGGCATCACCGCCGATCTCACTGCAAGCCATAATGCCGTCGAACTGGTGCGCCCGGCCTCAGGCGTGTTCGGCGACAAGGGCGGCGGGCTGCCCAATATGGCCCAGGCTGGCGGACCGGATGGAACCTCGGGTTCCCAAATGATGATCCGCTACTGGGTCTCTCCGCCAGCCTGCCGATGGAAAATTTTGGGTGACACGGATTGGCGCATCCTCTAAGTTCTGGAACAGATCAGGAACTGAAAGGGCCTACGGTAAAACCGGAGGCTGGGAGATTTCCATGGTTGGGGATGTGTTGCCTGCACCGATCCGCGTCTCCAGAGCGGGCATCTGGAATTTTGCTGAGGCGGCAGCGACAAAGCTTAACTTTCGTCCAGGTGATTCTATTGAGCCTCTTGTTTCGCGGTTGGGGGGACGCATTGAGTACAAGGATGTACCTGGCACGGGCGAGGTGCCGGAGTCGATCGTGGTTCGGTCGGCACGTGATTTCACGATCTTTCTGCCTACGATGACATCGCCTGGGAGGAACAGGTTTACCATTGCCCATGAGCTTGGGCATCTCTTTCTGCACTACCCAGGGGTGAAGAGGCAGACGCCCAACGCCAGAATGGTCGCCAGAAGGTGGGTTGATGAAAACGACGTCGACCAGCAGCGGGCCGAGTGGGAGGCGAACTGGTTTGCGGCGGCATTCCTGATGCCTCGCGAGATCTTTACGAGTACGTATAATAGGCGGGGCGCCAGAGATGCTGCTGTAGTATTTGGTGTCAGTGTTCAATCTGCTCAGATCAGAGCCAAGAGCCTGGGGCTGGAGCCCGTTTAAGCGTGGGAGTTTGTCCGGAGTATCGATCCCGCATTTTCCTGTCGGTTGACCTGGTGGGGTCGACCGGGTTCAAAGGAGGATCCGGTGCGGAGGCAGGAGATTCTGTCCATCCTGTTTGGATCGTAGAGATCGGTAATTTTTACCAGGAGTTTCCGACGAGTCTGCGCAGGTTTTTTGATCGGCAGGCTGAAGCCGCGAATTTGGCTACCAGCGGACTCGAGGCCTTTCCAACCACCTGGAAGAGGGTTGGCGACGAGATCATTTTTTGCTGTCGTGTGCACAGCAGGGATCATCTTGTCTGCATTGTGAATGCGTTTATTCAAGCGCTTGCAGATTATGGCAAAATCCTGGAAGCTTGTGGTGGACATCTCGACGTGAAAGGGACCGCCTGGCTGGCTGCGTTCCCGTCGCCAAACATCACAGTCCCGATGGGCGATGATGATCAGAACTCTCCCAGCATTTTCCCTGACGAGAAAGTGGAGGGCAGGGCAGATACTACGCCCCATGAGTTTGACTTTCTGGGCAAGAGCATTGATTGCGGCTTTCGCCTGGGAAGATTTTCGTCTGCAGACAAGTTGGTGTTGTCTGTGGAACTTGCGTTCGCACTTTGCGAGGCTGCTGAATCAGATGGTTGCCACTTCATTGGAATATTCGATTATGATGGGCGTAGGGAGTTGAAGGGAGTGTTGGCGGGAAGGCCATATCCGATTGTAACGATTGACACGCAACGCAAAGCAATACGTCGAAAGGTATTAAAACAGGAAATGACTCTCATGGGGCGTTCTCCCGTGGAGGCAATACATCTGCAGGCATTCTTACAGGATTTCATGAGCGACGAGGGAATAGAACCTGCCATCTTTTTAGATGGAAGTCAGGAGTTGCAACAACACTCTTTCCCCAGAAGTTACGAAGACTTCAGGAATAGATGGCATGCGCATGCTGCCGTCATGAAGCGGAGTGAGGAGGGGGAGAAAAAGGCGGCAGAAGTTCCGGATGCCCGCGATGATCGGGACGATGTGCCGCCGGATGTCAATGCGGTGTTGCAGGAAATCGGAGCATCCGGCGAAGGGACGAGCGGCGAAGAATGAAAATGTTGACCGCCAGGTCTTGCCCAGGCGATGCGCGGCAAGGATCATGGTGATGTGTGCCGCGTGGATTGCCGCGTTCCCTGCCCCTGCTGTTTTCTGCGACGGCTCGCTGCACACCGCGCGAAGGCGCCCGGGGGAGCGCTTCGTCGGGCGACGGCCTGCCGGTGATCGTTGATCAGACATCAAACGGCAGCCCGGGTCGCCCAGGGCAACTCGAATACCTTGACACCATCAACAACGATCGCCTGGTTGGCTCCGGTATCATCGAAAGTGGAAACACATCTGTGGTCGGTGGCCGCGCGGTAGCCAGGCGCGGCCTGGCTGGTCAAGAATGCGCAATGCACAAGAGCATGATGGCCATCCCGCATCTGCCGGGCGAATAACGTGCCGGGACGCAAAAATGGCAGCGTAACATCCGCCCACACACTGGTTCGCACCCTTTCCGCAGCCGGTTGCGGGGCCTGCGGGATCAATGGGGTGTGGGAACGTTGGCAATCCGTGCGATGTGGACGCGCGAATCCGGGTATGGATCGCCCAGGCCTGCCGCGCGGCATCACCCGATCTTTCGGGGCGCGGCTGGCTCGATCTGGTTCGATCCGGCACCTGGTTTACGCAAGCCTGAACAGGGTACATGGTCCCTTGTCCGCAACCTGCGATCCGGTGATCTCACATTTCGGGCTGGCACGCAGGCGCGCCGTGCTTTTTCCTCACTCTGTGCACGCCATCTGCCCCGCTCAATAACGGCTGCCGTCGCGCTTCTGCTGCTCGATCCAGGCGGACAGCGTCTTGGGGCGGGCCGGTTCGGATTTGCGGGTGGCCTTTGCACTGCGTGCTGGCGGTTCCTTGATCGGCTTCATCGGCTTTATTGCCGCCGGTCGGTCGTGGTGATCTTTCTGCGCTGGCGCGGCTTGCGGTTCTGGCAGGATCACGGGGCCTGGCGGTTGCGCGGGTGGCGATGGTCTGGGCTCCTCGTGGGCGGCAGCGAGCGCCTTCTCGGCCGCCTCCTTTTCGAGACGCAGGCGCTTGAGCCGTCCCATTTTCTCGCGTTCGGCCTCGACCTCGGCGCTGTCGGACAGCACCGCCCGGTGCTGGGCGTATTCTGCCGACACCAGGGTGGCGAGGATATTATCTTCGCCCAGCGCCTTGCAGGCCTCAAGGCGGTGCAGGCCCTCGACCAGAACGAACTGGTCGCCGTCAGATCGGATCAGAACCGGGGTCTGCTGCCCGATCTCCAGGATGCTTTCGGCGAGCTGGTGCACCAGCTCAGGTTTGAGGGTCTTCTTTCTCTTTACGGGAACGTGGATCTTTTCGATCGGGAAGCATTCCGAGTTGTCGCTCATGTCACCATCTCGACACGGCAGGCCGGGAGAAAGCACGCTTACCGGGCTGCCTTTTGAAACCTCCAAGTGAATGGGCCTGAGCCGACAGGGCTCAAGGTGAGCAGGGTTCAGCTGCTCAGGGCCTGGGTGAGATTATCCGCCACCTTGTCGAGGAAGCCGGTGGTGGACAGCCAGCGCTGGTCGGCACCGACCAGAAGCGCGAGGTCCTTGGTCATGTAGCCGGCCTGGACGGTGTCAACACAGACCCTCTCCAGGGTGGAGGCGAATCGGTTGAGGTCGGCATTGTCGTCGAGCTTGGCGCGATGGGCAAGGCCGCGGGTCCAGGCGAAGATCGAGGCGATCGAGTTGGTTGATGTCGCCTTGCCCTTCTGGTGCTCGCGATAATGACGGGTCACGGTGCCGTGGGCGGCTTCCGCCTCCACGGTTTTGCCGTCCGGGGTGAGCAGGACCGAGGTCATCAGACCGAGCGAGCCATAGCCCTGCGCCACGGTGTCGGACTGCACGTCGCCGTCATAGTTCTTGCAGGCCCAGACATAGCCGCCCGACCATTTCAGGGCCGAGGCCACCATGTCGTCGATCAGGCGGTGCTCATAGGTCAGTTTTCTCGCTTCGAATTCGCTCTTGAACTCGCGCTCATAGATGTCCTGGAAAATGTCCTTGAAGCGGCCGTCATAGACTTTGAGAATGGTGTTCTTGGTCGAGAGATAGACCGGGTAGTTGCGCATCAAGCCGTAATTGAACGAGGCCCGGGCGAAATCGATGATCGAGTCGTCGAGATTATACATTTCCAGGGCTACGCCCGGCCCCGGAGTTTTGAACACCTCTTTCTCGATCACGGTGCCGTCCTCGCCGACGAATTTCAGGAACAGCGAGCCCTTGCCGGGGAATCGGATGTCGGTGGCGCGATACTGATCGCCGAAGGCGTGACGGCCGATGATGATCGGCTTGGACCAGCCCGGAACCAGGCGGGGCACATTGCGGCAGATGATCGGTTCACGAAAGATAACGCCGCCCAGGATGTTGCGGATGGTGCCGTTGGGCGATTTCCACATCTCCCTGAGGTTGAATTCCTTCACCCGGGCCTCGTCGGGGGTGATGGTGGCGCATTTGACGCCGACCCCGACCTTTTTGATGGCGTTGGCGGCGTCGACGGTGACCTGGTCGGCGGTCTGGTCACGGTTCTCAATCCCGAGGTCGAAATACATCAGGTTGATGTCGAGGAAGGGATTGATCAGCTTGTCCTTGATGTATTGCCAGATGATCCGGGTCATCTCGTCGCCGTCGAGCTCGACGACCGGGTTTGCCACCTTGATTTTTTCCATGATCGGGAGAACCTCTTGAGAACAGCTGACGTCGCCGGCAAAGAGAAAACTCTCTTAGCACTGCCACAGCGGGGGTGAAAGCCAGGCTGCCAATCCCCAGTCCCTTGGGAGAGCGGGCGCCCGCGCCTTGTTCCGGCGTGGTGCTGCCGCTATGTCCCTTCTGGAATCAGCCTGATGGCCCAAGATCTTGAGATTGGCCCGGGATTTGCAGCGGTCGGGGTTTTATGGATCCGGGGTTTTGTGGATCAAGCTTCTGTGACGTTTCAGTGTTCAATGTGGGAAAGATGACATGACCGGCGCGGGTACCGACAAGAGCAGGACCGGCTTTGACCTTGATGGTCCGGTGATCATCCTGGTCGAGCCGCAGCTTGGTGAAAATATCGGCATGGCCGCGCGCGCCATGGGCAATTTCGCCCTGACGCGCCTCAGGCTGGTCAATCCCCGCGACGGCTGGCCCAGTATCAGTGCCAGGCGCGCCGCGGCGGGGGCCGATCCCATCATCGACCAGGTCACGCTTTTTGACACGGTTGAAGCGGCGGTGGCCGATATCGACCTGCTGTTTGCCACCACCGCCCGGGCCCACGACCAGGCCAAACCGGTGCTGGCACCGGAGGCGGCCGCCGCCGAGATGGCCACCCATATCGAGAGCGGCGGCAGGAGCGGAATTCTGTTCGGCCGCGAGCGCTGGGGTCTGACCAATGAAGAGGTTGGTCTGGCCAACCGCATCGTCACATTCCCGGTCAATCCCGGCTTTGCCTCCCTCAATCTGGCCCAGGCGGTGCTCCTGATGGGCTATGAATGGTTCAAGCGGGCGACCTCGGCAGCAATGCCCTTTGCCATGCGCGAACGCTCCGAACGCGCCTCCCAGCACCAGATCGCGGCCTTTTTCGACAATCTGATTCGGGAACTCGACCGTGTTGAATTCCTCCGCCCGGCGGAAAAGCGCGACACCATGCTGGTCAATCTGCGCAATATTTTCACCCGCATGGAGCCCACCAAACAGGATATGCACACCCTCCACGGCGTGGTGATGGCGATTGCCGAAGGCCGCAAGGGGCCGGCCAAGGGCGGGGTGCTGGATGGGGCGCAGGCGGTGCGCTTGCGGGCGTTGCTCGCGGCCCATGGCCACCAGGATGGCGGCGACCATATCGGCTTCCCGCGCGGTCTGGCCCAGGTGTTGCGAAGGAATCCGACCGATGCCGAGCGGCTCTTATGGCAGGCGCTGACCCGCGACCGCCGCTTTGCCGGCCGGTTCAAGCGTCAGGCCCCGGTGGGCCGCCATATCCCGGATTTCGTTTCCTTTACCCACCGCATCGCCATCGAACTGGTGAACGGGCAGGAAGGCGCAGAGATCGTGGCCGATCGCGCCGAGCGCGGTGCCTGGCTCAAAGCACGCAACTATGGCGTGATTGAAATTGCGGCTCTGGCTGTGGAGCAGGATATTGCCAGCGAGCTGACCCGGCTCCAGGACATGATTGGGGAGAGGTCCTGATCGACGGCGCGATGGCATGCTTCAAGCAAGGGCAGTGATCCGCCGACCCGAGCATGGCGTAAGATGAAGGGCGGTCGCTGGAGAAAAATGGCCCATCCCGTCCCAGACCGGGCCGGCATCTGATGCGCGGTGCTCTATTCCTCTCCGGGAATAATGGCTGTCTGCCTGCTTCTGTCTGCCATCGGTTCGGGGGCGCAAAAAGCCGGTCCCCGAAAACAGGACAGCATCCGACATGAAATTCGTTGCATGCGGGGCCTTTGGCGAGCACGCGCCGGTCACAGGCGGCGTGTGCTGCCAGGGATGCCGCGTCCCGGTTACTATTTCCCGGCCTTGATCTCGGCCATGGCCTGCGCGTTAAACTCGTCCATTTTGGTCCGCAGTTCCCGCTCGGTGATGGCAACACCCTTGGCGGCAAAATCGCGCAGGAGCTTGCGCATGACATCGCCATCGCCCGCTTCCTCGAAATCGGCGGCCACCACTTCCTTGGCGTATTCGCCTGCCGCTTCCCCAGTGATGCCGAGCCTGGCGGCGGTCCAAAGCCCGATCAGCTTGTTGCGCCGGGCCTCGGCCTTGAATTTCTGTTCCTCGTCGAGAGCGAATTTTCTTTCGAAACCTTCCTCGCGCTTGTCGAATGTGGTCATGCCTTCAATTCCATCACTTGATCTTGCAAAAAGGCTGTCGTTGCGACAGCGCCTTCACGTTTCACCTGAATGTTTCTTTCCACGCTCCCTGGAAACGGACCGACAGCGTGAAACCCCTATTTGTGTTCATCACGACAGGTCAACGATGGCGGTGATTCGTGACAAAAGAAAGACCCCAGGCCACAGCTGCCGGCTGATTCTCACCCCGACCCGCACGAGTGCAGCGAAACGGCGAGCTGGAAGCCGGATTTCCCTGGCAGTTACCATTCGGTAACCGCCCGGGATTGCCGGCTCCACGGCGCGCCTGGCGCAAAACCGTCCCGGTGATTGAGGGCCAGCCGGAACCTTTTGCGAAAGGGAACGTGGGAGGAAACAATAAGGGTTACCAGATACGATGACAACATGCGGTTGCCTTTCTCCCGTGGGCCGGGGGGCCGGAGGAGGGTCGATTGTGCTCAAGGCCCCGATCGGCTAGGTTGGGGGCCAGGCTTGGTTCCAGTTCTGTTCGAGGTTCCTGGTCGACCGGAGCACCCCGTTTTATGGACTTCAACAAAACACGGTACATTCCAATGAGCCGGCGGCGACGCATCTATGAAGGCAAGGCGAAGGTTCTCTATGAGGGCCCGGAGCCCGGGACGCTGATCCAGCACTTCAAGGACGATGCCACCGCCTTCAATGCGAAAAAGCATCAGGTGATCGAGGGCAAGGGCGTCCTCAACAACCGGATTTCGGAATATCTGTTCCAGCATCTCAACGATATCGGGGTGCTGACCCATTTCATCCGTCGGCTCAACATGCGCGAGCAGCTGATTCGCGAGGTCGAGATCGTGCCGCTGGAGGTGGTGGTGCGCAATGTGGCGGCGGGATCGCTGTCGCAACGGCTGGGCATTGAAGAAGGGACCCAGCTGCCGCGCTCGATCATTGAATTCTATTACAAGAATGACCAGCTCAACGACCCCATGGTGTCGGAGGAGCACATCACCGCTTTCGGCTGGGCGACACCACAGGAAATCGACGACATCATGGCGCTGGCGATTCGCGTCAATGATTTCCTCACCGGGCTGTTCCTCGGCATCGGCATCCGTCTGGTCGATTTCAAGATGGAGTGCGGGCGTCTGTTCGAAAACGACATGATGCGGATCATCGTCGCCGACGAAATCTCGCCGGATTCCTGCAGGCTGTGGGACGTGAAGTCGAATGAGAAGCTCGACAAGGACCGCTTCCGCAGGGATCTCGGAGGTCTCCTGGAGGCTTATACCGAGGTCGCCAGGCGCCTTGGGATTCTGATGGAAAATGAGCGCCCGGTGGGTCAGGGACCGGTGCTGGTGAAAGGCTGAAAGAGGGGTTGGCGTGAAGGCAAGAGTCACCGTGACCTTGAAAAACGGCATTCTCGATCCCCAGGGCAAGGCGATCGAGGGAGCGCTGAAAGCGCTCGGCGTGGCTGGCGTTGCCAGCGTCCGCCAGGGCAAATTGTTCGATATCGAACTGGCGGGCTCGGATGCGGCTGCGGCCGAAAAGATCCTGAAAGAGGCCGCCGAGCGGCTGCTCGCCAATACCGTGATCGAGAATTACCGCATCGAAGTGCTGCCATGAAATCTGCGGTGCTGGTGTTTCCCGGGATCAATCGCGAACATGACATGGTACGCGCGCTCCGACTGGCGTCGGGCGTGAAGCCCGCTCTGGTCTGGCATGCCGAGACCGCGCTGCCGGCCGCTACCGATCTCGTGGTGCTGCCCGGCGGTTTTTCCTATGGCGATTACCTGCGCTGTGGTGCCATTGCCGCCCGGGCTCCGATCATGGATGCGGTGCGGGCCCATGCCGCACGCGGCGGTCTCGTGCTCGGGGTCTGCAACGGCTTCCAGATCCTGTGCGAATCCGGCCTGCTGCCGGGAGTATTGATGCGCAACAGCGGGCTGCGCTTCATCTGCCACGATGTCCATCTCCGGGTCGAGCGCGGCGACAGTGCCTTCACCCGCGGCTACCATGCCGGCCAGGTGATTCGGGTGCCGGTCTCCCATGGCGAGGGCAATTACGAGGCCGATGAAGACACCCTAAGCCGCATCGAGGGCGAGGGGCGGGTGCTCTATCGCTATTGCGGAGAAGACGGGGCGGTGGATGAGCGCCACAATATCAACGGCGCCACCAATTCCATCGCCGGTATCGTCAATGATCGCGGCAATGTGCTCGGCATGATGCCCCATCCCGAAAACCACGTCGAAGACATCATCGGTTGCATCGATGGGCGGGGATTATTCGCCGGCCTGGTCGCCCATTTCGCTGCCGCGGCTTGACAGCGCCCGCAAGACCACCGGGCAGGACAGCCCGGTTTGAGCCGTTGAGAAAGACCGGCAAAGGTGGCTTTTTTCAAGCCCACTGGCGCGGTTCGCCGACGCGCCTCTTTCGGCACGCCTGGTCAGAGATCGCGCTTGAGCCGGAACGGGGCGTCCATACCGTATTTCGCGCGCCAGGCCGGCCCGGGACCACGCATATAGTGTAATTCGGGGCGATAGGGGGCAGGCAGGAGACGGCCAAATCCGGCTTTAAGGCGGGTTTTGACCTCGCCAGCGGTCCGGGAAAGCCAGCCTGGAGCCAGTGTGGGAATGTTTTCGGTGCAGTTGGTCACGGTCATGACGGCGGCCTTTTTTCGTCTTTCCCTCCCTCACGCACTTTTCCGCGGTCGAAACCTGGCGTGATCGATTAAGGAAGGGTTCAATTGCTGCGCTGCAAACGCCTGTGGCCGTTAGACGGCAGCGGCGGTGAACAGAATATTAATGGCATGGCGCGGGTTCGGCGGCTTTGGCACGAAAGCTGCAAGACATTGCCCTTTTGCAACAGGGCGGCTACATCGAAGACGAATTTCCTCAAATCGAAGGGTTGACCACCGCGATGGCGCGCCAGTTCATCTATTTCATGCAAGGTCTGACCAAGAGCTACCCGACCCGCAAAGTGCTCGATAACATCCATCTCAGCTTTTATCCCGACGCCAAGATCGGGGTGCTGGGTGTCAACGGCTCGGGGAAATCGACGCTGCTCAAAATCATGGCGGGCCTCGACAGGGAATATAATGGCGAGGCCTGGGTCGCCGAGGGTGCCAGGGTGGGTTATCTCGAGCAGGAACCGCAGCTGGATGCCAGCCTCACGGTGCGTGAAAACGTCATGCTGGGGGTGGCCAAACAGAAGGCGATCCTCGATCGCTACAATGATCTGGCGGTCAATTATTCCGACGAAACCGCCGACGAAATGACGCGGCTGCAGGACGAGATCGAAGCCCAGGGCTTGTGGGATCTCGACAGCAAGGTCGATCAGGCCATGGACGCGCTGCGCTGTCCGCCCGACGACGCCGATGTCACAAAGCTTTCCGGCGGCGAGCGCCGCCGCGTCGCCTTGTGCCGGCTCCTGCTCGATCAGCCGGATCTGCTTTTGCTCGACGAGCCGACCAACCACCTCGATGCCGAGTCGGTCAACTGGCTCGAGGGGCATCTGCGCAAATATCCGGGTGCCATCCTGATCGTCACCCATGACCGTTATTTCCTCGACAACGTCACCGGCTGGATCCTCGAACTCGATCGCGGTCGCGGCATTCCCTATGAAGGCAACTACTCGTCGTGGCTGGTGCAGAAACAGAAGCGGATGGAGCAGGAGGGTCGCGAGGAGGCGGCCCACCAGCGCACGCTCGCCCGTGAGCAGGAATGGATCGCGGCCTCGCCGAAGGCACGCCAGGCCAAGTCCAAGGCGCGCTATCAGCGCTATGAGGAACTGCTGCGCAAGGCGAGCGAGAAGCAGACCCAGACCGCGCAAATCGTCATCCCTGTGGCCGAGCGGCTCGGTGACAATGTGGTCGACTTCGCGGGTCTCAGCAAAGGCTTCGGCGAGCGCATGCTGATCGACGATCTGACCTTCAAGCTGCCGCCCGGTGGCATTGTCGGCGTGATTGGTGCCAACGGTGCCGGCAAGACCACGCTGTTTCGCATGATCACCGGCCAGGAAAAGCCGGATGGCGGTACCATCACCGTCGGCGAAACCGTGCAGCTCGGTTATGTCGACCAGTCCCGCGACGCGCTCGACGGCTCCAAAACCGTATGGGAGGAGATTTCCGGCGGCAACGAGCTGATCACGCTCGGCCGGCGCGAGGTCAACTCGCGCGGTTATTGCTCGGCCTTCAACTTCAAGGGGGCCGATCAGCAGAAGAAGGTCGGCGCGCTTTCGGGCGGCGAGCGCAATCGCGTCCATCTTGCCAAGATGCTGAAATCCGGGGCCAATGTGCTGCTGCTCGACGAACCCACCAACGATCTCGACGTCGACACGCTGCGGGCGCTCGAAGAGGCGCTGGAGGATTTTGCCGGTTGCGCCGTGATCATCAGCCATGACCGCTGGTTCCTCGATCGCATCGCAACCCATATCCTGGCTTTCGAAGGCGACAGCCATGTCGAATGGTTCGAGGGCAACTTCCAGGACTATGAAAAGGACAAGATGCGGCGCCTCGGGCAGGATTCGGTGATCCCGCATCGTGTCAAGTACAAGAAGCTGACGCGCTGAGTGCAATTCGCCTTGAGTGGAGTTCAATATGCGTAAGTTCGCCGTTGTTGTGGCGATGCTGGTGGGCGTGCTTGTCGCGGCGCCGGCGCGTGCCGAGGATGCCGCCTTCACCCGCTTCATCGCCTCGCTGTGGCCGGAGGCCCGGGCCGCGGGCGTGTCGCACGCGACCTTCGAGCGGGAGACCCGCGATCTGGAGCCGGACTATAAACTGCCGGACCTCATCCTGCCGGACGGCCGCAGACCGGGGCACCATCGCAGCCGGAATTCGTCCAGGTTCCGGCCGACTATATCAGGGAAGCCTCGATTGCCCGGCTTGCCGGGGAGGGGCGGCGGCTTGCCGGGAAATATCGTTCTGAGCTCAGCCAGATCGAGGCCCGTTTCGGGGTTCCGGGTCCGGTGGTGCTGGCGATCTGGGGCCGCGAAACCGACTTTGGCCGCTACACTCTGCCTTACGATGCGCTGCGGGTGATGGCCACCCAGGCCTATGTCGGGCGGCGCAAGGACCAGTACCGCAACGAATTCATTCTGGCGCTGCGGATCCTCGGCCAGGGGGCGGTGACACGCAGGGATATGCGTGCCTCCTGGGCGGGTGCCACCGGACTGACCCAGTTCCTGCCCTCGGAATATTACAGCCATGGGGTTGATCTCGACGGCGATGGTCGCGTCGATATCTGGCATTCGGTCCCCGACGCACTGGCGTCGGCGGCCCAGCAGCTGGTCAACAAGGGCTGGCAGCGCGATCTGCGCTGGGCCTATGAGGTACGCCCGCCTGCAAAGATCGACTGCACCATCGCGGTGCCGGAAGTGACGAAACCGATCGGGGCGTGGTTGCGGGAGGGCTATGTTCTTGCGCGTCCGCAACAGCTGAGTGCGAACGAGCTGGCGCAACCGGCGTCGCTGCTGCAGCCGGAGGGCATTTACGGGCCGTCCTTCCTGACCACGAAGAACTACTTCGTGATCAAGGAATATAACTTCTCCGATCTCTATGTGTTGTTCGTCGGCCATCTCAGCGAGCGCATGACGAGTTCGGCGTCCTTTGTCACGCCGTGGTCGGCCTCAAAGCAGTTGCGCAGCCATGACGTCGAGGCCATGCAGCAGGGGTTGACGCGTCTGGGTTTCTACAAAGACAAGGTCGACGGCAAGGCCGGGATGCTGACGCGTTCGGCGGTCGGAGCCTTTCAGAAGGCGCGAGGCCTCAAACTCGACTGCTGGCCGAGCGCGGCGCTCTTGCGCGCGATCGGGGGGAGTTAAAGGGAGCGGGTTTACCACAAATGAAACAGCCGGCCTTGCGGCCGGCTGTTTCATTTTGACGCGGGTTCCGTCCGGAACCGGGTTTATGTCAACGGCACACACGCACCCTGCGGACACGCCAGCCGTAACCGTCCCAGAAACGCTGGCGCTGCAGGAAGCAGCCGCCATAGCCGTCGTAGCCGCCATAATAGCCGTCGGCCGCATAGCCCGGTCCATAGCCGTAATAGCGGTTCGGGTAGTAGCCTGGGCCATACGCGTAACCGGGTCCGTAATAATAGGGCCTGGCCAGTGCGCCTCCGACAATGGCGCCGCCAAGGACGCCGGCAGCAAAACCTGGTCCAAAGCCGCGCTGGGCACTGGCCGGTGTTGGCAGGAGCGCTGACGCAGCCACAGTGGCAACTGCCGCGCATGTCAGTAACGTTCTTTTCATCATGGCTTTGACCTTTCAGAAAAATTGAGACAGTAGAGAATTGCCAAGGGGTTAAAATTCCACAGCGCAGTTGAATGAACGATGAACAGAGCGGGCAGATTCGGCGGCTCGCTCAACTGTAATTGTTTAGAATGCAGGCGAAATCGGGTGCAGGGAGCGATATGTCATTAATGCGGCTGAAACCACAGATCGCCATCGTTGCCGGGATTTCATTGCCGCGGTTTTTGCGCAACCGCCCAAACCCAAAGCGAGTTTCAGGGTGGCGTCATGGCTGATCGCAGCGAATACTGGAGGGTGAGAATCAACCAGTTGCGGATGGCGCAGTTCGTGAACTGGGCTGAAGCCGATGCGGTAGCGAAGGATATTGCCCGCGCCAGCACCAGCGATGCGCTGCGCGAGGCTGCCGAGCGCGCGCTGCCGCTGCTGCGTCGGGCCGTGGCCGAGAGCGACGACCGGGATGTTGCCGCTGCTGCGTTGCGTTGTCTTGGCAGCATCGTCGAGGCGATGAACGGCCAGGCCGCTCCCCGCTTCGGCCAGCGCAGTGCACCACCGGCGCGCGAGAATCACGAGGACCACGCCCGCAAGGCGCTGGGCTTGCCGCTGGTGGTTCAGTTGAGCCATGCGGATGTCAATCAGGCCTACCGCCGCATGGTCAAGATCGTCCATCCCGACCACGGTGGCAGTGAGCAGGCCTTTCTTGAACTCACCGCCGCGCGCGACGCGCTGATTGCGCGGCACCTGTAGCCTGGCGCCACCCGCAGCGGTGGTAGGCCTCGACGGGCTTGTGGCGGGAAAGGTCGCAGGTCGAGTGGGTCTGTCCCGGCCGGGCAGCAGACTCCGGGGAAGTGCCGCTGATTTGGCAGCGGGAACTCTCCAGGGAAGGGTGTCGGGGATGCAGAATTCAGGGGACAGGATTTGAGGCGGCAGGACCGAAGGGGCAGCGCAGAAGGGGCACCATAGCGCGTTGCCCGGGGGCCGGAGCCACCCGATCAATGGCGCCAGCCACCCCAGCCGAAAACCGGCGATTCGCGGCACCATGGATGCGCCGTGAAACCGTCAGCCCGGCACTGACAGGGGAGCGTTGAGCCGGATTGCCAGCGACAGTCAGAGTTCAATCGGACCAACGGGTTGCACCTGGCGGATGGCGCCCCCTCACGGGTGCTGCGCACAGGCCGATCAGGCCCGCAAGGGCATCGCCTGGCATCGCGGCATTCATGGCTGAGCTTGAGGGATGCGCATAACTTCGCCTCACCTGCCTATTATTGCCACATTTGATGCACTTGATGGCGGGCTCAAATCTCAGGAGGCGCGCCCATGAAGCAGTCGTGGTTTATGCCCGCAATTCTGCTGGCGCTGGTGATGTGTTGCGGCGTGGTGTCTTCGGCCCGCGCGGACAGCGGCTTCGTAAGCCTCACAATCTATAAGGCGGGCTGGTTCATCGGTGGTTCCGGGGGCAGCGGTGTGCTGAAATTCCGCGGTCACAGCTACCGGCTTGGGGTCGGCGGCATTGATTACGGCCTGGTGTTCGGCGGATCAAGGACGGTGCTGCGGGGCCGGGTTTCCAATATTCACCGGCCCTCGGATGTTGCCGGGGTTTATGGTGCGGCGGGAGCGGGCCTTGCGATCGGCGGCGGAGCCCGGGCAATCGTGCTGTCCAATCCCAGGGGAGCGGTGCTGGAATTGTCAGGGGTCCAGGTCGGCCTGATGGCCAACGCCGATCTCAGCGGTCTGGCGATCACCATGAAATAGCGGGGCGTGCATTTGGGGGGCGGGAGTGCTGCCATGGTGGTCGAAGGCGGAAACAGGCGGCTGCCGTCCAAACGGTGGCCCGCCGCGAGAGCGGCCAGCTGGATGGTCTGAGGGCGGAGTTTTCCGCCAGGTGGGTGCGTTTTGTGGACCTGCCCTCGGTCGCTTGTGATAAGGCCAAACCCGGGGACTGCTGCGTGCGCGGCCGCGCCGGGCCGATGTTGGCAAAGCTGTTCGGGCACAGAAGAGGCGGGTTCGATTGGCGGGGTCGATCGCGAGCGGACTGGCGGTTGCCCGGGTCCACATGGGCCGGGCGCGCCACGAAGGATGCCTTGCCCGAGCGCCGATTGCCGTCGCTCAGGTGGCATTCGAGGAGACAACAATGTTGGAATCCTGCCCTGCGCTGGTGCTGAGTGCGGATTTTCAGCCTCTGTCCTGTTTTCCGCTGTCCCTGTTCACCTGGGAGGACACGGCGGATGCCGTGGTCAGAGGCTGCCATAACGTTGTCGCGGAATAGGATGTGGAAATCCGCAGTCCATCGACCGCAATCCTTGATCTCGTGAGGCTCGACACCGATCAATTATGGCGTCCCGGTGATTGAGGGCCAACCGGAACTTGCCATCGGTGATCGCGTGTGCCGCGATTTCGTGCGGCCAACGATACGGGCCGCCTTCACGCGCTTCAACGTCTTTCTGCGCGATCGCTTTCGCTGCCAGCGGCGAACTCACCTTCGATCACGTCATCCCGCGGGCCGATGGCGGCCAGACCTGCTGGACCAGCATCGTCTCAGCCTGCGGTCCGTGCAACGGACGCAAGGACCGGTCCCGTGCCAGACCCCTGCGGGCACCGTTCGAGCCCACCCAATATGATCTGCGGGCGGCCCGGAGACTGTTCCCACCGAATTTCATGCACGAGACCTGGGTCGATTTTCTCTGCCGGGACAGCGAACTCGAGCAGGAACCGCCCGGCGGTGTCACTGCCGCAGGCGCGCGCTGGCGGACTTTCCCGGCAAGGCCGGGAAACGCCAGTGGCTTTGTGTGCTGGCTGGGATCAGGGCCGTTGTCGTTTATCGACCATGTTGCAAGTGGCATGAGAGACCTTGATCTGGCGCAAGTGGGTTTGTCGCGGCCAGCCAAAGACGCGCGGGAAGAAGAGCGGCTTTCATCAACCGTTCATCTCAATACGATTATTTCCTGGCCCGGCCCAACTTGGCAGACTCTCGGCAAATTCCCGGCAACCCCTGGCTCTGAGGAGATCTTTATGCGTGTGGTGTTTCGTCTGTTGCGGTCTGGCGGGCTGGTAGTGGCGATTTCCATGGCCGCCTGCGGTGTCGTGCTGGCTCAGGCATCGCCACCACCACAAGCGGCAGCGAAGCAGGGCACGCCCACGCAGGCAACGCCGAAAGAGCAGGCCGCGCCGAACGATACGGCAGCAGAATCGCCGGAGGTGAAGCAGATCGCGCTCACTGAAAAGCAGATCGAAGGCGTGATCAGTGCGCAGAAGGAAGTCGACGGCATCACCGACAAGCTGGAGGACAACGCGGAGCCGGACGCGAAAATGATCGCGGCACTCGACGCCGCAGTCAAGAAATACGGTTTCGCCAGCTATGACGAATACAGCGACGTGGTCGACAACATCAACCTGGTGCTCGGCGGTGTTGATGCCGTGACCAGGAAATATGTCGGGCCGGAGGCCGTCATCAAGGCCCAGATTGCGGCCGTCGAGGGCGACACGAAATTGCCTGCGAAGGACAAGAAGGCGGCGCTCGACGAGCTGAACCAGGTGCTGAAGGTCCCGCCGCCAGCGATCACCAACGGCGCCAACATCGATCTGGTGATGAAATATTACGACAAGCTGATCAGCACTTTCGACGATGAGCAGGACTGACTTGGGCGGCCGGGTCAGAGCTGCCCATGCGGGGCCCCGGGACCTCAAATCCCGGGGCCCTGTCGAGGCGGTGACGACGTCCTGAAATTGCGTGAACTGGCAGGAGTCTGGAGCGGGGACCGGGCAGGGCAAGGCTGGGGGGCAGACACAGCCTCATCCGGGTACGGATGAAGGTGTGCCGGGGATACGAAATCATCCCTGACAGGCTGCATGGCGCGATCGCGATTCCCCCGCTTCAGCGCAGAAATTTTTTCCAGCGCGCGGCTTGAGGCCGAAGACAGGTGCCCTGCCGCCGCACGCGTTCTGTGAATGCAGAACCCGCGCGGCAAAGGAGGCGGGGACGGGCAAGGGGGGGTCAGTTCTCTGCCGCGATGATCCTCTGACGCTGTGTGCCCAGTCCCTCGACACCGAGCGTGACCACGTCGCCGACATTGAGGAAGGTGGGCGGCTTCATTCCCCAGCCGACTCCGGGCGGGGTGCCGGTGCTGATGATGTCGCCGGGCAGAAGCGTCATGAATTCCGAGACATAAGAGATGCATCGGGCGATCGAAAAGATCATGGTCGCGGTCGATCCGGTCTGGCGGCGCTGGCCGTTGACATCAAGCCACATCGAAAGCTTCTGCGGATCGGCGATTTCGTCGGGCGTGACCAGCCATGGTCCAAGCGGGCCGAAGGTGTCGTGGGACTTGCCTTTGGTCCACTGACCGCCGCGCTGAGACTGGAAACTGCGTTCGGATACGTCGTTGCAGATGCAGAAACCGGCAACATGGCTGAGCGCCGCTGCCTCTTCGACATATTTGGCTCTGGTTCCAATCACCACCGCCACCTCGACCTCCCAGTCGAGCTGGGTGGCGCCGCGTGGGTGCTCGACGTCGTCGTTGGGGCCACAAAGGGCGGTGTTGGCTTTGAGGAAAACGATCGGCTCGCGTGGGATAGCCATCCCGGATTCCCGGGCATGGTCGGCGAAATTCAGTCCGATGGCGACGAATTTGGAGATTCCGGTGATGGGCGCGCCGAGGCGCGGGTTGCCGCTGACGAGGGGCAGGGAAAGCGGATCAAGGGCTGCAATTCGCTGCAGGGATTGTGGCGCGCAGGCGGCGGCATCGATGTCGCAGAGATGCGCCGCCAGGTCGCGCAAATGGCCGGATGGATCGATCAGGCCGGGTTTTTCCGCCCCCTTCTCGCCGTAACGAACAAGCTTCATCGATATCTCCCCGATCAAAACAGGAGGGGGCGCTGCAGGCGCCCGCCTGTATTTGGGCTTCGCACGTCATATAGGAGCCTCGCACGGGCCTCGGTAGTGCGGCAAAAGGATGCCGGGCCTGCCGCGAAAACGGAATTGCGGCACAATTGGCGCCGGACCGTCTGGAATCGCTGTGCAAGGGAGCGCAAGGAAGCGCAAGCCTGGCCGGGCGCGCAGGCGGCGACCAACGCGGCAGGGCGAGGAGAACTTCCGTCATTTCCCAATGTGCGGATCTGCACCCCTTCGCCTGGGGGCTCTCGTGGCGGCGGGGGCACCGGGAAGGGCAGGGGACACGTCCGCAATTTCGCCGCGTTCGAAAAGGCGAAAACGTGGAAGAAAGAGGGCGGTCCCTGGGCGGAGGGGGAGGCGGGGTGGCGCGGACTGCGACCTTAACGTGTAGATGGGAGTGCTGTGAGCGGCCGGGAATGGTTGTGTGCACTCCTTTGAGCGAATCTCCGCAACCGTTGAGTGTGTACTGTCATTCGCGCAGCAAAAGCCGGAGAGCGTGCATCTGTGAAGTTCAGGCGAAACATCGCGAGGGTCCTGCTCCGTTGAGCTGTCCGCCTGCGCGGCAGGAATCGAAAATTCCTGCAGTCGGTCAAAGATCCGGCGCAATTGTGCATCAGGTTTACGCTTCTGCACCGAAGTGATGAAGTGCTCTTTACAGCCGGGCTTTGACGATGCGAAGGACGGAGATGGTGGCGATGTCGCAAAACGATTATGCGTCGGAGGAGAGTTCCGGATTGTACTTTTTGAAAGATCGCAACCAGATCGTCATTCAACAGCAGCACGGGATCACGTTCTTCCCGGAGGGTCCGTCAGGTGCGGTGACCGAAAGGTCGCCTCCGTGTCCGGCAGGTGCCCGATCGAGGGGGGGCCCGTGCAGCAGGTGGCAGCGAATGGAGCGGTGCATTTCCACATGGGATGAATGACGAAGTTCCCGCCACGGATGCCTCGCAGTTGACTGTGAAGGAGAGACGGAAAAATGGTCGATCACACACATTTTCTCCTCGGCGAAGACGCCCGCAATATTGTCCTCGTCAGGTGGAAAGGGACGAAAGACATCGTCCTGATACACACACTGAACGGTAATACAGCCTGTATCGTCAACAATCCGAAATGCCCGGAGACCCGCAGAATGATTTCAATTCTGAAAGAGCGGGGCGCTCGTGTGGTGTCCTCCGATGAAATTGGAAGCGGCAACGCAGCCTTGTGCAGGGATGGTGGCAGGCTCCCTGAACCGCGGAGGATTGCAGCGAAGGTGGAGGTGCCCCGGCGCAGGCGCAGGCGGGCGGCCTGAACATCCGTCAGGTGCCGCGCGGTACAGGCGGGCAGCGGGGAAGAATGCAGCTCTTCCCCGACGGGTGCGCGAATGATGAAGGATGAACCCGAAAAATGGGCCTCCCAGGCCGAGTTCGGTTGGCCCTTCGCCATCCCGCACCAGGGCGCATGCTCACCGCGAACAGGTCTGCTATCGCGTAACCGTCCTGTCCTGATTGAGCGCATATAGCCGTGCCAGCGCGTCCTCCTTTGAGATCTCCGCCGGCCAGCCATAGGCGGCAGCGACAGCAGCGTCCAGTTCCGCATAGGCATTCGCCAGCCATTGCGGGCGGGCATTGTAGAGACTGGTCAGTGTGCGGCCCTTGAGTTCCTTGGCCGCAGTCTCATCTTTGGGCAGGACACGATCGGGATAGCCGGCGACAACCTCCGGCTTGCGGATGACGAGATCGGCCGGGTTGAGCCATTGGTCGCGCAACGCGTTGAGCCGCCGTGCAGCATCGGCGATGGCCTGCCCGCGTGGATCGACTGCCACATCATCGGCAGGAAGTTCCGGCGTCAATCGATCGGGAAACGGAGATGTTTCGAAAGTGGTGCTTGGGGTATAGCGCGGCCGATCTTCCAGGCTTGTTCCGAGCTGAAGCGACCACTGCTCGTGAAAGCGGCTGTGCAGAATTCCGAATGTCACATCATCGTCGCGAGCGATGGCGATGGTCGCACTGTCAGGACAGACCTCACTGTTGAGCCAGACAAAGACGCGATGTCTGGCAACGCGAGGAGTGGCGATATAGCGCCGAAGTTTCGAAACTCTGGCCCACATCCCCGGCCGCGGCTCAACATGCCGCCACCAGTTGCGCCGATAGAGATCGCGGTTATTGTGTTCGCGGACCGGCTTCACATTCTCATGGACATGCACAAACGGCGCTTCAAACAGGGCCGCTTGTTCTTCGCTCATCTCCCAGCCGAAATCGATGATCCACTTGTCGGCACCGCGCCGACTGAGATCCATGCCGTTGACCCAGGGCCGGAGCACCGCCGAATTGGCCTTGCCGTTCGGATTGCGCGGCAGAAGGAGCCACTTGCGGGCAAGTTCGCCCGGCACATCGAAGGCTCCCCCTTTGGTATCGCCCATGAAGGCGACAGCAGCGTTTTCCGTCAGGACTGCGACCCTGGTGAGGTCGAGTTCGGTGCCGGTGAGGTCGGCATTGATCTGCGGCACCGGCCGCCCATTCAGGCGACAGGTTGTCACCTTATCGCGCTGAAAGCAGATGATCGAGACGCGGACCGCGGCGCCATCGATCACCCATGGCTCGTCGTCCCAGGCTGCGAAAATCACACCGTCGGCTATAATCGGGGCAATGACGCGCCGATTGGCGCCGCCCCGGATCGAGTTGGTTGCCACCAGACCGCTGCGGGCGACCTGGCCGGTAGCGACAAGGGTCCATGCTTTCGCCACCCAATAGGTCACAAGATCGGCTTCCGGCGGCACGCAGTCCCGGTATGCGGCAAAGAGCCTGTCGACATAGCCGTCGCCGAGCAGCGAGCGCAGCAGTTTGCCGCCGAGAAACGGCGGATTGCCGATGACGACATCGGCCCTGGGCCAGACTGCCGCGCTGCCGTCCGCCCTGAGGATGGCGTCGCGGCATTCGATATTATTCACCTGTTTGAGGATGGGGCGCTCCGACACGCCGAAGCCGTTGCGCAGCATCCACTGGATCTCGCCGATCCACACCGAGACGCGGGCAAGCTCGGCAGCGAAAGCGTTGATTTCGATCCCCAGGACCGCGGCAGGCCCGATCTGCGGAAACTCGCGCTGCAGGCCGAGCGCCTCTGCCTCAAGGCTGACACGGTGTTCGATGTCCTTGAGAGAAAGCAGGGCGAGATAGAGGAAGTTCCCGGAACCACAGGCCGGATCGAGGACGCGGAAGGAACGCAGCTTCTCCAGAAAGGACCGGTATTGAGCTTCCGCCTGATCACGTGCGCTGCGGCGGGCACGGGGTGACTTTGCCGAACGGGACTTTTCCATTGCCTTGGCAATTCCGGCCTTTTCTGTCCCCCATTGTGCCAGCCAGGGCCCGACCACCACGGCGTCCACAATCATCATGATCCTGTCGCGGTCGGTATAGTGCGCACCCAATTGCGACCGCTTGGCTGGATCCAGTCCGCGTTCAAACAGCGTTCCCAGGATCGATGGATCGATTTCCGCCCAGTCAAGCCTTGCTACCGCAAGAGCGATCCGGATGTCATCGCGATCCAGCGGCAATGCGTGATCGTCATCGAACAGGCCGCCGTTGAACCATTCCACCCGATCCGCACCGAAAACCCCTCCCGACTGCATGGCTTTGAACAGGGAACTGGCGACGACCTGAGATAAATGAGGTTCGGCAGATGTAACTTCCAGCACCTTCCTTAAGAGTTTGCCCGGCAATAAACCGACGTCTTCGGCAAACATGCAGAAGACCAGACGATTGATGAAATGCGCCACGACATCGGCGCCGTGCCCGCGATCGCGCAGGCGCTGCGCCAGCCTGGCAAACTCCGTCGCAGCCTCCTCGGTGAGCTTCTGCCTTGTTTTGCCGGGCCTGAGCTGTTCCGGATCGCTGAAGACGGATTTCAGCCTGCGCCGCACCTCGGCGTCGCGCAGGTCGTCAAGGGAAAATGCGTGGACTACAGAGACGCTGTTGGTCCAGTTGGTGTGGATTTCGAACCGGTCCATGTCGCAGACGACGAGCAAAGGCGGGTTCTCCAGCGCCAGCGCATATTGCTGAAGCTGGATTAGGGCTGCCTTGAGGTCTTTGCGCCTGCCCTTATACTCCCAGCCGAAATGGCCGCGTTTCCAGACATCCGCCCAGCCCTCGCCACCGCCGGTCTTGCTGGCACCGCGCTCAAACGCATACCACTCGCCGGCCGGATCGGCATCCGTGGGGGCGGGCTCGTCGAGCATCCGGCACAGATCAATAAAATGCGATTGCGCCGCGGCCCGTTCGGTGAGGGCGACATTTCTCCATTTGCGGACGAAATCATCAGGGGTCAATTCAAGCCTCCCGAAAGGCGGGCTTTCTGAAACGTCAGGATAAGGTTCCATCACCGCCCATGGGGTCGGCGCCGGCAACGCTTTGGCGAATCAGCCTCAGCAGAGATCCCATATCTCATCGGGCACTGCAACGGGTCGCCGCACTGCCGCACTGCCTCACGCACCGTTGGTCATTCCCCGACCAGGGCCATATCCCGCAAAGGAAAAATTGCCGGACTGGCTTTGTCGGGTTCCATCGCATCTCTGGAGCATGACGGGGCGGATTTTGGATGGTTCTGCCGTGCCGTTCGAACTCCGCCGCCATTTTCCTTCGTGCCCTGGACAAGATTGACCCTTCCGACGCTCCCTGGGAGGAAGCCTGTCCCCTTTGCCTGGCTTTTCACCGGAACGCACAATCCCCTTTCTGACGCGGTTGCATCCGGTCGCCGCGGTTTTCCAGCTTTGCTGCTCCCACCTGTTGGCCGCGCCGACCGGCGAGCTCCATGGAAGACGACCAACGTCCCGACCGGCAGAACGGATGTTGCCAGGGGAGCTCCTGCGGCGATACTTCAGGGCATCCTCGTCATCGGGATCCTTTTCATCGTTGCGATCGCTGGCACGATGGCGTTCCTGCTGAGTGGAATGGTGCTGGCGCTCCTGCTTCCGTACGGCATGGCCGTCGTCTCAGTCGCGGCGAAGGCGCTGTTTGAGGAACGACCAATCACCCATCGGGTGTCTTTTGTCTTCCCTCTCCGCCCGGGAAGTGCCCCGCAGCCGGCCGAACTGCGAAAAGCCCCAGCCTTCCGGATAACGACCTGTGCGGATGTCTGTTCTGCCGTGGTGCCGCCGTCGACAGGATGCGAGATGCTGCCTTGCGACCGGAGCAACGAGACGGAGCGGCAACCGCCGCCGCGCGGCCGCCTTGCCCTCACCTGAAACACGCAACCGACCGCTTGCGGCTTTCGATTTTCCTTTCCTCCTCGGGTTTCGGGTCCGCCACCCCTTTCTGCAATCCGAAAACGCGGGTGCGGCCCGCTGCAGCCAGGGGCTGCCGCGCGGAGACGGGCGTCAGGTCGGCAGTGACACCGGATGCGGCCGGCTGGCGGCCCGCGGCCGAAGCAGGGCGGAAGCGCAGTTTCCCTAGAAAGAAACTGACCTGCTCCGCGAAGGCCGTGCAGCAGCCCGGGCGTGCCCCAAGGGAGGCCGCCCGTTCAGTATCGAGGCCGTGCAGCAGCCCGGGCGTGCCCCAAGGGAGGCCGCCCGTTCAGTATCGAGGCCGTGCAGCAGCCCGGGCGTGCCCCAAGGGAGGCCGCCCGTTCAGTATCGAGGCCGCGCAGCAGCCCGGGCGTGCCCCAAGGGAGGCCGCCCGTTCAGTATCGAGGCCGCGCAGCAGCCC
>Ga0123357_10000364_pt1 | contig 42719 bp, 29 predicted proteins | sample TergutEmb28metaG_FD_89873 | JGI IMG/M metagenome (GOLD analysis project Ga0123357, IMG submission 89873) | Embiratermes neotenicus P4 segment gut microbial communities from Petit-Saut dam, French Guiana - Emb289 P4 | ecosystem: Host-associated > Arthropoda: Insects > Digestive system > Gut ...
TCCATATTGTTATAATAGCTTTTATTGAGGTTTGGATAAATTTTTCCGGACAAAGCGTCTTCGGCCAGATAAACGGCAACCGAAGCCAGCAGCCGCATGTCGATAAACATGGATATGGCCTGCCAGCCGTCCCGTATTGCGCGCACGTTATCCAAATCGCAGTCCATGCCGGTAATAAGGGGCCAGTCGTCTTTGGTATAGCCTGCGCCCCTGAGCGCATCCATAGCGCCCATGGCCATGCTGTCATTGGTAGAAAGTATTGTGTTAATTTTGGTATTGCCGTAATACGTATCTAAAATGTCCGCTACATGAGTTTCCGCGTTTTTGGTCGCCCAATCCGGAATGGCGGTAGCTTCGAGAGTTGTCTCCCCGCTTTTGACGATTATTTTTCCGTTATCGATATACGGCTTTATTACACTCATTTGACCGTCATAATTCTCCTTTGAAGTACTATCGTCAAAAGCGCCCGAAAGGATCTCCATATAGACGGGTTTGGCTTCCTGTTTGTCCAATCCAAACTCTTCAACAATATATTGGCCCTGGTCGGCGCCGATTCCGAAATTATCAAATGTCACATAATAATCAACATACGGAGTATTCATTATAAGGCGGTCGTAAGCGATAATTAATATTTTTTTATCATGGGCTTTCTTTAAAACATCGTTAAGCCCGTAACAATCCACACCGGCGATTATAAGGGCTTTACAGTTTTTGCCGCTGATGATTTTTTCGATTTGCGCTATTTGCAGCGCCGCGTCGTCGTTCGCGTATTCCACTGTCACAGAATATTGTTTGGCCTCAAGCTGCCTTTTGATACTTGAGCCGTCTATTAACCATCTGTCTACATCAAGCTTGGGCATTAACACACCTATAACCGGTTTTTGGGAGCAGCTTATGCTTCCCAGAGAAAGTACTGCAAGCATAAACACGGCTGCCGCAAAAGCAGCGAAAGTATTAATTTTTTTCATACATTAACATCCTTTAAATATTTTTTTATTGTATTAATACAAAGATCAAAGTCAATCGGCTTGGCTAAATGGCCGGTCATTCCGCTTTCAAGCGCGGCGGTAATATCTTCCTTTAGCGCGTTTGCCGTCATGGCTATTATTGGTAAACGGCAATCATTACGCCCGCTTGTGCGAATCGCTTTTGTTGCGTCATAACCGTTCATTTTGGGCATCTGCACGTCCATAAGAATACAGTTGTAATAATTAATGGGGGATTTTAAATACTTGTCCAAAGCTTCATCGCCGTCCCTTGCCTGTTCCATTTCAAGTCCGGCACCGTCCAGGACTTCAAGAAGAATCATCCGGTTGATTTCGATATCGTCCACAATAAGTATTCTTTTGCCGGCCAATGACACGCTTTCTTCCGGAGCCGCCCCGGCATCAGCTCCGGCTTTAGCCGCGTCATTTGCCCCGGCTAAAGCCGAGGTTCCCGGCGTATACTCCGCTGCTTCAAAACCAAGAGTAAAAATGAAGCGGCTTCCTTTCTCAATAACACTTTCTACAGTCATCGACCCGCCCATAAGGGTGACCAGGTTATTGCTGATGGAAAGCCCCAATCCCGTACCCTGGTAGTTCCGTGACAGGTAATTTTCTTCCTGTTCGAACGGAATAAAAACTTTATGTAAAAATTCTTTCGTCATCCCTATGCCAGTATCGGCTACAGAAAATTCAAGCAGATATTTTTGTCCGTTATTTTCCAAACATTTTACTTCTGTTGTTATTGTACCATCTTTGGTAAACTTTACGGAGTTTGACAATAAATTAAGCAGAATTTGCCTGATACGGAATTCGTCGCCTGTCAGGGCTTCGGGAATGGCAGGACCGATTTTAAGAAACATCCGATCATTGTTTTCTTCCGCCCGCTGCGCAAGCATACTCACGCATTCACTTACAATTAATGCAATGTTAAGCGGGGCGTAGCGTATTTCGGTTTTGCCGGATTCCATACGCGACATTTCCAAAACATCGTTTATGATGTTTGATAAATGCGCCGAGGATGATACGATTTTTTTAAACCTGTCTATACTTTGTTCAAGACCAGTGTCAGCAAGGCCCAGTTTGGCCATACTCAAAATAACGTTAAGCGGCGTACGCAGCTCGTGGCTGACACGTGAAAGAAACTCGCTTTTGGCCTTGCTCGCCTGAAGCGCTTTGTCCTTGGCCGAAACAAGTTCTGTCTCGTCCGTAATAACGATTACCGCGCCGTTTTTATTTTCGCTGTGGGCAATGCTGCTGCACATAAATGAATAACAGCGTTTTTCGCCGGCTATATCAAACCACCGCAGGCAGTCGAACCAGCCGTTTTCTATTTCAGACTTGAGCTTTTGCTTTAAAACGTCAAAAGAACTTTCATCATCCTCAAGGAGTTTACGGTAAAGCTGCTCTGTATTAAATTCAGAAAAAACATCCTGAAAGCTTTTATTGCAGAATACCATATCGTATTCGGGGTTAAGCAATACTATCGCCGCCGGAAGGCCGTTAAAATAGCGTACAATTACATCCAGTGTGTCGTTGGTGTTATTTATCAGACGGGCGTAAACACCTTTAAACTGGGATGAATCGCCGCGTTCTCCCAATTTGCCGTAAATCGCTGCGTCCAATAAAGCTTCATTATTTGCAAACAGTTTTTCAAGCGCGGTGCGCATTGATTCAAACGATTTGCCCAGGACGCCCATTTCATCTTTCCGGACGAGAATCCCGTCAGAAATTTCGACAAGCAGGTTTCCGCTGGCCATTTCCGCGGAAATGTCGGTGAGCTTCTGGACGGGGCGTATAACCGCGTTTTTCATTTTATACTGCATCAACAGGAAGATTATTACCGAAACCAAAATAGTTATGATTACACTCGTCAGCAGGAATTGATTTAACTGCCTGTCCAGATATTCAAGGTTCGTGTCAACGCAGATGATGGCAATTACATCGTTGTAACCGTTTGTCAGCGGTGTAAAGGAACGGCTTATTTTTCCGGAATAAACATAGTCCGGTTTGTTAATTAAATAAACAGCATCGCCGGGGTTTTTATATGCCTCATCAAGATAAGGATATAAAGATTTCGGAACAACCATGCCAAAATCATCGGCGGCTGTTCTGACAGCCGCGGTATTTAAAATATAGACATAACCGATTTCCGGCCCAAAATCGGCTACAATGTACATATCCCTAATACCGGCCCATTGCAGAATACGGTTCATACTGATATTGATGCTGGAAAATTTAGCGTCTTTCAATTCTGCCAGTTTGCGCAGATAGGTCTGTACGTTCAGTTTCGCGGTTTCGTATTCAGCCGTGTTGGTCTGGCCTGTGGTTCTGTCTATTTCGGCCATAAGCTCCCTGTCCCTAAAGGCCGCCGCGAAGTTATTGTTAAAATAATCACTGGTTTTTAATTTATCAACATACCTGGAAATATCAGAAAATAAAATTGTATGTTCCGAATTTAAGGTACGGCCGGGAGCATCCAGTTTTTCCTCATACAGCATACGGAAACTGGAATTGACGAATACAGTGCTTACAATAATAAGGGTCGCGGCAAACGCAAGAACACCCGCAATAAGAATCAGGAGCAATCTGAAATTTATTGAATGACGGTAATGTAATTTATCTTTCATCAGCCTGAATTATCCATAGAATAACCAGCAAAAAAAGGGAAAAATCTTAAAAATTTTGCCTGCGGCAAATTTCCAACATGGAGATACGAAGCATCTTCAGTTAATACAATGGAGTTTTCCAAAGGAAAACTCCGAGCTGAACGCCGCAGGCGTTCAGCCCTGATCCTGGGCCGAATCGGACGGCCGACCTGCCGCTTAGGAGGCGGCCGCTCTATCCACTGAGCTACAGGACCTTAAAACCTGTCCAGTAATTTAACACCTTAATAACCCTGATTGTCAACTTACCTGTTTAGGGAGATAATAACGCAAATGGTAAGACGGGTTTATGTAGAAAAGAAGAACGGGTTTAATACGGAAGCCTTAAGGCTTAAGCAGGAACTTGAAGATTATATTGAAAACCGCAGGCAAAGCGATATAAAAACCGGGCGGACAATATTTAAAAATATCAGAATTTTCAGGCGTTATGATGTTGACGGCCTTGATAAAACGCAGTTTAAGCAGGCAGCTGTGCTGGTATTCTCGGAGCCGCAATGCGACAGGGTTTATTATACATCCGGTGTTCCGGGTACACAAAATAACAGCGGCGATAAAATTCAATATTTTGGGATTGAATACCTGCCCGGCCAGTACGATCAGCGCGCGGATTCCGCCGAACAATGCAGCGAACTGGTTACAGGCGTCAGGCCAAAGATCAAAACAGCCAGTTTTTATCTGTTTGAAACCGAAGGGAAAGCCCTGACTCCGGCGGTTCTCCGGGACATTAAAAAATACCTTATCAATCCGGTTGATTCCAGGGAAGCTTCCTCAGATCTGCCCCTGACTCTGGAAGATGAAAAAGCAAATCCTGCTGATGTAAAAATTCTTGACGGATTTACGGCGGGAAACGCGGCCATGCCAAAAAAGAAAGCCGGCCAATGGCTTGAAAAATTCGGGCTTGCCATGTCCGCACCTGATTTGGAATTCTGCCGTTCGTATTTTAAAAAAGAAGGCAGGGATCCGACCCTGGCCGAAATACGGCTTTTGGACACTTACTGGTCCGACCACTGCAGGCATACGACTTTTACAACAATCCTGGAAGACATAGAAATTGAAAATATTAAAACTGAAGATTCGGGGAAGCAAAAAACCGGCCCGGCAAATGCATTAAAACTTTACAAAGAACTTCGCCGGGAAGTTTACGGCGGTGGGGAAGTCTACGGCGGCGGCACGCGGCCGCAGTCCCTTATGGACATGGCAGTAATCGGAGCCAGGGTTTTAAAAAAAAGGGGGCTGGCCGCGGATGTAGATGAATCGGCGGAGATCAACGCATGTACAATAAAAACAAAAGCCTCTTTTAAAACAGGGACGCCAGGAAACGAAAAAAACAACAGCGAAGATTGGCTGCTCCTTTTTAAAAATGAAACCCACAATCACCCAACAGAAATCGAACCTTTTGGAGGAGCGGCAACCTGTCTGGGTGGCGCGATACGGGACCCACTGTCAGGGAGGGCCTATGTACACCAGGCCATGCGCATAACAGGCGGCGGCGATCCGCGGGCAGCGCAAACAATGCCGGGGAAACTGCCCCAGGTAAAATTGGCCAGGGAAGCAGCCCGCGGTTACTCATCATACGGAAACCAAATCGGTCTTGCCACAGGCCAGGTTCAGGAATTTTATCATCCGGGTTTTTTGGCAAAGAGGCTGGAACTGGGCGCTGTTATGGGCGCGGTTCCGCAGTCCTGGGTCAGGCGTGAAGAACCCATACCCGGCGATGTAATCATACTTACAGGCGGCAGAACAGGACGGGACGGTATCGGTGGCGCGACAGGATCGTCAAAAGTACATTCGGGAAAATCCGTGGAAACCGCCGGGGCCGAAGTACAGAAAGGCAACGCGGTAGAAGAACGCAAACTCCAGCGCCTGTTCAGAAAACCGGAAGTCTGCCGCCTTATCAAACGCTGCAATGACTTTGGCGCGGGCGGAGTGTCGGTGGCTGTCGGCGAACTAGCGGCAGGTATAGACATTAACCTGGACGCAGTGCCAAAAAAATACGCCGGCCTGGACGGCGCCGAACTGGCAATTTCAGAATCCCAGGAGAGGATGGCCATAGTAACTTCCAAAAAAGACGCGGCCGCGTTTATTGCGCAGGCTGCCGCAGAAAACCTGGAAGCGGTAATTATAGCCATCGTAACCAAAGGTTACGACGGGACAGCCGACTGCAAACCAAGACTGCGTATGTTCTGGCGCGGCAAAACCATAGTTGATCTTACGCGGGAATTTCTGGATTCAAACGGCGCTCCCCGCAAGGCTGCGGTTTTAATACCTTCAGCCGGGACTTTAACCAAGGCGCCAACCAAGGTGTCAGCCAAAAACACAAATCACAAAACAGATATAATTAACGAACTGCAGTCCCTGCGCGCCTGCAGCAGACGGGGGCTGCAGGAACGGTTTGACGGATCAATAGGCGCGGGGTCGGTGCTATTCCCGTGGGGAGGCAAAGAACAGGGAACCCCGGAATGCGGTATGGCCTCGCTGCTGCCTTCGCTGGATAAAAAAAGTCTTACGGCCAGTCTTATGACATTCGGCTATGATCCCTATGTCATGGAACAGGATCCGTACAGGGGCGCCAAAGGTTCCATATTTGAAGCTCTGGCCAAATTCGCCTGCCTTGGAGGCGATTATAAAAAAGCAAGACTTTCGTTTCAGGAGTATTTTGAAAAACCGCAAAATAAAAAAGCCTGGGGCAAACCGGCTGCGGCATTGCTGGGCGCCCTGGAAACACAAATAAATCTTGAAATACCCGCAATAGGCGGCAAGGATTCAATGTCCGGCAATTACCAGGACGGTGATCTAAAGTTAAACGTACCGCCGACTTTTGTTGCCTTTGCAGCCGGTACGGCGCCCGCTTCAAAAATACGATCCGGAGCACTTAGCGGAAAGCCGGACAGCGCTGTCATCCTGCTCAGCCAAAATTCCGCTTGCGCCGCGGCAAACACCGTAGCGGACAGCGCCACTGACGAAGAACGTTTTACAGCCAACATGAAAATACTCGCAGACCTGGACGAAAAAAAACTTGTCCGGTCCGCTTACCCTGTAGGTCCGGGCGGAATTTCCTCAACACTGGCGATTATGGCTTTTGGAAACATGACCGGTATAGAAGTATATGAACCAGTCCTGGAAATGATCGATGAGTTTAATTATCAGGGATCGATTCTTGTTGAGATTGAAAACAAACCGGACATAAAACTGCCGCCGGATTATAAACTGACAATCGCTGCCCGGCCAGGTATTATTAATACCAAAGGTGATCCGGTCTTCCGTATAAAGTCTGAGGAGTTTTTGCTTGCAGATCTGCGCGCGGCTTATGAAAATCCGCTGTCCCAGGTTTATCCGCAGACATCATCGGGCAAAAACACGGCAGAATCAGGCGGCCGCCCTGCGCTGCCGTCTTTTGTAAAAATATCGCAGGCCAGCCACAAAACAGAAACAAAAAAAATCATTAACCAAAAAAATATTCCGCAAAAAAACCCGGGAAAATTATCAAAGGCAATCCCCCTGGTTATTCTGCCGGTATTCCCGGGAACCAACTGCGAATGGGACATGGAACGGGCATTCCGCGAAGCAGGCGCAAAAACCAGGCAGGTGATCTTCAGAAATCAAAACCAGGCCGACATCAAAGAATCCCTTGCGGAACTGGAGAACGCAATTAACAGCGCCCAGATTGTAGCGTTATCCGGCGGATTCAGCGCCGGCGACGAACCGGACGGCTCGGGAAAATTCATAGCCAATGTACTGCGATCAAGGCAAATCAGCGGCGCGCTCACCAGGTTCCTTGATGACAGGGACGGCCTGATACTCGGTATCTGCAACGGGTTCCAGGCCCTGATCAAAACAGGGCTTTTGCCGCACGGCAAATTCTGCGAAAGTAAACCAACCCTCACATACAACACCGTAGGCCGGCACGTTTCAAGAATGGTCAGGACCAAAGTAATGTCGCCGCTCTCGCCCTGGCTTGCTCTGGACCAACCGGGGACCGTTCACATAATACCGGTCAGCCACGGCGAAGGCCGGGTAGTTGCCGCCAAAAAAGAAGCGCAGCAGATGTTTGAAGCCGGCCAGGTCGCGTTCTGTTATACCGACGCGCAGGGCAACCCCACCATGGCTGAACCAGATAATCCCAACGGTTCCGAATACGCCATCGAAGGTATATGCAGCCCCGACGGCCGCATCCTGGGCAAAATGGGCCATTCTGAACGGGCCGGTGAGAACGTTCACATAAACATTCCCGGAAACAAAACCCAGCGTATATTCGAAGCCGGGGTGCGGTATTTTGATTGATGATATTAGATTGATGATATTCTTGACAAATACGTGTATGGATCTTTATAAATAATTAAACAGGAGGATCTTAAAAAAATGAAAAAATTTATTATCTGCGCGCTGATTCTGTCGCTGGCCGGCGGAGTTTTGTTCGCGCAGGAAACCGCTGACGATCAAAGACCGGGGAACAATATCTCCATTTACGGAACAATGGTGGGATTGGCGCTTAATTACGAAATGTGTTTTAACTCCCATCTTTCTTTATTAGCCGATACTTCATTCAATGTTATACCCATTACATTTACGGCGGCAATAAAGGGAAGAGTATATCCATTTGGCAGAGCATTTTATCTTGAAATTGGCGCCGGATTCGGTATAACACCAGGTTATTTAGCCGGGTTGGCAGATGTATTAACATTGGGATTAACTAAAATAAAGGATAAATATTGGCTCAGAGGCTTGGTTCTGACCCCATCTCTGGGATGGAAATTAAACCTGGGTAAATCAGGTCTTACATTACCGATAAATTTAGGAATCGATTTCTTCGCAGGTTTCCGCGATGTATTACCCGTCGATTTTGTACCGAACATCCGGATAGGAGTAGGGTACTCATTCTGATAGATTTTTTTTAAGGAATCACAGAAACAAAAGCCGCAGGAAAATCCCTGCGGTTTTTTTATTTAAAAAATCCGAACTTGCTGAATTTGTGCCACTTACCGGAGTTTTTTCTTGAACCTTCGTCGATTATTTTAAAAAACCAGGAAGCAAACTCTTTTTCCTGGCCTGCCTCCGCGGCGGTAAATCCCAGAACATGGAACGGCTCGGCAGCCGACCCGGACAGCAGTTCCTGGCCAAGGGCCCTGAACGAAGCCGCGGCAGACCCGCCGAAAAAATCCGACAACGATTCGCCGCCGCCGGATACGGTTTCCGGAACCGCCAAAGCGATGGTTCCGCTGCCCCTTGCCCTAAAATATATGGCCAGCTCCCGGATTAAAAAAAACCATCCCTTGATTTGTGTATTTACATGGGTCTCGATATCGGCCGGAACAAGGGATTCCGCGGGTTTAAACATGGCAGGGGGCAGGCAGATCAAAAGCGCGTCATTGATTTGACCCAGCCAGTTCTCGGCAGAAAGTATAAGGGTACGGGCAGAAATTGAACTGCCCGGATTCCAGGAAAGCGGAATCCGTTTTGAGGAATTGGGCGCGGTTTGTTTGCCGGGAATTGCGGCGCTGTAAATATTGGCGGCCGCGTATTTTTCAACCCGCTTCTCTGCTTCCGCAGCCGCAGCCATAAACAGGGGAGATTCATTGCCGGCCAAAAAAATTCCGCGGGTCATGAATGGATATTATAATGAAGTAAAAATTTTTTAAAGTCTCATCTTGATACTTGTCTCACTTCAGCGTCTGCGGCCGCGTCCAAGGATTTTTCCGCTGACCGAGCGGTAAGGGTTTCTCATGTTCCGCAGATAAGTCTGATAGGCAGCGCTGTTCCGGTAGAAACCGTCCAGGCCCTTGAAAGATGAAGATTCGTCGCAGCGGTACAGTTCCATAAGTGAAGGGAACAGGGGAGAGTTCATGATATCTCCGGTTTTTGCAGGTGAAAGCCTTGCCAGGGCAGCCGGAAGCATGTGATTTTTTACCAGATAAAAAACATCTTCGATAAAGGCGGAATCAAAATTCAGGCGCTCCATAAAACGCCGTGCTGTTGCCGCGCCAAGTTCGGCGTGGTGGTCAAAACGATGGCTGCCGGAATCCTCGGCTATGGGTTTACCGGTGTCGTGGAGAAGAAGCGAAAGGGACAGACGCAGATCGTATACGCCGGAACTGTTTTGTTTGCGGTGCTCAAATGTCTGCAGGGTGTGTTTCCAGGCGTTGCCTTCCGGATGGAATTCCTTGGCATGATCGGCGTTATCAAGAAGGGCGATCTCCGGCCAGAATTTTTGCAGGAAACCCGATGACTTAAGAAACTCAAGCCCCCGATCCGGTCTGGAAGAACACATAAGTCCGATCAGCAGGGCCTGCTGTTTTTCCGCGCCGGGAGGAGATTCATTATCAAATGCGGACCCAAGTGTCTCAATAAAATCGCGCGGAGGCAAACCGGTTGATCCGTACCTGGCAACAATCAGGGCGCCGTCCATGATTGCCTGCAGGCAGCCTGTACCGGAATCAAGATTTTCCCACCAGGCAAGTTTTTCCGAATCATCCGGAGCTTTTGCGGACTCGTTCTTTCTTAACAGACGGATATCCGGATAAATTCCTTCTATATCCAAAAAACGTTTGTTCCGCAAATCCTGCACAAGCGATAAAAGTGAATACGAAGGATTTACAGCTGATTCGCAGCTGTCCCCGCACCTAAAATAATAACGGCGCCCGCCGGAATCCAGGGAAGCATCCGCCAGGTCAGCGCCGGGAAAATTAAGTTCATCGGCGTAATGTGCCAATTCGCCAAGGCCCGCATCAGTCCAGGCAAACGAAAACGGAAGACTGCCAAGACCAAGATATTTATCCAGAGCACTGAACGAGAAAAGTCTTGCCTGGTATCCCCTGAACAAAAGGGTCTCGATAATCCCTCCGTCTTTTTCCATAAATAAATATTACCTGTAATTTTATTTTACAAATACCCCTGTTCTATTCAAGATAAAAAAACTCCTGTATAATTTTACAACCGTATGAATCCAATGAGATTTTTTACGAGCAAATTAAAAAAACCGGTACTCTTCAGATTATTTATATCATACGCTTTATTATTTACGATACCGGTAATTATTATCAGTTCAATTCTCCTGTATTCATTGATTAATACAAATTACAGACGCGTACGTGAAGAATTTGAAGGTAATCTTTTGAATATTTCAGACGTTTTCAATTCAAACACCGAAAAACTAACCGAATTCAGCTCTCAATTAATTCAAATGAACTGGGTATTACGGCTGAATATGGCTTCATACGACCTGGGAGATTCATCAGATATTTATACACTCCATCAACGGCAAAACGAAATGAATCTGTATAAATCTGTAAATGGATTTGCAGATGATATTGTTATCCTTTTTAGGATCATTTTGCCGCTGTGCATGCCCATACTTTCTGTACTCGTGCTTTTTTACGCAGTGGGCCAATGGAACAGTTTTTTTAATGCACTGATATTCCTTCCTTCTGGCAAACTCCACCCCCTGCAAATTTTTTTAAGGCGTGTATTGATAGGGGCCAGCGAGGAATTGGCTGAGGATGTTGCCTCGGGCCTGGAACGCAGCGCAGTTGTTGTACAGCTCCGTTATGCTGCGATAATGGTTACTGTATTGCCAATTATTATGGTCTACCCATTTTTGCAAAAATACTTTACCAAAGGTGTCATGGTAGGCGCAATTAAAGGATAAACTTATGAGTAAACCCGATATTTTAATTTTCCTAAGCGATCAGCATAACGCCATGCTGACTGGTTTTTCCGGCGACAAAATAGTACGTACTCCGAACATGGATAAACTTGCTGCGGACGGTACGTTTTTTAAAGCCGCATATACGCCAAGCCCGCTCTGTGTACCTGCGCGGTCCGCATTTCTTTCGGGACTGTTGCCGGAAAAGACGATGTGCTTTGAAAATGGCAGTGTACTTCCGGGAGATCGTGCAACATTCATCCATTCAATAGCGGCAGAAGGCTACGAAACCGTACTCTGCGGCCGTATGCACTTTATGGGCGAGGATCAGCGGCACGGGTTTACCAAAAGACTGGTAGGCGATATGACGCCTCTTATCTGGGGGCGCGGCGGAGATTTGCGTAAGGATCTGGGGCCTTACGTTGCGACACTTGCAAACCGTTACGCGAAAGTTGTTGGAGGAGGTACTTCGCCTGTACTTGAATATGACCGCGCCGTAATTGCCGCGGCTCTGGAATATCTGGCTGCTCCTCACGATAAACCTCAATGTGTGGTAGTTGGTACCTATGGACCCCACCATACCTACGTGGCGCCGCCTGAACTTTTTAAAGAATACCTGGAAAAAGTACCGGAGCCGGTTGCAAATGAGAAAAACAGAAACTTCAAACTAAATGAAATTCTGGCAGGTAAAGTGCCGGATCTTCCCGATGATACAAAACACAGGATAAAGGCAGCTTATTACGGTATGATTACCCAACTCGACAGCCAGCTTGGCGAAGTACGCAGTGCATGGGAAGTATATCTTAAACGGCAAAACAGAGAAGGTGTATTTGTTTACATTTCTGACCATGGAGACCAAATCGGCGAACATGGTTTATATAACAAGACAACCTATTTTGAAGGCTCGGCTGCGATACCCATGATTTTCGAAGGTTTTGGTGTCCAAAAGGGACGCAGTATTACCGGAGCGGTCAGTCTGCTTGATGTCGGCCCGACTCTTTGTGAAATGATCGGCGCGGAACCGCTGCCGGAGCAGGACGGCAAAAGCCTCGCTGCACAGCTAGCCGGCGGCCCTGATCAAACTGAACGCAGTGTCTTAAGCGAATTTTTGGACAGGTCAGCTTCTCATGGCTTAACTCCAAGCAGAATGATCCGTAAGGGAAAGTGGAAGTATGTCGCTTATGCGGGCTTTGAAAACGAGGATTTAATGTTTGATATTTCGGCAGACCCCCATGAGCTGCACAATTGTATTTTGGAACACCCCAAAGAAGCGCTTGAACTTCACGATGAAATATACAAAGATTGGGATATTCCGGGTATAATAAAAAAATCACAGATCATGTTCAAGCACATGCATTTGTTATCCCGGTGGGGCGCCGCAGTAGACGTACCGGAAAGCGAACGATGGCTAATTCCGGAGAAGGCAAGACAGCTTCCGGTTATATAAAAAGGAATACATAATGACTATAAAAGAACGGTGGAACGCGGCTATACACTTTCAGCCTGTCGACAGGCTGGGATTTTGGCCTAAACTTGACAAGGCATATTCCAACCGCTGGGGCCGTAATGCCCAGGAATGGCACAATGAATTCGGAACCGAACATCCGGAAGGTATAGGGAACGTATATAAAGAAACACGTAAAAAAACCGGATACAGAGAAATAAAAAACGATCATGAACTCATTAACATCTACCAGACAACCGGGGGAGAATTGCGCCAGGTTCAGCGTTTTGATGACGGCTCACAAGCCTGGCACCCTGTTGAATTTCCGATTCATACAAAAGCAGATATAGAAGCGATGACAGGCTGGTATGCCGATGACAGTATTGAATTTGACAAAGAAGCCTATGAACGTGCAAAAACACAATATAATAAAATCGGGCAAAGCGCCTATACAACGTCAGGTATCGGACATTCTCCCCTCCAGCATTTTGTCGAACGGCTGGCCGGTATTGAGAGGGCGCATTACTTGCTTGCCGATTATCCGGATGAAGTACATGAACTATTTGCTGTCTTTCACGAATATAATTTAAAAAGGATAAAATTCGAAACTGAACACAGTCCGGCAGAATCGCTCGTGCTGGTTGAAAATACCTCGACCACCACAATTTCACCTTCTCAGTACCAGTCACTCTCATTTTCCGGTATCAAGGAGTATTGTGACATTGCGAAAGCCGGCGGCAAGGACATAATGATCCACATGTGCGGGCACTTAAAGCTGCTCCTGCCGTATCTTGCCAAACTGGGCGCATCGTCATTTGAAGCGTTTACCTCCCCGCCGCTGGGAGCTACAACCCTGCTCGATGGCAGGAGCGCCTGCCCTGATGTTTGTCTTATTGGCGGTACGAACGCCAATGTCTGGCTTTGGCCGGCCGGTAAAATAATCGAATATATCGAACAACAACTGGAAGCACTGCCAAGCCACAGGGGGATAATAATGTCTTCTGCCGGAGTCATGCCGCCGGCTTGCGCGCCTGAAACCATCAAAGCAGTCAAGCAATGGCTGGACGGCTATACGCCAAAGTTACGTCAATAAACAATTGAACAACATACAAATAAATTTCGATCAAAAGCTGGAGAACCAGCTCAGGTTTATAATTGAAATTGACAAGGCCAAAAAAATAATCCGCAAATCAAGGCTTTTCGATAACAGCCGTTTTGAGAACGATGCCGAACATTCCTGGACCATTGGCATAATGGCTGTTTTATTAAAAGATTACGCGGATTTTCCGGTAGATATCGAAAAGGTAATTGTTATGCTGCTTATCCATGACATTGTGGAAATTGACGCCGGCGATACATTCCTGTACGCAAAAGACAGAAGCGAAGCTCACGATAAAGAAAAAATAGCAGCCGAAAGAATTTTTGGAATGCTGGAAGACGAACAAAAAAAATATTTTATTGGCTTATGGGATGAGTTCGAAGAGAAAAAAACCAACGAGGCCAAATTTGCAGGTGTGTTTGACAGGCTGGAACCATTGCTGCAGAATTATATAACAGAAGGCTATACCTGGAAAAAACACGGTGTAACGTACGATATGGTTATTGAAAAGAATCTGCAAATCAAAGACATATCAAAAAAACTCTGGGAGTTTTTCCTTAAACTGCTGGATGACGCGGTTGAGAAAGGTTATTTAAAACGCTGAATTTACAGATTGACGGGATAAAATTTAAATTAAAAGCGCCCTGGGATTTTTCGTTCCTTAATAATTACGGCAGGGTGTTTAAGGTATTCGATGATCAGGACTCCGGTAATATTTGTTTTGGCATAATAAACGGCGATAAAAAATATTTTCTAAAATTCGCGGGAGCGCCAACTGCCAGGGCCAATGTAAGCCCGGCACAGGCAATTGAGCGGAACAAAAGAAGTGTTTCGGTATACCGGGATTTGGTGCACAAAAATCTTGCGAACTTAATTAGCACAGAGGAAACCGGCGGCGGCTTTGCGATGATCTTCGAATGGACAGACGGCGAGTGCATGGGCAAAATGTACCCGCAGTCCCGGGAAAAATTCATGCGGATTCCGGAGAAAACAAAACTGCAGGTTTTTAATGATATACTGGCCTTCCATGATCATGCTGCCAAAATGGGATATGTTGCCATCGACTTTTATGACGGCAGCATTATGTACGATTTTATTGCCGGCAAAACAGTAATCTGCGATATTGAACTATACGAAAAATCTCCGTATGTAAATCAAATGGGGCGTATGTACGGCAGCTCCCGTTTTATGTCGCCGGAGGAATTCAGCCTCGGCGCCGTAATCGACGAAGTAACAAATGTTTACACCATGGGAGCAACGGCATTCGCGCTGTTCGGCGGCGAGACAGACCGAAGTTTTGAAAAATGGAGACTGAGCCGGGAACTGTACGATGCTGCCAAAATTGCGGTAAGCGATCAAAGAGATCAAAGACAGCAATCGATAAAACAGTTCATCAATGAATGGATAAAAAATTAAACCCCTCAACACGAATAAATGGTCAGAAAATTCTGCGCAATAACGCGAATGTGTCGGCCGGCGATTCGTGTCTGACCGCTGTCACATCAAATTAAAAAAGCGCAGCAAAAAATGCCTTAATCCCGGTGTATCCATATCACTTGTTATTATATTTATCATTTTAATATATATTTAACAATATTAAGCAGGAGAATTAAATGAACAAACGCAGCGGCTTCCACACCAGAGCGGACTGGGAAAATTTCGATGTCAGCTCAATAAACCGGGAACCTGCCCATACACGTTGGGGCGCCTTTGAAAACGAAAAACAGGCGGCAGCATGCAGATACGGTTCATCAAAATTTACCAAAAATCTGAACGGCGTATGGCAGTTCCGCCTGTATAAAAATCCCGATGCTGTAGATGATTTTTACAAACCGGATTACGATGATAAAAATTTCGGCAAAATTAATGTGCCCGGCAACTGGGAGCTCCAGCCGCAGAATACACCTGTCTTTGAAAGATCCGGCAAACCTATTTATACCAACGTTGTATATCCCTGGGATCTGGAAGAGGACGAAAAATACGCGGTCACGGCGAAGAACGGCAAACGCGTTCCCCAGCCGCCCTTTGTCCCAAAAGACAATCCGACCGGCTGTTACCGGACGCGTTTCGACATGAGCACCGATTTTGACAACAGGGAAACTTTTTTACGTTTTGAAGGCGTTGAGACCGCTTACTACGTCTGGGTCAACGGGAAACCGGTCGGGTACTCACAGGACAGCAAACTGCCTTCTGAATTCAACATCACCGAATTTCTTGTAAAGGGCAGCAACCTTATTGCCCTGGAAGTAATCCGTTTCGCGGACAGCACTTACCTGGAAGACCAGGACTACTGGTATTTATCCGGTATTTACCGCAGCGTTTGGCTTGTGTCAAAGCCGGTTTACCGTATTGTTGATTATAAAATTACGGCGCTGCCGATTTTACCGCCAATGCCCATTATGCAGTCTGTGTCCGTTTTGTCGCCGGGGCAGTTTGTTAATCCGGCAATACCGCAGACGATTCCTGCGGAAACCGATGCGGTCTTCAGCATAGACGTCTCGGTTTCCAGGGCGCCGGGTTTCGCCGGCTGCAGAATAAAGGTGAGCCTTTACGACACGGATAAAAAAATCGGCGAAGCGGCAGCAGAGGTGGAAGCGGAAGCAGGTTACCGCACAGACGCAAAGCCCACGGCGAACAGTGCGCGCGCAGCGTTCAGTTTAAAAAATATTAAACAATGGTCGCCGGCAAATCCAAAACTTTACACGGTTGTAATAACGTTAATCGGAGCGGACGGCAAAGCAGTTGATTTTGAAAGCTGCCGGACCGGATTTAAAGTTCTGGAGATCCGCAAAGGCGTGCTGTATCTCAACGGGGCAAGGCTTGTTGTTAACGGCGTAAACCGCCACGATCACTGTTATAAATACGGCAGGGCGGTTCCGGCTGCGCATATGCGGGAAGAAATAATACAAATGAAGCGGATGAACATTAACGCGGTACGCACCTGCCATTATCCTGACGCGCCGGACTGGTATGACCTCTGCGACGAACTTGGCATTCTTCTGGTCTGCGAAACCAACCTGGAAACCCACGGGGTAAGCGGCATGCTCAGCCACAGACCCGAGCTGGCAAAGGAATATGTGGAACGCGGCCAGCGCATGGTTGTCAATTACAAAAACCACGTTTCGATATATTCGTGGTCGCTGGGAAACGAGAGCGGAACCGGCGCTAACCACGCGGCAATGTACGGTTTTATAAAAGAATACGACAGCACCAGAGTTTGCCAGTACGAAGCCGGCGCGCCGGGGAAAAACATCTCCGACATCCGCGGGAACATGTACGCGCCTGTAGATCACATACTGGAAATGCTCGCAGATCCGAATGATGACAGGCCTATTATTCTGGTCGAATATCTTTATCAGATAATGAATTCCGGCGGAGGTCTGCAAAAATTTTTATGGCTGACGTCGCAGTTCCCGCGCTTCCAGGGAGGATTCGTATGGGACTGGCAGGATAAAAGCCTTCCGGCCAAAACAAAAGACGGCAGGGAATTCTTTGCGGTTGGAGGCGACTTTAACGAACCGTTCGTAGAAAAGGGCCACCCCGTTTTTATGTGCTGCAACGGAGTAGTACTGCCGGACCTAAAATGGAAACCGGTTGCTTACGAACTCAAGCAGGCATACTGCGCGATCCGCATCGAAAGAAGTAATTTGCAGGCAGGACGTAGCGGCAGTACCGGCGAAGATAAATTTATCGCAAGCAGGCCGGTCAATCTTTGCGGAGATACAAAAGCGGAGGCACTGGACTGTTTTGCGGTAATACGCGAGGACGGAATAATAATCGCGGAAAAACCGGTAAGACTTCCGGATCTGCCAATCGGCGGCCGGCAGTCATTTGAATATAAATTGCCCATTAAAAAACAACCGGGAAAAGAATATACAATAACCTTTTCGTTAAAGCAAAAAGAAGATACGTTTTACGCGGCAAAAGGCACAGAAGCGGGAGCGTACCAGTTCTTGCTGGAACAGGTTTCGGATTTGCAGTCCGCCTCCGCTTTGGTTAAACAAAGTAATTCTTTAAAACAGGGTAAATCCAAACAACAGGATAAATCCGTAACAGAAAAGCAGACCGTTTTTGTTTTCGACAAAGATGACAGTTTCCAAATCAGCATACCCGGCAAAGTCCACGGCCGGGTAACAAGCGCGATAATCGATAAAAAAACCGGCCTGCTTACGGAATTCAGAAAAGCAGAAGACCATTTTATTAAAACAGGGTTTATGCCGACGCTTAAACGGCCGCTTACAGGACTGGACTGCCGCAAAGACTGGGGCTGGTATAACGAATACGACAGAACCAGAAATCTGGTACACACTATTACCGGCGCCAGATTATTTACAGAAACAGAAGCCGAGGGCGCAGACGCCGCAGCTGGCGGGAACCGCATCGCTGCTGACGGCAGGAGCCATCTCGGCACCCTGGCAGCCGCAGTCCGCATTGAATTCAGTTTTGTAATGGGAGATAAAAAAAGCCCGCCGATAAACGGAACCCTGGCTTATACTTTTAACGCAGACGGACGCATGAACGTCGATTACCGCATGCGCCTGGACCAGACATTGCAGGCTGTTCCAAGAATCGGCCTGGAGATGGTACTGGCAGAAGGTTTTAAAGACGTCAAATATTACGGGTACGGCCCAACGGAAAACTACCCGGACCGCATGCTTGCCGCGGTTCTGGCGGTGCACGATTCTTCAATCGAAGCCCAGCATTTCCCGTTTATACCGCCCTGCGAGAACGGCGGACACGAGGGAACCCGCTGGTTACAGTTCGGCGCGGACGGCAGGGGAATCAAAATTGAATCCAAATCCCCTTTCCATTTTGACGTTCACTTCAATACAGCCGATGATTACATCAGCGCCGCCCATGATCACGAACTGATCAGGAGAAAAACAGCCGTTGTCCACATCGACGCGGCCCACGGACCCATTGGTTCGGATATGGCCTGGAGCACGGTCATGCCTGCCGAACACGCCCTGGGCGGCGGCACTTACAGCCTGAACTTTGATTTTTTAATCTGGTAAATTAATTTACCAGATTAAAAAATTTTTGCCCAATATCCGCAGGATCGCCTCGGTAAAAAAATAGTCTCCGTAAATAATGGGGACTTCCGTATCGGCGGGGCCGCCGTGGTAGGAGCCTGTACCCTTTCCCATTATGCCGTCGGTTTCTGTATTCCAGTCGGCAAAGTTTTTTTCGCAGGTGCGCAGCAGCTTTATTGCGGCGTCGTAATACAGCGGCGCTTCAAATTCACCGGTCTGGTCAGCGAGTTCCAGAAGGCCGCAGGCGCCGATCATTGCGGAGGTAGAATCATACTTGACCGGCTCGGCCGGGGCGCGGAAGTCAACCAGGGGCAGCCATTCGTTTTTTGCGGAATTGGCAATAAAGTAATGGGCGATCTTCTTGGACGTGTCCAGGTATTTTTTGTCCAGTGTATGAAGATAACTAAGGACAAATCCGTAAAGACCCCAGGCCTGGCCCCTTGTCCACGAAGATCCTGACGCGTAACCCTGACCGCCGGGAAGTTCCAGACATTCGCCGGTTTCCGGGGAGAGTATTGCGATGTGGTTGCAGCTTCCGTCGGCACGGACCAGGATATCATTTGTAGTATGGGCGTGGTTTTGGGCAATCATTTTAAAACGCGGGTCATCGGTTTCCCTTGAAGCCCAGTAAAGAAGGGGAATGTTCATCATACAGTCGATAATAATCCAGCCGGTCCGATCGCCGTTCCAGGCGCGGATAAACCTGCCAGCGGGATTGTAGCGGCCTGCCAGAAGATTTGCGGCGTGCAGGCCGCGACGCCTGGAATCTTTATTGCCGGTAAGCCGGTAATCGGCGACAGCGGTATGCAGCCACATAAATCCCAGGTCGTGGTGCAGCCCTTCATACATTTCAAGGGCTCTGTCAAAACGCTTAATCACCGCCTCCGCTGTACCGCGGAAAACTTCATCCTTTGAAGCGTTATACATCTGCCACAGCATTCCCGGCCAGAAACCGTTGGTCCACCAGAATATTTTTTCCGGAGTTTCCAGGTCATGGTAACGGCCGTCTTTTGGTATATAAGGAATCCAGTCGCCCATCCTGGCGCACTCGGCCTTAAGTTTTGAATTAAGTTTTTTATAAATCCCGTCCGCCCATTCCCTGTCAGCAGCTTTAACCTGGTATGCCATATTGCCCCCCGCAGCGTGATTTGTTTTATATAGTGTCTGTCCATAATGTAGACACATTATGGACAGACTACCTTGAATACCGTATTTTCGTAGCCTTTAGGCGAGAAAATATAAGGTTTGTCTGCAAAGTAACCGACTTTGTAGACAAACACTATTTATCATTTTTAATGAGAATTTGTTATATGTCAATGACTTTGTTATTGGCTTATTATTGGATTTTTTTGGATTTTTTTTTGAAAAATATGGTTTTTAAATATTTGCGCGTTATATTAATTTGCAGGAGATGATTGATTTTATATCCTGCCGATTTTTCGGTTCGGCAGATAAACGTAATTACAAAATAAATCGGCAAGGAGGGCCAATGGAAAATCCGCCCGAAGTTTCAGGGCCGGTGTTCTAAATAATGAACACCGGTGTTTAGTTCAAACAATTTTTACATTCTGCAAAGATTTCCCAAATTTCTGCATTTGCAGATATTCGTAAAATTAAACCGAAAAAAAATCGGAATAAGGCCGGAAATAATCCGGCCCTTTTTTTTATCTGTACACGCCGGCTGTTGCAAACGCTGATAAAATACATCGTTAACTGCGCTGATGGTTTTAATTTTTTATAAAAAATAATATATTTGAAACAATTAAAATTTAACATTTAAAAAAGGAGTTAATCAATTGGAAATAAAAATCGCCGCAGTTTTTATTCTGATGGTCCTGGCAGCCCAGTTCTGCGCCGCAAGCGCAATGGCGCAAAAAGCGGAAAACATCGCCAATATCCAGGGCAAAGACTGGATACTTGAGCAGGTAAACAGCGGACAGGCTTCTGTCCGAATCGACAGAGCAGGAAGTACGGCAGATGTTTATACGATCAGATTTGATGCTGACAGGATCAGCGGCGCGGCCGCGCCCAACCGGTACTTCGGCCCGTATACTGCCGGAGATGGCCTGGCCGTCTCATTCGGTATGATTGGCAGCACCATGATGGCCGCCCTGTTTGAACGGACGGACCTAAGGGAACAGGATTATTTTAATTACCTGCAAAAAGCATACCGCTGGAATTTAAGCAGCGAAAAACTGGAACTGTATACGCTGGACGCTGACGGCAATGAAGCGGTTCTGGTATATAGTCTAAAATGAAATCCAAAAACGCCGGGCTTAAAACACTTGCCGCAGAACTGGAAAGCCTTATCCCGCAGCTTGATGCCGAAGGACTGGAGTACCTGATTCAGCAGGCCAGGATCCATCTGTACAATATGCAGGTGGATGAGCATAACAGGTCGGTAATAGAAGAAGCCAATAAAGCAAATGCCGCAAAACCCGTTTCCAAAACAGCGGCAGATAAAACCGCAGCCCGGACAGCCGGATCAAGTACAGGATTTACAATCAGGGGAACAGAGAGCGGATCAAGTTTTTATTTTCACTATAAAAATAACGACGTGATGTTCTCCCGCGGCGAAATGCTGCGCCTGTCAAAAATTGTGAACGGTCCGGGCACCGATTTGGAAATCCGGGAAAGGCTCTACAACTGGTTCGACAGGGAGAGAAGGGATATATTTGCGCTCGCCAACATGAAGGACAAGTTTGACGAGCGCCTTAAAGAACTGGTCAAAGTATTAAAAAAATCACTGGTTCAATCTAAAAAATAAAAAGCTTCATTCTGAACAGCCCCGGACGCACCTTATATTCTTCTCTGGTATCCGGACCGCAGGTCGCCGTTCCTATTCCGCGCTGTGCGATGTCAATTGACAGGAAATATTTTCCGTCCGACTTCTGCGTTAAATCTGCCAGTTCCCAGGTATGGAAGGCCTTCCACATGTTCTCCTGGCTGTAGCGCGAAACACCGATGTTAAAAGGCGTTTCCCCGCGGACAGTAATATTTGCTTCGGCAGGATTGGAAGAAAGCAATGTAAAAGCGCGGACGCCGCTGCGGTTGCCGTTTTCCTGCGGCACAACATAGGGCGTCTCAAATTCAGCAATACCCAATTTATGGCGTCCAAGGAAAACTCCGGCAAGCCTGTCCGGATAGGATTCCTCCGGGCCAAGACCCAGCCAGGAAATTTCGTTATAAAAGGCAGGGATCTCCGCCATAATACCGACTTTGGGAAGGTCCGGCAGTTCTTGATCAAGATCAAAAATTATTTCCATTACCATTGGGACGCCAGGTGCGCCTAGCGTAGGTCCGGTAACTGTCAGCGAATATGTTCCAAGACCGGGCGCCGCCATATATCGCTGATACTGGCCTGACGCTTTAACACCTGCAAGCAGAGTTGCCGATGTACGGACAGCCGGCTGGCCGTCAAGGAAGGTTTTTTCTTTTTTCTCATTTACCGTCTGCATGTGCAGCAGGTCAAGTCCAACCCAGGCGCCCAAAGCCTTGCCCTTGTGGGTCAGTCTCTCCGCAGATTCACCCTTGCAATAGAGGTCGGTCTTAAGCCCGTCGTTCTGCGTCGGCACGCGGTACAGCGAAGGTTTGAACAGGGCGCTGAATTTCTGCAAATCGTCTTCGTTAAGTTTTGTACCGGCAATAATTTGGGAGTGAACCCGTTCTTCCTTGAGCAGCCTGTGAGCGTTGGCAACAACATGGCCTTTTTGTGCCCAGGGTGTGTCTTCTTTAAGAACAAATTCCGCGCGGAAGATTACGGCGCCTTCAAAAGACGGGAGATCGATCCGTTTATCTTTGGCAAAATCAATTTCGGCTTTTTCGCCGGGCCTTAGCGCGGGAAACTCCATGGTTCCTTCAAGAATTGTATTTGTGCCAAGGGAGTTGGTTTTTGCCTCAAAAAATTTAAAACGCAGCAGCAGATGATCGAGGCTGCTAAAATCGTAGCGGTTTTCTGCGATAAACCCAAAAGGCTTACCCGGAATTCCTGTGAGCCGCACCGGAGCATGGACCTGTTTGCATTCGGCCATTCCGGGCTTGAGACCCTGGTCGGGAAAGATGAGGCCGTCGCAGACAAAATCGTAGTCGGTAGGAAGGTCGCCGAAATCGCCGCCGTATTTCCAGTATTTGACGCCTTCTTTTGTGTAAGCCTCAAATCCGTGATCGCGCCATTCCCAGATAAATCCGCCCTGCAAGCCGTGATGCGTTTCAATTGCTTTCCAGTAGTCGGCAAGGCTGCCGTTGGAATTGCCCATGGCATGGGAATATTCGCACATAATCAGCGGTCTAAAATCACTGCGGTAACGGACATAGTCAACAATATTTTCGATAACCGGGTACATGGGGCAGATTATGTCAGTGACGCCTTTACCCTGCTCCCAGTTGTCCAGCGGATTTGACTTGCTCCGCATGGTTCCTTCGTAATGTACAGGTCTGGACGAATCATAAAAACGAATCCAGGCAGCGCCGGAGTTATGGCTGGCTCCCCAGCCGCTTTCATTGCCAAGCGACCAGACTATAATGGCGGGGTGATTCTTGTCGCGCTCAACCATGCGCTGCATACGGAGTACAAAGGCATAAGCCCAGCGCGTTTCGTGGCTTAATTGATTTTGGTAGCCGTGGCTTTCAGCATCGGCTTCGTCCCAAAGGTAGATACCGTAACGATCGCAGAGTTCGTACCAGCGCTCATCATCCGGATAATGCGAAGTCCGTATCGCATTGAAGTTGTGGGTCTTGAGAATCTTGATGTCCCGCACCATCTTTTGGGTAGAAATGGTTTTACCGGTTTTTTCGTCATGCTCGTGGCGGTTGGCGCCCTTGATGTAAACCATCTTGTCGTTGATCAACAATTCCCGGTTGGCGATCTTTAAATTTCTAAAACCGGTACAGAAAGCCGCAGTCTGCAGAAGTTTATTGTCACGCAAAAGCTCAACGCAAAGTATGTACAGATTTGGAGTTTCGTGAGTCCAGGCTTTTGGATTTTCCAGAACAAACTCGGCACACGCGGTATTGTTGTTAAGCCGGTAATCGGCAAAAAGCTCAATGCTTCCGCTTAAAAGGCTGCCGCCGTTTACAAGGTCTTCTGCTTTTTTCTTTGCGTCATCAAGACTTGACGGAAGACTAAATGGATACAGATTGTACTTAATTAAAAATGGCTTTTCATTTTCATTAATTACTGTTCCGGAATTTCCTGAGATGCGGAAATCAGGGAGGTTTCCGCCCAGGGTAACGGAAAGATCGATTTTACCGGTCTTGTTTTCGCAGCCGGTAATATGGCCGGGCACTGCCATGATATCTTTGATGTAACAATCCTGTGTGCAGTACAGGTAAACGGTGCGGTGAATTCCTCCCAGCCACCACTGATCCTGATCTTCGACATAGCTGGCGTCCGAGTAACGGATCACTTTAATGCAAAGCAGATTTTCGCCTTCTTTGACAAAGGGCGTAATGTCATATTCGGACGGCAGGCGCGATATTTTTCCCATTCCGGCGAAAAGGCCGTTAACGTAAATCATGGACACGCTCTCTGCAGAACCGACATGCAGTACAATGCGCTTGCCTTTCCACGTTTGCGGAAGCGTAAAGTTCCGCCGGTAAAGTCCGGTCGGATTTTCCTGCGGCGCGTGGGGAGGCGATACCTTGAAGGGCATCTGGACGTTTGTATAATGGGGCTTGTCAAAGGTGTTGTTGAAATGTGAATCACCGCCCTGCCTTGTCCATGTTCCGGGTACTGTTATATTGTGCCAGGAAGAAACATCATAGCCGGGATTGATCCAGGCGCTTAAACCCTGGCCGGACTTCTGGTCCGGATTCTCCCTTCTGCCGCCGACAACAAGACTTTCCCCGGCCGCCGGAAGATCTTCGTACGGGCCTGAGATTAATTTAAACTTCCACGGATTTGACGCGGCTGGCGCGTAAGGCGGACTGTCCAGACTCATGCAGAACTCATTATTGACAGGACCCAGGGCATCAATATCCGGGGTTTGCTGTCCGCGGTATTCCGGGCCGGCTATCACGTCAGCGATGGCGTTCCGGCTGCTGGTAAAGGGCAGCAGGGGGCTGCTCATGGGAAGACGGTTGATTTCCTGAATTTCCGGGTTTTCCCAGACAGGCAGTATTTCTTTGTTCTCCATAATATTTACTGGTTCTCCTTTTTCCTGCCGATAGACAGAAGCAGATTTAGAACGATTCCGACAATGGCGGCTGTCGCGATGGCGGGAAGATTCGCGCCAAAGAAGGGGATCATGCTGTTTGGAAAACCATAGGTCCCGCCCAGGCCAATAATCAAAATGACGGCGATTACCGAGAGATTGCGGGCGTCAAACATATCAACTTTTTTGTTGATCATAATTGCGATACCCTGCGCGGCAATAACGCCGAAAAGGAAGATGCAGGCGCCGTTGATGACCGCGCCGGGAACCGTGTTGATAAGGTTGGACAGCGGGCTTACAAAGGCAAGCAGCATCGCCATAATGGCAGCCATTCCAAGCATTTTTACGGAGAAGTTTTTTGTAATTGCCATGGTGGAAATATTTTCACCGTAATTGGTTCCGGCCGGGCCGCCGAACAGTGACGCAACCATATCTCCGATACCGTCGCCGATAAGGTTCAGGCCCAGCAGTTCCGCGATCTTGTACCGGCCCTTGCCCTTCTTTTTTGCAAGATCATTAATATAAATATCAAGCTGAAAAACATGCGCGGTTGACTCGGGTATGGTCGCGATGGCTATGGGCATAATGGCGATCACTGCCGCCAGGTTGGGGGCCGGAAGGGTAAAATGGGGAACCGCGATAATACTGCCTTCAAATACATGAGTAACATCAATCAGTCCAAGCGGAATGCTGACTATATACCCCACGATAATTCCGAACAGTATCGGCAGCTGGCCAAGTACGCCTTTCAGATAGATTGAAAAACCTATTGTTGAAAGCAGTGTAACAATTGCCACGATCCAAAGTTTGTTTGAAACCGGGTTCAATTCTCCCCCGCTGAATCCGGCAACCTGTGCCATCGCTGTTCCGGCAAGGGATATGCCTATGACCAGCGCGATGGAGCCTGTTATGGTCGGCGGAAGTACCTTTTCGATTTTATCCATACCGAACCGGTTGACTATAATTCCGGCTGCAATGGATACCAATCCCGAACATATAATCCCGAACTGAGCCTGGCTGATCAGTATGTCAGGCGCCACCTCGCCAAACTTTCTGGCGCCGGTGATGGCTATAACCGCCGCGATATAGGAAAAACTGGAACCGTAATACAGCGGAAGTTTTCCTTTTGTAATAAACAGGAAGCAGATCGTCGCAAGTCCGCTGGCAAAGATGGTAGTAGAAACATGGAACCCGGTAAGGAGCGCAACCGTAACTGTCGCGGGGAACATGACCAGTACCTGCTGAAAAGCAAATACAATCAGCTTGCCTAGTGACGGCGTTTCATCCGGTAAATACCCCATTACGCCGGTACCTGTTACCGCAACCGCAGGCCGGTTCCCTCCGGCTGTTCTCTTTTTCTTGGACATTTATATTCCCCCTAATGGATTAATAAAAAAATGGCGCCGTTAAAAGGCGGCGCCGCTATATAACAGAATTCCTTAACACCTTAAGAGAGGCGGCAGCGTCCGCTTCGAAATCTCCGGCCGGTTTTCCTTCCACGCTCATGGTTCCGTTGTAGCCAATCTGTTTTAACGCGTCAAAGAACGCGCGCACGTCTTTGTCGCAGACAGTCGGATAGGCCCGGCCTTCCAGAAGCGCAATATGCGTATGTCTTAATTTTTTTACGGCAAGCAGGTTGTCCATCGGCTCATTTTCCTTAAGCATATGGAAAAGATCAGCCAGCACTTCTACAGAAGGATGATCGGCAGCGGCGGCAAGCATGGCCCCTTCCCTGACAGAATTAATACAGTTGGTTTCACCCTTGTTGAGAGGTTCAATCGCAATAATAATTCCGTACTTCGCGGCGGTTTCGCCTATAAGCCTGGTCGCCGCGATTAACTGTCCAAAGGCCTGCCTGTACGGCATTTCCGCCGGGAAAGCCCTGCTGCGCCCGCTGCCAAAGACAACGGTTTTACCGCCCAATTCCTTAACCCTGGAAAAGGCTCTTTCCAGATATTTTTTGGTTTTTTCAGCATCGGCCTGGGGTCCTACAAGCTGGATGGTTCCGGGGAACAATACGTTAAAACATTCGATTTTAACGGGACTTGCCTTAACTTTTGAGCTCAGAGCATTAAAATCCGCTTCGCTCATTGATTCCGTACCGGAAACATTACATTCTATATAATCAAAACCAAGCCTTGCTGCCAATTCAAGGTTTTCCGGACCGGTGCATATACCGAATTTCATATTATCCCCCTGTCTTCCTGCTTAGATATTTATAACAATTATATACTAAATTGTTAATAACAAAAATATGCATAACAAAAATATATGCCCCAAAAAATTCTCTGGGGTCCTGTCCGGGAAAAATACGCATGCCCCTCTCACGGATCTCAGTTTTATTGGTATAAACGCCTTTATTCCTTGTTTATATTATTGATTCCGTAAGACGTTTTGGCTTTTATTCCCGGAGACCATAGGTCGGGCCATGCGTATTTTTCCCGGCCACCCCTCAAGTACCTTATTGGGGCATATATTTTTGCCATTGTCAGTGTTTTAATTTTCAGTGTTATTACTCTATAAAATATTTACGATAAGGCAGAACTGTATACCTTAAAAAATTTATCACGGGGTGTCAGAGGAAAAGCCGGGTCGCGGCCGAGCGGCACGGTTTTCCTCTGACAGGACCCCAAAAATTTATAAGGGTATACAGTTCTGTATTAAAGTATACAGATCTTATTGTAAATAGATTACAGTGATGCAATACTGGACCTGGAGGGAGACATGGCAATTAAATCAGTTTTAATCGCGGGCGCCGGAGCTATCGGGCTTTTTGTCGCGGAAACAATATATAAAGCAGACCCGGGCTGTGTTTCCATACTGGCCAAAGGCGAACGCCTTGAACGTTACCGCAAAAACGGACTTAAGGTTAACGGTAAAAAAATAGACTTTCATCTGTCCCAGGGTAACGAGAAGGTTGATTTTATCATTGCAGCGTGCAAATTTCATCAGCTTGATCAAATAATCGAAGACATGACCCCTGCTGTTGGTAAAGATACAATTATCCTTTCGCTGTTAAACGGAATTTCCAGCGAGGACATAATCGGGGCAAAACTGGGCAGGGAACGGCTGCCCCTGGCAATGATCATCGGTACGGACGCTTTTCATAAAGGCGAAGAAACTACTTACAGCAATAAAGGGATTATCCACTTTGGAGACGCAGAAGGTAAAAACGGCGCACGGGAACAGGCCATCGCGGAGTTTTTTGACCGCACAGGCGTATTTTACGAACTTGAGACAAACATGAAGCGGGCGCTCTGGTATAAATACATGATGAATGTTGGGGTTAACCAGGTTACCGCAATTCTGCGCCTGCCTTACAGGGCCATAATGACAAGGGGCGGTCCGGAAGAAATACCACAGGCGAGGCTGCTGATGGAAAAAGCAATGGGTGAAGTAATTGCCGTCGCGAACGCGCAGGGGATCGATCTTGATGAAACAGATATAGAAAAACAGTATAATACCTTAAACGGCCTTAATCCCGCCGGTTTTACATCTATGTGCCAGGATGTAATGGCCAAACGTAAAACCGAAGCTGAGATGTTCAGTCTGGCATTAACGGAACTGGGAAAAAAATACGGAATTAACACTCCTGTAAATGAAACACTTTTTTTGCTGTTGAGGTCGATAGAGCAAAATTATTAAGAGAAAAATTTTTTGAACGAAAAAAAATTATTAAAAGCGGAGAGCAATATGGCTGATTTAAATAAAAACAGGCGTTTAATCGGAACAGTTATTCCGGTGGGAGCCCTGCGCGGGAACGAAAGTTTTGGAGTCGGGGAATTTCCGGATCTTGTTGGGTTCGGCGAATTATGCAAAAAGATGGGGATAGGGCTGATTCAGCTTTTACCGGTCAATGACACAGGTTACCAGGAATCCCCTTATTTTGCGCTGACAGCTTTTGCCCTGCACCCGCTGTATCTGCGGCTCAGCGAACTCCCGCAGGCGTCGGGCTTTGAAGCAAAAATTAAAGCAGCCGGCGCGAAATTCGAAAATGAAAAGAGATTCCCCTACCAGGCCATACTCAGGGCAAAAATGGCCCTGCTGCGCGAGATATACGACGCCGGCCGCGGCGAAATTGAAGCCGGCGCTGTCAGCGGCCCGCTGGCAGCCTGGATCGAAAAAAATCCATGGGTTAAGCCGTATGCGGTATTCAGGCGGCTCAAGGAAATAAACGAAGAAAAAAGCTGGATGGACTGGCCCAAATACAAAAAGGCCGGCAGCGAAACAATTGAAGCCCTCTGGAAAGATCCGGCGCTCCGCAGGGAACATATTTTTTGGGCGTGGATACAGGAAGCTTTGGACAGGCAGTTTGGCAGGGCGGTAAAAAGCCTGGCCGGCATGGGGATAATTCTGGAAGGAGATCTGCCTATTCTAATTAACGAAGATTCCTGCGACGTCTGGTCTAACCCGGATATTTTCAACCTGGATCAATCGGCGGGAGCGCCTCCGGACATGTACAGCCCCGATGGGCAGAACTGGGGTTTCCCCACGTTCAACTGGAAAGCCCAGGCCGGCGACAATTACGCCTGGTGGAAAGCCAGATTAAAAACAGCGGAAAAATATTACGGGGCCTACCGTATAGATCATGTGCTGGGATTCTTCAGAATCTGGACTTCCAGCCGCGATGATATTTCTTCGTCATCAGCCCTGGGAAGGTTCATTCCTTTTGTACCGGTTACCGCCGCTGACCTGGAGGAATTAAAGTTCGACCAAAGCCGGATCCGCTGGCTAAGCAGGCCCCACATCCCGACAAACGAATTCTGGGACGCGGTAAAAAACGGCTGGAACGGCAGCCAGGGCGAACTCAACCGCGCTATGGAAGAAGCCTTCCAGACAGTCCTGATAAGAATAGGCCGGGAAGAATTATGGCTGTTTAAGGATGAAGTCCGTGGAAGCAGGGATCTGGAAGCGCTTAATCTGCACCCGGCGGTCAAATCCTACCTTATAAAAGTCTGGAACAACAGGCTGTTCCTGGAATACGAAACCGGTTCTTTTGTACATACCTGGTTCTACAGGGATAGCAGGGCTTACCAGTCACTTTCAGAAGAGGAAAAAGAAAACCTGGAAGCGCTGCTGCAAAAGCGCCAGGAGGAATCGGAAAAAATCTGGGAAAAAGAAGGAAAGAAACTCCTGTCCGTCCTTGCAGCTTCTTCAACAATGCTTCCTTGCGCCGAAGATTTGGGCGCGGTTCCGCCCTGCGTTCCCAAAGTGCTTAAGGATCTTGATATATTGGGCCTGAGGGTAGTGCGCTGGTTCAGGGACTGGGACAGGGATCACCAGCCTTACATTCCGTTCGATGAATATCCCGAACTGACTGTCTGCACACCGGCTGTCCACGACAGTTCCACCCTGCGCGAATGGTGGGATCGGGAAGCGGATCAGGATCAGTTCGCGAGTTTTTTAGGATTCCCGTCGCTGCCCAGGGTTTACAATCCGGGAACGGCAAAAATCATGCTTTCAAAGATCGCGGCCGCAGCTTCCAGATACAGGGTTTTCCAGATTCAGGAACTGCTTCACCTGTCCGGCAGATGGTACAACCCCAATCCGGCAGATGAACGCATAAACGTTCCCGGCACTGTAAACGAGTTCAACTGGACCTGGCGGCTTCCGGCCACTCCGGACGAGATCGCCAAGGACACGGAGCTTATAAAAGCGGTAAACGATCTGGGCCTGATAAAGCCTGCCGTAAAAAAACCAGGGAAAAAGCCGGTAAAGGCAGATACCGCAGGCCAGACCTCTGCCAGGACAGCAGGCCAGGCTCCCGTGCAGGCTGCCGCCAAATCAGCAGCCAAAAAGAAAAAATAAATTCCGGGCCGGGAAAAAAATCCTTTACGCGCAAATTTTTCATGTTAACTATTTTTTCGTGTTACCTATTGACATCCTTAATGTTTTTAATTATAACCTGAATAATTAAACACTTAATAATTAAGGTATTAAGGATGGACGAAAGACTCAGGAATGAGTTCATTAATACATTTTTGCGGCTTTTAAAAACCAAACCCAGGTTCCCGGCCCGCAGGTGGCCCAGCTGGGGAGCTATGTTCATTCTTAAGAAACTGGAGGAAGACGGCAATGTAAACGGTATATGCGAGATGCTGCACATCACAAAGCCCGCGGTTACCTATATACTGAACTCGCTGGAAAAAGAAGGGTATATTACCCGCAGCATAGATATCAGCGACAGGCGCCGCATTGAGATTAAGCTGACCGGAAGGGGCAGGGAGCTTATAAAAATCCATATCCAGTCATTTGAAATTTTTATGAACGAAGTGCTTACAAGATTCGGCGAGAACAACAGCAGGACTTTTATCCGGCTGTTCAACCGCCTTGCAGATATCATAGAGGAATTAAAGGAAGAACAGTAAAATGTCCAAAAAAATACCCGTTGTTTTGATTATTGTATTATTGTGCGCGGCAGCCGCCGCTGGCATCTGGCTTACAGCCGGCAGCAAAGAACCGGTCGCCGCAAGAACCGTAACTGCGCAGCCCGCAGCCGCCCCCGGTGTTTACACCTATAACGCCAATATTACCAGCGACAATATGCAGAATTGTATATCGCCGATGGCCCTTGAGCTTAAAAAAGTCTACGTTGATGTAGGCAGTACGGTAAAAAAGGGCGACCTGCTTTATCTGCTGGACGACAGCGATGTAGCCGCGGCCATGTCGCAGGCGCAGGCCGGGATTCAGCTTGCCCAGGTTAATCTGGAAAGAGCTGAACTGGCCGCGGATACTACCGCGCAGATAGCGTCTAAATCCGCTTTCGACGCGGCGGAAGCAGCCTACAACGAGGCGAAAGCAAACCTCGACAGGATTTCGGCCCTGCAGCCGCTGGGCGGAATCTCGCAGTCGGATTACGAGAAGGCCAGAATCGCGGTAGTTAACGCCGAAGGCCAGTACAACCAGGCCAAAAACAATATCGATACCATGGGCCAGCAGTCGTCGCAGAATGTAAGGGCGGCCCAGGCCCAGCTTACACAGGCAAGGGCAAACTACGATGCGGTGCAGGTTAACGAAAGCAAACGGCGCGTAACCGCGAGATTTGACGGCATGGTCGCCGACATCTGGGCGCACGAAAACAACGATATCGGGGCCGGCCAAAAAATAATGGACATAGTCGACTATGACAGTTTGATCCTGGAAATAACGGTAGACCAGTTCGAGATTAACCGCTTCAGGATTTCAGAAAAAATACCGGTTTACATCAATGCCCTGGATATGACAGTCAACGGCACAGTAACAAAGATTTCCAATCAGGCAATCAGGACAGGCGAAGTTTCCAGTTTTGCGGTAACCATCGGCCTGGACAGGAATCCGGCGCTTAAAATTGGGTTATCCGCGGAAGTAAGGAAGAATGTCCAAGATAATTGAATACCTAAAGCCGTATTTGGGTATACTGGCGATTGCCATAATGCTCCTTGTTGTGCAGGCCATGTGTGATTTGGCCCTGCCGGATTACATGTCCGACATTATCAACAAGGGCATAATGAACAACAGCATTGACTACATCCTGCAGATTGGCGGCAAAATGCTTCTGGTAACTCTGCTGGGCGCGGCCTCTTCCATAGCAATGGGCTACTGCGCCGCGACCATTGCGGCAGGAGTTTCGCACGACATCCGTTTTGACGTATTCCAGAAAGTACAGGGATTTTCAAACGCGGAAATCGACAAATTCGGCACAGCGAGCCTTATTACAAGAACGACAAACGACATAACCCAGATTCAGATGATGCTCCTTATAGCAATCCGCATGGTTTTTTATTCTCCGATACTGGGAACCGGCGGAGTCATAAACGCGGTTTCAAGATCCACATCAATGACCTGGATCATCGCGGTAACGGTAATAGTGCTGATCGGATTCATAATGGTCATGTTCGCGTTTGTAATGCCCAAATTCAGGATAGTACAGCAGCTTGTGGACAGGCTCAACCTGGTTTCCAAGGAAAACCTGCAGGGCATGCTCGTAATAAGGGCATTTAACACACAGAAGTTCGAGCAGGACAGATTCGACGTCGCCAACAGAAACCTTACAGAAACCAATCTTTTCCTCAACCGCGCCATGGCCATGGCAATGCCGTTTGTAATGCTCATAATGAACCTGACAATGATAATAATAATCTGGGTTGGCAGCACCCAGGTATCGGCGTTCAAAATGGAAGTCGGCGACATGCTGGCTTTTATGCAGTACGCCATGCAGATCATTATGTCGTTCCTTATGCTTTCGATAATGTTCATTCTGATTCCGCGCGCCGCGGTTTCTGCGGAAAGGATCAAGGACGTTCTGGAAACAGAAGATTCCATAAAAGATCCGGTCAAACCCCAAAAATATAAGGAAGATTTTACACCGGTAATAGAGTTTAAAAATGTAAATTTCCGCTACCCGGGCGGCGACAACAATGTGCTGGAAGATATAAATTTTACCGCAAAGCAGGGCGAAACAACGGCCATAATCGGCGCGACAGGAAGCGGCAAATCAACACTGGTTAATCTGTTAATCAGGTTTTACGACATAAGAGACGGTGAAATCCTAATCGACGGCATAGACATAAGAAACGTCGGCCTAAAGGATTTAAGAAAAAAAATAAGCTATATACCGCAAAAAAGCCTGCTGTTCTCCGGCACTATCCGTTCAAATTTATTATACGCGGATCAAAACGCCCCGGACGAGGCGCTGGAAAAGGCAGCCCGAATTTCGCAGTCAACGGAATTTATCGAGACAAAACCGGATAAATACGATGACATTATCGCCCAGGGCGGAGCCAACGTTTCCGGCGGACAGAGGCAGCGACTTTCAATCGCAAGGGCCATTGTAAAGAATTCACCGATCTACATTTTTGACGACAGTTTTTCCGCCCTCGATCTAAAGACCGACGCGGCGCTCAGGGCGGCTATAAAGAACGAATTAAAAAACACGACCCTCTTTATAGTGGCCCAGCGGATCAGCACCATCAAAGACGCGGAACAGATCATTGTTCTGGAAAAAGGAAAAATCGCCGGCATAGGCAAGCACAGGGATTTATTAAATAACTGCGAAGTTTACAGGGAAATCGCCACTTCCCAGCTGAGTGAGGAGGAGCTTTTGTTATGAGCGATCAAAAATCCTCCTCCGGAACCGGCAGAATAGGACGGGCCAACGCGGGCCGCAGCAGCGAAACAGGCCGTAGGCGCCGCGGGGGCGGAATGGGCGGCCCCATGGGAAGAATGGGCGCGGCTCCGGAAAAAGCAAAAGACTTCGCCAAAACCATAAGGAAACTGGTCCAGTACCTTATGCCGTACAGCAAAACAATTATCGCTGTTTTTACACTGGCGATTTTATCCGTAGTATTTTCCATCGCGGGGCCCAAGATACTCGGAAAGGCGACAACCAAACTTATAGAAGGCCTTATGGCGTACTGGACCGGCACAGGACTTCTGACAGACTTTGGATACATTGGGCGCATCATCGGCCTATTGGTCGTACTCTATGTCTTTTCTTCAATATGTTCCTACGCGCAATCTTTCCTTATGTCCCGCGTTTCAATGAGCGTTACATATAATCTGCGCAAAGACATATCCGCCAAAATACCGCGGATTCCGCTTAGTTATTATGATACCCGTACCCACGGCGAAGTACTCTCGCGCATCACCAACGACATTGACCTGGTTTCCACAACACTCAACCAGTCGCTTACCCAGCTTATAACGTCGGCGACAACGCTGGTCGGCGTCTTTGTAATGATGGTCTCCATAAGCGGCCTTATGACTTTCGCGGCGCTTGTCGTAATTCCGTTTTCCATGGGGATAATGGCTTTTGTCATAAGCAAGTCGCAAATCTACTTCAGGGGACAGCAAAAATGGCTGGGAGAGGCAAACGGCATTATCGAAGAAAATTACAGCGGCCACAACATTGTCCAGGCTTTTAACGGGGAAGCCGACGCGGTAGAGGAATTTGAAGGAGCCAATAACGAACTCCAGAAGAACGCGACAAAGTCAATGTTCATTACAAGCATACTGCAGCCGATCATGATGTTTGTCGGCAATCTGGGTTATGTAATGGTCGCGGTATTGGGCGGCTACCTGGCGTCTGTAGGCAAAATTTCCATAGGCGACATCCAGGCCTTTATTCAGTACATGCGCAATTTTACCCAGCCAATAACCCAGCTCGCTTCAATTTCCAATACCCTGCAGTCAACGGTCGCGGCCGCGGAACGCGTGTTTGAATTCCTTGACGAGCCGGAAGAATCGCCGGATAAACAATTAATTCAGATTGAAAATCTAAAAGGCGATGTGTCATTCCAGCACATGCACTTTGGTTATAACCCGGACAAAATAATAATCAATGATTTCTCCGCGGAAGTTAAGGCCGGGCAGAAGGTAGCCATTGTCGGACCGACAGGCGCCGGCAAGACAACAATCGTCAAACTGCTGATGAGGTTCTACGACGCCAACAGCGGCCGGATTTTGGTGGACGGAAACAATATCTATGATCTGCCCAGGCCGGAACTGCGCAATATGTTCGGCATGGTACTGCAGGAGACCTGGCTTTACAACGCCAGCATTCTGGAAAATATCCGTTACGGCACCTTTGGCGCAACCGACGCAGAAGTAATGGCGGCGGCCAAAGCGGCGCACTGCGACGAGTTTATACGCGCGCTGCCCGGCGGCTACGGCATGGTGCTTAACGAAGACGCAAGCAATATCTCGCAGGGGCAAAAGCAGCTGTTTACAATTGCACGCGTAATACTGGCCAATCCCAAAATCCTGATACTGGACGAGGCGACAAGTTCCGTAGACACACGCACCGAGATCCTGATCCAGAAGGCGATGAACGAGCTGATGAAGGGCCGCACCTCGTTTGTCATTGCGCACAGGCTGTCAACGATAAAGGACGCGGATTTGATTTTTGTAATGAAAGACGGCGATATAGTCGAGCAGGGCAATCACACGCAGCTGCTTAAAGCAAACGGATTTTATGCCGATTTGTATAATTCACAGTTTAATAAAGGAATCGTGGAATAATTATGGAAAACAAGGAAGCAGAAAAAAAAGAGACCGAGAAAAAAGCGGACGGGAAAAAAAGCAAGATTAATCCCAAAACCAAAAAAGTCATCGGCATTGCCGTAGTCATAGTTGTGATTGCCGGTTTGTGTGTCGCCGGTTATTTCTTCTGGACAACGATTACCTGGCTTACTACCCAGAACGCAAAAGTAACGGCGACAACCATCAACATTATACCAATGACCGCGGGAAGGCTTACGCGCTGGACAGTGAACGAAGGCGATATGGTCACAGAAAACGAAGTGATCGGGCGGGTTGAAAACACAAGCTACCTCCGTTCACCGATAAACGGCCAGGTCGTAAAATCAAACGCCGTCATCAACCAGCTTGTATCCCAGGCCTCCGTAATCGGGGTAATAGCCGACACATCCGACATGTACATCCTGGCCAATATTGAAGAAACAAAAATAATGAAGGTACACGAAGGCCAGAAGGTTAATGTTGTACTGGACGCCTTCCCGCGCCGCACCTTTGAGGGCATTGTCGCGGAGATCAACATGCTCACCCAGGACGCTTTGGGAGGTTCAATGAGCCTGACCACCTCCGGTACCTACGTTAAAATAACCAAACTCATACCGGTAAAGATCAGGTTAACAGGCGATGTTGATTTGGCCCAGATTCTTGGCACCAACGCGACGATCAGCATAAGGCTGCGCTAGCTGCCAGGCTGCGTTAACTGCAAGGCTGCGCTAAGTAAAAAAAACTTTTTGCGAGCTGCCAAAGAATTTTTTCTTTGGCAGCTTTTGATTTATTATTTTAAGAATCTTTTATTTTAAGAAGTTATTTGCGGCTGCTTCTGCAATGCCGGCTTTTTCCCATTCAAGACCGCCCAGTTTATCAAACTCGGCAACCCATGCTGTCCAGTTGGCCTGTGTTAATTGCCTCTGGCCGGTAAGGAATTCCATAACTCCCTGCTCATAAAAACGTTTGAGGTCGCCGTTCGGCAGCGGAAGAGTATCAACACCCATCACATTAACCCACGGACATGCCTGCATTTCGCGCAGGGTAACAAGGGCGCTCATGGTTTTACCGGATGTGGGGGCCTTATAGGTCGGATACCTGGAAACCAGTTCGGCGTCGGTATTGCGCTGGATATAACCGCGGAGCTGGATTAACGGAATAATTTCAGGCTGGGTATAAGCTTTGGAAGGATCGGGCAACCCTGTATCAAGCGGAACGCCTGCGGAATCCAGATTATAATTTACGCCTTTTTCTCCCCAGCCCAGCAGGTAATAAGCCTCGTCTGTTGCCATCCATTCAAAAATTTTGGCAATAACGGGGGATTTGCCTTCTTTGGCGGCTTTGGCGGAAACCGAAATTATCCCGTATGAACCGGTATAGGTTCCTACAGCGGATTGACCCTGGGGTCCTTTGGGAGGATTGAGTACTATCCAGTCGCCGTTGGGGAAGTTCTTGTCAAAGGGAGCGTAGTTGGATTCGGATGCGTAGGCTGAATGGTTTTCCCTCATCAGGCCGAACCGCCCCTGTTTCCATGACGCCCTAAAATCATCCCTTGTATAGCTAATCCAGTTGGGATCAATGATTTTTTCATCAATCATTTGCTTTACATAGGAAAGCGCGTTAAAATAGGCCGGCTTGCGTACGTTCAGTCCAGCGTCGGCTTTAGTAAGGTTCCAGGTTCCGGCAACACCAAAGGCTCCAAACAGCGGATCCATCCGTGTGCCAAGGCCTTCCGAACCGGAGGTAACGTCAAGAAAAGCGCCATAACCGTAAGTATCGGCTCTGCCGTTGCCGTCGGGGTCATTATTGGTAAAAGCCCTCATTACACTAAGGTATTCATCGGTAGTAGACGGAACTTTTTGACCGGTTTTGTCCAGCCAGTCCTTGCGGATAAGCATTCCTTCGTTCATGGGCTGTCCGCCGCCTGCATACGGAATTCCGTAGGATTTCCCGCTGATAGTCGTAAAATCGCGGCCATCAGTACCCGCGTACAGCCTGGTCCAGTTGGGAATCAGAGGGTACATATCATCAACCTGGGCGATTGTTCCGGTAGGAACAAGGGGTACCAGGTTTGAGCGATCTATCCACAGCATATCCGGGAGACTGTTGGCCGCAGCGGCCGCGTTTGTTTTGGTAACGCGATCGCCTGCGTTGCTGGGCAGCATTGTCAGAACCCAGTTTACATTCAGCTTGTCTTTTACCATCTGGAACGCTTTCCAGTTGGCGGGGGGCGGCCCTGCTTCGCTGGAAGTGGGAATGTACCAGAACTCAACAGTTACCGGGCCGGTTTGCGCGGCCCCCTGCTGATCCGTTCCTCCGCTGGCAAAGATAAAAGATCCTGTCAGCAAGATAAGAATCACCAATAAAAACAGTTTACCTTTCATTTAAACTCCTTGGTATATTTGCATACTAGTATAATTTTAATGGTTATTTTATTCAATTACATCTGATATTAATAACATTGAAAAAAACGCTGTTTTATGTTAAAATAAAACAAATGTACGTCAGGGAAATTCAGCCGCCAAGGGCCACGCCCATTGATAAGGGAAAGCAGGTACAGGGCACCTGGACAGAAGCTTTTGATGAGGTAAATCTGCTTGACATACGCAAACCTTACCGGTTCCCCATACCCAGGGGATTAAGAGACTCCAGGATAAAGGAATGGGAATCATTTTTAATCCAGGATGACAAATACCTGCTGTTTGCCGTTTTGGCCAATATCAAGGTCTGCCGCTACGCTTCGATAATTCTGTATGACAAGGAAAATAAAGAAAAACTCTGGTTTAAAAAATTAATACCTGGTACAGGCTGGCATCTGCCAAGATCCCTAAAAAACGCATCGGTAGATTCAAGGTCCTGGGGATTTTTCTTCAGAATACACAGCTGGCTTGATGCCCATACAATAAAACTGGACCTGGATATAGAACCGACCCGCAAAAGGCCTTCCTTTACGGCGCACGCTGAGTTCAACCTGGCTGAAGAACCCGGTCAGCCGATGGTTCAGCCGCAGGCTGTTCAGCCTGAAGCTGCTCAGTCTATAGCTGTTCAGCCTTTAACTGTAAGTCTTATGTACGCGGAAAACCGCGGCATGTATACATACAAAACCATGGCGCCTGTCAGGGGAGATATGGTTTTTGGAGGAAGGCATATTTCCCTAAACCCGGCCAGGACAAGCGGGCTCTTTTGTGATTTTAAGGGATTTTTCCCGTATGGAGGGAATTCGCAATGGTGCGGCGCGCTTTTCCTGGATGCTGCCGGCCGCAGAATCGGTTTTACCGTGTCTGAGAACCCGGCCAGGGAATCGTACGCCAATAACGAAAACTGTCTGTGGATAGACGGCGTTCTTACCCCGCTGCCGCCGGTTAAAATAACACGCAATGCAGAAGATGAACCGGAGTGGATTATTCAGGATATGGAAGGAATGGTTGACCTGGTATTTACGCCCGTTGTTCAGATAAGGTATAAACTGAATATTCTCCTTTCGCAGTCCTTTTATGACAGTCCGCCGGGACTTTTTAACGGAATGATAGTAAGCTCAAAGGGAGAAGAAATTCACCTTAAAAATGTATACGGACTTGGAGAAAAACTGCATTTGCAGGTATAAAAATTACAGGTATTAAAAATGGCAAAAAAGGAAAAGGCTGTTTATGCCCCCGGTGAACTTGGCAAGGTCAGGGACAAACTGGGAAATATTGACAACAATGAAGCCAAACGCATGGCCAATGTTCTTGGAGGAGAAGTCGGATACGAACGGACAGAAGATCAGGAAAAAACCAAAAATAAACCCAAAACCAGACACGAACGCGTTAATGTAAAAATCGGCGGCCAGCCAATGGGGCGGACTCCTTCCCACAGGGTCGAACTTGCCCCGGAAGAAGAACAGGCGCCCAAAGAACAAAAAAATACAAACCCAGGCGACGATCCTTCAGTATATAAAAAACCAGGCTACTGGGAGCGCATAAAGATGGACAGGTACGCGGGCCAGAGCCAGTTTGACATCAAATCAGGCGGGCAGGTAATTTTTTCCATGCTGTCCGTTCTTGGAGAAATAAACGACTTTGTAAACCCGCATTTTATAACTACCAGGATGAAGGAATATTACAGGCAGCTTGAATTAGCGACAGTGTCAACGCGTTCAATGTTTCCGCGCAACAACATAAGGCGCAACGAACGCATGAAGAAGACAGCTCCAATGGCGTTTGCCGTCCTCGATACAATACGCTACTGGAACATCGAAAAAATCTCCAGCGAAATGGCCAGGCTGCAGGCCCGCCCCAGGAATGTCAGGGTGGCCGACTGCGCAGAAATTATAAGAATGGTTTACCGGCCGCTTTTTATCCTTGAAAAAATGGATATGGAAGCCCATATAAGGACAGCCTACAAAATCCTGTACAAGGCCCTTTATATAGAAAATCCCATGGACGCCCAGAATAAATTCCAGGATCAGATAAGGACAGCCCTGTCATCGTTTGCCGATGTCCGCAGGGATGTTCATTTTTTAATGTATCCGATCCTGATGAAGTCGATCTCCTCAAAATTTTATACATACGAACAATTTTTTACCGAGCAAAGAAAACGCATTATGGCTTTTCTCAAGGTCAGCGAAACCGACCAGATTGATCCAACACAATCAATAGTTCCCGTTAATACCGAATCCGCAAATACCCCGCCGCCGGAAGACGAGTTAACCGTTATTGAGGAAGAGAAGGAAGAAACACCGGAGGAACAGACAAAACGGACCGCATCGGAGGCCGAGAGAAAAGCCCTGGACCGCGGGCTGATTACACTGGAGGCGCTTTTCCCAAACGCCGGCTGGGACAGGATGTCCACTTACCCGGACCTGTATCCGTACTTTGTCGATGTATTTGATCTGCGCAAGGGCCTTGTAAACATAGCGCCCACAGATCCCCTACAACAAATTTATATTCATATGCGGATTATCGAGGAACTTTTTTACGGACTAAGGTTTGTATCGTTCGGAGCGGTGCGCGGGCCGGACGGCAACCCGGAAGAGATAAGCGATAAACTTACAGAGATCATCAACAACTGGCATTACTACACGGAAATGAGTTTTGAAAAAGAATACCTTCCCCGCCTTTCTGAATATATCCGCCTGCTTGAAGGATCTCCGGAGGAATGGAATTCACCGTACACAAAAAAAGTTGTCTCGGACCTGCACTGGACCAAGCGCCTTTATTACCTGCCATTTTATAAATTTGAATCAATGTCGCCGCCGCCGTTTCAGAAGAAAGACATAGTACAAATCTACCCTGAAGTAAAAAGACTAAGGCGTTACCTTGCCGCTGTCGGCGCAGGCATCGAAATGGGGAACCGCTCAGGCGGCGCGGAAAAATTCGCCCGCTGCGAAGGAATAAACAACCCCTGGGAACCCTACAACTTCCAGGTGCCCAATCCGCTTTCTGAAAGGCTCAACGCCCTGCTTGCGCCAAAAAACAGAACCAACGCTTCCCTGGTATTCTTTACGCTCGCCGCGATAACTGTTCTTGATTACCTGGTCAATAACGAAGAAAGCTGGGCTTACGAAAACAGGCCCGGCCCGCTGTTCCGCAGTGTTGACGGAGAAGGCATTGTACCGCTGACAGGCATCGACACCCGCATTGACGCGGAAGCTTTATTTAAAGCCTCGTTAAAAAAACGCCAAAGCGCAAGCGGCCAAAAGCCGCAGTAACCAAAAAAAATTGCATTTATCTGCGGCTATTTAGAAAGATGAATTACAAAGACGGAAAATGGGCAAAAAAAATAACCGGACTGCAGCGCGATGACGGATCCTGGGGGTATTTCCATTCACTGTCAAATCCTGTTGCGGCAAACCGGATGACCACAGAGCAGGCGCTGCGCAGGCTGCAGGCTTTGGGGTTTACAATTGACGACAGCGTTATTAAACAGGCAGTCAATTACCTTGACAACTGCTTAACCGGAAAAACCAAACCGCCGGATCGCGGAGAAAAAAACCACAACTGGAAAGTATACACAGAACTGATGCTGTCAGCATGGATAAGGATATTTACGGATAAAAACGCTGGGGCAAACCAAACCGCGGCAAAATGGCGTGCGATAATTGAAACTTCTTTTGCAGGCGGCAAATACGATCATGATAATTACATCAGGAACTTCGAAAATGTTTTAAAAATTAAATTCAATCCCAGGGCCGGCAGACTCGCCGACTTTGTACACTTTTATATAGTTTCGTTATTGACCAATACATTGGATAAAAAAATTGAGCCGTTATTTTTTAAATATATTTTGGAACACAAAACGGGAATTTATTATGTATACGGGAAAAAATTAACGGACCTGCCAAAAATATTTCAATCAAAAGGAACAGATAATTATTTGGCCGCAATTGAATTACTGGCCAATTATAAAAATCCGGAGTGCAAAAAACAGCTTGCATTCATTGCCAAATGGCTTAATCAAAACAGGCTGGAAACAAATAAATGGGACCTGGGCAAACAGGCAAAGGACGATATCCATTTGCCGTTATCGGATTCATGGAGGACAGCGGAATCCAGGATACAGGACTGCTCGTACAGGATAGGATGGTTGTTAAATCAAATTAAATATGTTGAAAATCAGTGAAAATGTCCCCTATTGCGTTCAATAGAAATGTCCCCATCCAGTTAAAAATCAATAGAAATGTCCCCCTGCCAAAGGAGGACATATTTATTACTCAATCATCAAACA
>Ga0123357_10000365_pt1 | contig 42651 bp, 39 predicted proteins | sample TergutEmb28metaG_FD_89873 | JGI IMG/M metagenome (GOLD analysis project Ga0123357, IMG submission 89873) | Embiratermes neotenicus P4 segment gut microbial communities from Petit-Saut dam, French Guiana - Emb289 P4 | ecosystem: Host-associated > Arthropoda: Insects > Digestive system > Gut ...
AATTATTTTGATATTTTCTGAAAAATAATACATATCTGAGTATAAATGCGCTGACTGCCAGCGTTATAAGCCAAAGTCTCGGATCACTTTCTTCGTCGCCGGTTTTCGGCGGGTTTTTTACAGGCGGGTTTGACGGGTTGTTATTGCCCGGCGGACTGCCGCCGTTATAATCCGGAGGTCCGCCCGATGCTGGCTGAGTTGTAGTTTCCGGGCGGTTGGGCACCAACGGTATGTTTCCTTCGGGGAAGTGACCCGGTTCCGGTTCTGTAGTTGTCACCTGACCGCCAGTAGTCGGCTGAGGCGGGGTTGCGGTTGACGCCGTAGGTTCGGTAACCGAAGGTTTTGTTGCGGACGGCGGCGTCTGGGTAGTCGGTTCCTGGCGTGTGGGTATTATCGGCGGCGGTTCTGTAGTGTACGGAGGCGGTGTGACCGGCGGCACAGGCGGCGAAGTGGTTGTAGGCGGCGGCGTAGTCGACGATTGTTTTGTGTTAGTTATTATAAAACCTATGTTTGTGCTACCGCTTACTGTTTTTATGTATCCGTCAGGCACGTTAATCTCGTCTACTGTCCACTTGTCGTTCTTATCCAATCCGGTCCACGTATAAGTCCAGCTATTGCTCGAACTAAGAGTTATCGAACTGCCGTAAGGAATATTATTACGGTACAGCCGAACTGTGACTCTGTCCGGGTGACTGTTTTGAGGATAGACGTTTGCCCACACTTTTGATACTTTTAAAGTTATAAGCGCATTGCTTTTGCCTATAAATTCATTGTTCACCTCACGAAATTCATTAAAACCGTATGTTACGCTGCAAAACGCCGCCGCCAAGAGTATAATTATCGTCGCAAAACGGAGTAACCGGTACGCTTTTAAGTTAAATTTTGACATTTCGGCACCCCCTACCTCAATAATTATGCCTCTGTTACCATAGTTCCGGAATCGCTGTCAGCAGACATCTCATCTGCCGGATTTCCCTCCGGCGCCGGGTTTTCATTTCCAGATGTTTCGTCTCCTGCGGGTTCTTCAATTGCAGAGCTGTCCCCTTCAAGTTCGTCATCCGCCGGGTTTTCTTCGTTTGCGGCATCCTCGCCGTCGAGAGTGTCAGTTCCATTGTCTTCATCTCCTGATGTATCGTTTTCTGCGGAGTCTTCGCTTGCAGGGTTTTCATCTGGCACTGTGACATCTTCGTTTGAGAGGTCTGCGCCTTCTAGTTCTAACGGTTCTGCCACCATTGCTATTGCATTTTCCGCATTTGCCGTACTTGCCAAAGCCACTATGCTGGATATTACTGCCTTGCCTGCCGTTGTAGCTTCAGGAAAATGCTTGCCTGAGCCGTCTACAGATTCCGCGCCTTCAGTCCACATGCGAATGTCTTTGATGTCAACCGCTTCAGATATAACGTCAATAGCGTAATAGTAATCTGTGTCATTCAAACTTGGATCGGTGTCAACACGGTTGAGTAACAAACCTGTTACTTCATCTTTTTTCAAAGGCTGCGACCAGTAAATATATCCGTCGTTATCGAAAATCCAGCCTTTAAATGCGGATTTTTCCGCTGTGCTCATGCTTAAATAGGTTTCTACTGTAATAAGCTGATTTGCCGTTATGAGAGGAGTCTGTCCTACGCCGGGCGTCCCGCCGTTGTAGATGTTGGTATCCTGAACCACCGGTTCGGAACCGTTGGCAGGCATGTAATACTTTTGACCGCCCATTACCCAGTTGAAATATTTGTGGAATAAATCTCCGTTGTCATTAGAGTTACCGCAGTCAGCATAACTTGTTTTGTATACATGAGATTTCCAGTCTATAGGATCGGAGGGTCTTTCATTACTTGTAAGATCCATAGTCTCGTTCAGTTTCACGCGGATAAACAACTCGCCTGTCCCCGTGTTTTCCACATACACCTCTTTTTCACCGGTATTGGGGTTAAAATCATCGTGCAAGACTTCGCCGTTTTTTGAGCCGGTAAATTCGTTGACCTTATGTACCATCTGCTGCCATGCGAATGTGCCTGCCACCAGAAGAACAGCCGCGACTAAAACTGTGATAAAAATGAGCGGTTTTTTTCTTGTCGCCATGTTATTATCATCCTTTCTATGCGGGTTTCCCCGCTAATTTAATTATTTTTATTTATAAAAAACCGAAATTCCCTATTCCCGCGCGCGCTTCTAAGAGAAACAAAGGAACAGGGCGCCGCGGTTTGTATAAATCTTAAATTTTAACCGGATTGACTTAATCAACTTTTGAAAAATCAAAAAATTTTCAATTTTTTAGATTTTTCTGTCAAGTTGATTTTTTCTTTCGGCTTTACAAACAGTAAGCGAATAAGGAATGAAAAACCGATGAACAATCCGAATATGATAAACACGATGTAGATATTTTCTTTCAGGGATTCTATTATTGCGCCTACAGCCGGCACGTGAAAAACCACTTTGCCGACTACGTTTGCCTCGTATACGATGTCCTTATCAGGGTCTGCGTTGTTTACGCCTTTTGTCTGAAATCCCCTCTCTCCGCTGTTATCGTAATTCTCGTATATGTTGATTATTTTATGGGTGATAGACGTTTCGGCGTCGCGCATATAGGTTATATCATCTCCAATTTTGAGTTCCCGGGGATCTGTATGGTCCACTAATATGAATGAGCCTCTTGGGATTTCATCCTGCATACTGGAAGTCAGAACAGTGAAATAAGAAAACCCCATAATCGTTTTCGGCGCGCCGTCTTTAGGGCCGGATGTCAGAATTGAAAACAGAATTGTAATAATAGCCGAATAAAACAGTATGTCTGATATAATGCCTAACAAGCCTTTTTTCTTCTTGGTCTTTTTAGGCTGGTCAGGTTTCTGCTCAAAAATCTTTCTCAAATCTGTAAATTCTGTTTTGGCAGAACGGTTATTATCATCGTCCGTTTTAAAGAATTTGGCGAGTTCGCCGAATACCGGAGGTTCTGTGTCTATAACTATCGGTTCTATCAATTCGACGGGTTCTATAGATTCATGTTTAACCGGCATTTTCGCGGGCTCAAATAACGAATTATACCCGTTCGACGAGTTTTGCCCGGTAAATTCAGGAGGCTCTATTTCTATTTTTACAGGGTCTATCAATTCAAGCGGCATAGTGTGATGATAATCCTGATAAGCATGCATATCCTTTTTTATGGATGAATCAACATTAGCTTTATTGAATTCAGGAGGCTCTATTTCTATTTTTACAGGGTCTATCAATTCAAAGCGCTTATCCTGATAATCTGTCGGTATTTCCGTTCGAAACCCAAGATTCAGATTGCGCGGCGTTCTCAAATTCATTTAGATTTCCTCCTAACTCTGTATTACTGCGAATTACCAAAAACTTCTGTACATCTGTCATTGCTTTTTCTATTGTTTTATATACATAATCAATACTGTTTTTTGTCTGTTCGATAATTCTGGCTTCTTCGTTATAGGCGTTGTCTATAATTTCCTGCGCCAGTCTTTCCGAATCCATCAAAGTTCTCGCTATAACATTGGCATTCATTCCAACTTGTTTATCTGCTTCCAATTTTTTATAATCCTGCATAAGAGCGTTATATTTGTCGCATGTTGCAAGATATTCATTATAAGCCTTCTGATATGCTTCCGTTAATCTGTGGATGTAATTATCCACTTGTGCTCTGTCATATCCGTCATTTTGTGCAGTGAAAAATATTTCTGCCATAATTACTTTCTCCTTTCGTTCTGCCTCCTGTATGTTTTTATTATAATTTTTAAAGGAACCTCAATGTCAATAGGTTTTTCAACATTTTTCAAAAAAATTTGAAATTTATATCATAATATATGTAGAAAAATTTTAAAACACTTGATTATACCAGTTGTTTTTATAATAAAAAAATGTTTGAATTTTACTTTTTCAGCATATTTTTCAGACGAAATTTTCTATTTTTTGCCAAATTATAGATTAATTTTAATTTTTTTCTTTAAAGTTGCTTTAAAGTTAAAAAATACCGCAAAAATATCCCTGATTAAACGTCACATATTTTAAATTTAGGGATATTTTTGCGGTTTGATGAAATTTTATACAGAATCTATAAAAAATTTTGACAAAATTAGATTTATATGATATAATAATGCATAAATAGGTAAAATAAATAATTAAATGAATAAATAAATTGTAGAACAGGAGGCATTATATAAAAAGATGAACGAGGAAACCCTGCTTTCAATTAAAGAATTTTCAGATTTCACAGGAGTAAATCAGTCAACTCTGAGATATTATGATGAAATCGGACTTCTTCCCGCCGCATCGCGCGGAGAAAATAACTACCGGTATTATGTGCCGTTTCAGATCATAAAGCTGAATTATATAAATGTGCTTATTGATTTGGGAGTTCCGCTTTCTGCAATCAAAGATATGGATTTAAACAGGACGCCGGAAAGTGTTATCAGATTGCTCAACCAGCAGGAAGATAAATTAAATGCCAAACTTAACGATCTTCGGACGGCATATTCCATAATTCACACTTACAGAAAGAACATACTGCAGGGGCTTGCGGCTCATGACGGGCTTATAAGGGTAGAAGAACTGCCTGACACCCGTTTCGTTCTCGGACATATAAATGATTTTGATTTCAAAAATCATATTACTTTCTACGAAGAGTTTATCCGTTTTTGCAAAGATGCCGATGAACAGAGGATAAATCTGCGATATCCTATTGGAGGATATCATAACGATATTGCATCTTTTCTAAAATATTCCAACCGACCTGACCGGTACTTTTCTTTAGATCCGCTTGGAAATAAAATACGTCCCCAGGGCAGCTACCTTGTCGGATATAAACAAGGCTATTACGGTGAATTTGGGAATATTGCCCAACAAATGAACGTTTACATTAAAGAACATGATCTTGTTTGCAAAGGACCTGTGTATGTTCTATATCTGTTGGACGAAATCAGTATAACAGAACCGGGGCATTATTTAGCGCGGATCTCGGTCAGCGTTTCGCCGAGAAGTAAAACAAAACGGGTGAAAGTTTAAAGCCAGTTTAAAGAAAGATTATAACTATTCTGAAGAAATCCCTCGATAAATTGTCATATTGTTGAAAAATATACATAAAAAGTATAATTTATAAAACTTTTTTAAAATATAGAATTGCCTGATACAATCATGGATTATCTGAATCTCACATATTAAAACGATAAGTTTTTTGACATTTTTTCTATAAAATGTAGAAAAACTTATTGACTTTGACGTAACTTTATCCTTTATAATGAAATTACAACTTGTTATAACAAAATATAAAGGAGGAGTAATTTTATGACGAGGAATTTAATAAGTAAAATAAATAAAAATGGAACTAACAAAACAGGAAGATTTTTCTTACTGATACTTTTAATAATTGTTTTAATTTTCAATATTTTTTCTGCGTTAATTGTTTCGGCGGAAACTGCGGATATAAAAAACGGAGACTCCAAAACGGTATTCGTAAACGACAAGGCGAGTATAGATTTTACAAACTCGAATGAAACCGGCACAGTCAAAATAAATACAGTCTCAAAATTCGAAAAAAAAGTCAAAGTAACTATTATAAAGAATGAAGAAGATAGTTTAACTTATACATATGACTTAAAAAATGACATGACAGTTGAAACATACCCGCTACAGATGGGCGACGGCGAATACATAGTCAAAGTCTGGTTTCAAATCGAAGATATAATATATTCATTGGGAATGACAGGCAGGTACGCCGTCATGTTGGCTGACATACGCGCGCCGTTTCTCAGTTCTAATCAGTATGTGAATTACAGCGAAGATTCAAAGATAGTGAAGATAGCGGCGGAACTGACGAAAGATTGCGCAAGCGAGCTTGAAATGGTTGAAGAGATATACAAATTTGTTATACATAATATAGAATACGACGCACATAAAGCTGCTACAGTTCAGAGCGGGTATTTGCCTTCGGCAGATGAAATCGTTGATACAGGCATGGGAATATGTATCGATTATGCCGCTGTTTTTGCCGCGATGTTACGTTCTGTGAATATTCCCGCGAAACTTGTGACCGGGCATGTCGAACCGGATGATATATATCACGCATGGAATGAATTTTATATCAAAGATACAGGCGGACAGTTTAAAACAAACAAAGTAAAATTTGACGGCAAAAAGTTTGAAAGAGTCGATCCTACGTTCGATTCAGCATCGAGATCCAGCGAGGAAGTTTTGCAGTTTATAAATGATGATACAAATTACAGGAAATTTCGGGAATACTAAGAATATCGAAATAGATGCCGATATATTATGTATGAAAAGATTTTTTTATCAAAATAAGAACAATATTAATATGATGACCGTCTAACTATACATAAAACATATATTTTAAAATCAGAGGAGAATTAATTATGAAAGCAAAGAAATTTTTAATAACTGTTTTAGTATTGGCAATGGTCGCTTCGATGGCGATCACCTTTAATTTCAGCGTACAGGCGGACGACGAAAGCACCGCCGTAAATACATCGAATATCACGCCGATGCCTATGCCGACAGTTCCGGTGCAGCCTGATTATGTGCATATTGACGGGACAATTAATGAAATAACGGATTATATCGGAACAGACGGCAACCCGGTTGAAGGCAAAAGCATAGTCAATATTGTCAACGGCGACAGCGAATGGAACGCAATTATCGACAGCGGCACATATTCTATCACTTTTGGACCAACAGACAAAAAAGCAATGAGCGCAGGCGATAGTATAAGAGTTTTCTACAACGCAAACGCCCCGGCAACTATGATTAACCCGCCGCAGCTGAACGCTGAATTTATTGCCCTTAATTTCCCGAAGAACGAATCTATATTAATAAACAGGTATAGCGATAAATTCATGGATTCAAAAAATCAACTCAAACTTAATCTTACAGACGATTCTATAAAATCCGGCAGAACCGAAGTAATATATGAAGACGGCAAGACATTCGACGGTACGGCGTCGGATTTGGTCGGCAGACAGCTCGTCGTAATTTACAGCATCGTCACTAGAGGCGCGTACGCGCAGACTACTCCCGATAAAGTGATAGTCATGTATGAAAAAGCCGTAGCTCCGATTTATACGCTGACCGCTGAAGAGAAAGTAGCTTTGGCGAAATCTTATGACGGCGCCGCAATACAGATCAACGGTAAAGATATTGGCGCGCCCCATGCGTTTGTGACTGATAACGGCGTCGTAATGATTCCTTTAAGGGCGATTGCCGAATCGGCCGGTTTAACAGTCGAATGGTTTGACGATACGAAAACAGTTCAGGTAGGTAAAAGTTTATCATTTGTAATCGGCAAGGATCAGTACGCCTTTAATAAAATGACCCCGGTATCGCTCGGAACCGCTCCTGTAATAAAAGACGATAAAACTTTTGTCCCGATAGATTTACTAACTTTTATCGGCGCGAATTATTCCCTGAGCACTACAGGCAGCGGCTCGGTTCTCAATATAATATTTGATATAAATGGTTAGAATCGAAGACTAAATTTCCATATAAAAAATGTAAAATTAAAAAATCCGCAGGAATTTATTTATATTCCTGCGGATTTTTCAGATAAAATTTTTTATATCGCGGGCGGAAATAGATTCCGCCCCTACGTAATTTCTTTACTATGGGCGTAATACTGCGCTTGCGCGTTCCATAGTTCGTAATATTTGCCGTCATGGTCGTCAAGAAGCGCATCGTGACTGCCGCGCTGTATCAGCTCTCCCTCGTGGAATACGGCTATATCGTCACAGAACCGGCAAGATGATAATCTGTGCGATATATAAATCGCAGTTTTGCCTCCGGCTATCATGTCGTTGAATTTAGAGTACACCTCAAATTCCGCAATCGGGTCGAGTGCGGCGGTCGGCTCGTCGAGAACTATAAACGGCGCGTTTTTGTACAATGCCCGCGCTATGGCGATTTTCTGCGCTTCGCCGCCCGATATTTCTATACCGTCTTCCTCGAAATCTTTGTACAGCGACGTCTCCAGACGCTTAGGCATACTGTTAAGCCTGTCGCCGAGACCTGCCATTTCAAGACATTCTTCCGCGTGCTTGCCGTCGTAATCCACAGAAGCGGCGACATTCTGACCGAGCGGGAACGAAAAGAGTTTGAAATCCTGAAATACGACGCTGAAAATGCTCATGTATTCGCTGTAATCGTACTTTTTTATGTCGATATTGTTCAGGGTTATTTCCCCCTCAGTCGGGTCATAAAGACGGCAGAGCAATTTTATCATAGTTGTTTTGCCGCTCCCGTTCATGCCGACGACCGCGAGTTTCTGACCTATCCTGAATTTCATCGACAGATTTTTCAAGGCGTAGATTTCGCTGCCGGGATATCTGAAGCTGACATTTTTGAACTCTATATCGTATTCGTTGTCATCGCGTTTTTCGACGGGAATCGTGCCTTTGTGCATTTCGCTTTTCATATTTAAGTATTCAAGAACGCCTTCCTGACGTTTTCCCGCGACATAATAATCGTCGAACGCGAGAAATATATCCGATATGCCGTTGATGAAATTGATAATCGCCGCAGAGTATTTTAGCACTGAACCGACAGTCAACGCGCCGGCGATGGCTCGCAATACCACGATAATATATACTCCGCCTTGTAGAATATTCCATTTTATCGAGTTGAAAAATGCCGATATGCCGCTTATATACGAAAATTTTTTTACCCATTGCTTTTGAGTTTTAAGTCCGAACTGCATATAATATTCAATCATTTTATCAACATTATATATTCTTATGTCTTTACCCTCCTTATAATCGTAGCTCGACCATGAGAAATATCCCAAATATTTTTCTTTTCTGTCTTTTAATGTTTTAACACCTGAGTTTGCCATAACTTTCAACTCCGCAGGGTGTATGTATTTAACTATTATAAATACTATAAACACCACTATTGCCGCCAAAACTATAAGAAATGTTGGAGTTGTAAATCCGCCCCAGAATATTTTTGTCGTAAACAGGGGAATGAGAACAATGACGGCTGCGATAAAATTGAATACGCTTCCGAAAAGCCACGGCAACCGCCAGTATAATCCGCCGAAACCGTTACCCCAATTATTATCCAATCTGATACGCTCACGCAGAGCGTTTGTCTCAGGACTGTCAAGCTGCTGATAATCCAAATCAAACAATCGGTTGGTGTAAGCCATATCGAAATTATTAATAGCTATCTCGATATGATAATCTCTGAGTTTATTTATATAATTCACTATGAGCTGTGACGCGAATATAATTACAAGTCCGATTCCCGCCGTGATTATCAAATTTTTGAATTGTTCGCCGGATGCAAGCATATCTAAAATTCTCGCAGACACAAATATGGGAATATACGGTGTAACCGCGCTTATCACTGCTGATATTATACTGAAAATCACGCCTTTTTTGCCTAATTCATATGAGGCTTTAAAACTTTCCCATATTACTTTTACTCTGCTTTTTTCATTTGGTTTATACATTTATTAACACCTCCGCGTTTTCTTTTTTGTTATAATAATGACTCTGTATTTCAAACATTTTCGCATAATCCCCACCTTTTCTAATAAGTTCAGCGTGACTGCCTATTTCTGCCGCTTTGCCGTCTTTCAGGAATATTATGCGGTCGCAGAATCGTGTGCTTGCGAGCCTGTGAGATATATATAACGCTGTTTTGGATTTTGAAATATTATGAAACATCTCATATGTTTCGCTTTCGGCGATAGGGTCAAGGGCAGCTGTCGGTTCGTCAAGTATCAACAGCGGCGCGTCTTTATATAACGCTCTTGCCATAAGTAATTTCTGCTGCTGACCTCCTGATAATACAATGCCGTTTTCGTCAAGCTCTTTTGACATCGGCGAATCTATACCGTCATCATACTTTTCTATAGCCTCGCGAAGTCCTGCAATTTCGAGAGATTTCCATATTTTATCTCTGTCGCTATCGTCTATTATAGACATAGATACGTTTTCGCCGACTGTGAACGGCATAATCACAATGTCCTGGAATACTGCCGAAAACAGTTTATACAAATCCTTTTTCCTGAAATTCTTCACGTTTACGCCGTTGATTAATACTTCGCCTGAATCGGGAGTGTAAAATCCGCACAACAGTTTTACGATTGTCGTTTTACCTGCTCCGTTCACCCCTACGAGTGCGATTTTTTCGCCCGCTTTGATTTCTATGTTGAAATTGTCCAAAGTTTTTCCGCTCTCTTCTGAATAAGAAAAGTCCACGTTTCTGAAAGATATGGATATTGCCGAATTGAGCGGCGGAAGCCGTGAAGGATTTTCTGGTTCGGGGCTGTCCGAACACTCTAAGAAACTGCGTGCGTCGTTCATTTGCACGTTTGCATGATTTATACTGTTTATGTTTTCCGCTATTGTGTTTATGAATCCTGAAAATCCTGCTATCGCGCCGAAGTATAAGACAAAATTACCTATTGTCACTCTACCGCCTGATACCATATAAATCAAATATGCGTATGAGGCTCCGTCGCGCAGAAGCAAAGTTAATCCGTGAACAACTCCAGACATATAATATCTGTTTTGTATTTTTTTCCGTAATGCCATATATTCGTACAATATATTATCCCTGAGCGACATAAACCATGGTTTCATACTGTAAAGTCGCGTATCTTTTCCCGCTTTGACATCTCGCGAACCATTTTCCAGATACCATAATTTTCTGCCGAGCTCCGATGATTTATCTCTGTATTTTTCGTCGAATTTACGCGCCCATGCCGACGCTAAAAAATTTAAAACGGTCAGCACCGCCAGAAATACTATTATGAGCGGATTTAAAAACGACAAAACGGTTGAATACAACACAAAACTTACAGCCGAAGTAAATATAGAGAGCATTGCTCCTATCATTACCGAACTTCCCGAACCATCGCCGTTGTAAAAACAGGCATTGGCTTTTTGATAACGGGTTCTTCCGTCTGCACTCTCGATATTTTTATAATCGCAGGTAAACGACTTCATATTTATTTTGCGAAAATAATAATTTCGCATATTGTTGCTGTGAGCGTATTTCGAAACGCTCGAAACGCTTTGCAGGATGTTGACAGCCATCATAACAAGCACGAACAAGCCGAGAGTTATAAATACTTTTTGCGTGTTTGCCTGCTGGGTAACGAGGTCAACGGCAAATTTGGGCAGGTATATGCCGAACATCGGCGTGAAAATCGCACACACAACCTCGATAAGCATCAGAACAAATAAAATTTTCGCGCTTGAATAAATGTCTTTCAGAAGATAGAACACATTGTTTAAAACGGAGTGAAGCTGTTTTTCTTTTTTCTTTAATTTTTTATTATTCATAAATTTATCACCTCGAAAGATATTGTATCACAAACAAACGTAAAAAAGTCAATTCGTGCACGAACGGTATGATTTCGAGCACGAATGGTTAATTTATCGTTTATAATGGCAGCATTATTTCTGTGGCGAAAACTCCCTCTTCGTTCTGGCGGTTAACATAGCCGCCGTATTTTGCGACGATTCTGTCGATACGAATAAGTCCGAAGCCGTGAGAAGAAGAATTTTTTGTTGAGATATAATTTCTGCCGGATTTTTTGACTTCGCCGCCGACTGAATTACTCACGGATATATACAGCATTTCCTTGTGTTTTCCTATATAGACCCTGATAAATCTTTCGTTTTCTTCAGATTGTTTAAGGCAGGCTTCCATTGCATTGTCGAAAAGATTGCCGATTATTACGCACAAATCTATTTCGGAAACGCTCAGGGTATCGGGAACTGCTGCTTTCGCGTTCACTGGGATTTTTTTTGAAGCGGCGAGCGATATTTTGCTGTTCAGTATGGCATCAACCATGATGTTGCCGGTCTTGACGACAGTGTCGACGCTTGTCAGATCGTCGTCCAATTTTGCAAGATATTGTTCGAGTTCGGGTATCTGATTTAACGCCGTATGCGCTTTCATAACCTGTATATGATTGTGGTAGTCATGCCGCCAGCCGCGCATCTGACGGTAGATGTTCTCCACTTCAGTAATATGTTTGCTCATTAAATCCCTCTGGAAAGCGGCTATACGTCTATCTATAACCGGGGCTAAAAGCCATGAAAACAATCCCATATTATCTACCTATCCTCTATTTTCCATGAAAAATTTTATCACAGCCTGATTCACGCCGTCGTATAATCTGCGAGATAACGGCACGGCGGCATCATTGTCGAGAATAACGTCGGTTTTGGTGATTTTTTTTATATGCTTCAGTCCGACGATATACGAACGGTGACATCTCACAAAGTTTCCGCTGAGCTCACCGAGTACGCGTTCGATTTCAGTGAGCGGCATTTTCACTTTTATTTTCATAATTTTTGAATTTTGTGAAAGCACTATTTCAGAATAATGCGCGAAACTTTCGACAGACATAATTCCGCTTGTCAGGACAGGGATATTTTCCCCGTCGGCTGACGAAAAAATTACAGTTTTTTCGATTTTGTTCAGCTTTTTCAGCGCGCGGTCAAGCACTTCGAAAAGTTTATCTTCTTTCACCGGTTTCATAAGATAATGCAATGCCGACACTTCGTATCCGAGCGACATATAATCCGCGTAACCTGTGACAAAAATAATCTGAACAGTTTCGTTTTTATATTCGGCGCGTATTTTTTCCGCGAGTTCGACGCCGTTTATTCCCGGCATCTGTATGTCGAGAAAAAGTATGTCGGGATTTATATTTTTATAGTTTGTCAGAAAATCCTCAGCGTTGGCAAACGATAATACAGTGATTGATATACCGTTGTTTTTCGCCCATTTTCTGATGCACAGCGACAGATAGTTTATTTCCGCCGGTTCGTCGTCGCATATTGCCGTTTTTATTTCCATACCTAATATACCCCATTCCTGCGTGTCAATATGTGCGGAAATCAATATTTGAAGGCGGATTCGTCCTGTTTTGCTGTCCCGTTTTTTCCGCCCACATGAACCACAAATCAGTCAGCGAAGTTTCACCCTCCCGGATACATGAATATTCGCGTCCGAACATTTTTTCAAGTTCGCTGTAACGCTTAGTATGCCATGCGCACTGAGCGCGGTACAGCCACAGCCTGTCCATAGCGTCTTCCGCCAATATATTCAGCAACTGCCAGCATTTTTCATACTCCCCGGATTTTATAAGCAAATCCGCGTACTCTGATTTATATGCGTCAGAACTATTTAACTGCACGGCTTTTTCCATTAAATCTATTGATTTAACGGTATTATTGCTTTGTTTTTCGACGAGACTCAAATTTCTGTACGCGAGCGCGTGAGGCAGGCTTTTTTCCCATGCCGAAACAGCTTCTTTCATCATACCATTTTCATAGTACATCACGCCGAGATGAACAAGCGATTCTTTTGAGCCGTTTTTACTGTCTTTTTCTAACATTGTAAGCCAGTCTGAATCGCCGGCGTCAATCATAAAAGAAGACGTATTATCAGGAAGATTTCCGTTTATCAGAAGATTGAGCCATGACAGTTCGCCGTTTCCGATAGAAAATTCGGGGAAATCAATAGGCAGGGGACTATCGCCGCGTATTTTTCTGCGGCGCTGTTCAAGCGCTCCCCACCCTGAGCCTGTAGAAATATATTCGGGATGATTTACGCTTTCAGGCGATTCAGGCGCAAATTCTGGGATTTCCCGTTTAAAAAGATTTGCCACTGCATCAGACGCTTTTTGATATTCCATATCGCATATTGATTTTGAGTCGGCGTTTACGCTTGTGAAAGCCTGCGTAAAAGTCCAGACCGCGTTTGCGGGCATAATTAGTCCGTGCAGTTGCGTGCGCGCTATTCCGGCTTGAATTTCTACATAGCCGCCTTTGCCCGGGTCGGATAAAAAGTCGCGCCATTTTTTGCCACCCTGATGAGTTCCCCATGTGAACATTTTGCGGTATTTGAGTTCCGACGTTGAATATTCGGCAAAAATCCAGTTTTTCGACGGATATACCGCCACTTCCCATGGATATTCCACTGTTTCGGGAATTTGAAAAAAATACTCGCTCGAATAATTATATATTGACGGAAATGACGCATCTTTGTTGGGTACGGAATCAAGATACGGCATTTTCCCGAATCCGAAGCCTCCTTTAGGATTTTGAAATATGACTTTATCGGTTGCGGCTAAAATCCGCATATCCGCAGTTTCCCGGACGGCGATATTCGTCCACCAGTACATGGGAACGTCCTCGTCGCGGCTGTTCATTATTTTTACTCTTGCGAAAAGAGCGTCGCTGCCTTTTGGAAGCCGGAATTCGACACTGAAACAAAGCCCCTCGCACCTGTCGTATTCAAACATACGCAGAAACATTTCGCCGTTTATATCTTTGCACTTCTGAAAAAACACGGGAGCGCAGGTGTGATAAGTATGTCCCGTTCTTCCGATATTCCACTCTATCCCGCCCGACGTCCAGGCATTTCGCAGAGCTAAATTGGCGGGCTGTAACACGGGATTTTTAAACAGCAGTTCCCGTTTGTCGCGTTTGTTATAGAGCGAGTACAATTTGCCGCCGAAATCAGGAAGAAATGTCGCAGTTATTATATCGTTTTCGAGAACCGCTGTTTTTACGGAGCAGATATCGCGTTTTCTGTAATACTTATCCTGCATTTTATATGGCAGAACGCGAAAAGTCAAGTTCTTTCCGGCATTTTCAAGATGTTCGGACAGCAGAGAACCGTCGCTTTTCAACTGAAAATCATACTTCCTGTCCCTGAAATACGGAAGCGGATTTTCGTGAATAACAGGGGAGCCGGGAAGCGATGTTGAAGATATATATGCTGTTGTTTTCATATTTTTATTTACCTTTCAAATTTTTGACTTTTGATTTTTTTATAATTATAACATAAAAAAAATAAAACAACAATGCCCTCAAAAAATTTACATTTTTCACAAGGGCATTGTTGTATAAAATTAATTACGCGGCGTACGGCTTATAACTGATCCAAAAGCCTTTCTGCGTTATTCTGACTAAAATAAATACTATCATCAGAAAAATCAGAAACCCGATTATTTTTGCCGCAATTTTTTTTGCAGAGATTCTTTTTTTCCCGGTTTTCGGGTCAATAATACCATACTTTTCCACATATTCGCTGCCGAAATATTTGCGTATGTCATTTTCTTCGGCATAAATGTCAAACAGCAGATCATAAACAACTCTTTTTATAAAATTCATAAAATAACATCTCCTGACTTTGATTTTGGTTAATATAACACATACGGATTGATTCGGGTTAAAACCTCTCATCTATCTGATATTCTTCGTTTTTGTCGAGTTTGCGCGTATGCTGGTCTATAAAACATTTTTTGCCGCGTTTATACGCGAATACCATAACTCCGAATTCTATTGTCAATGTCAGCAATACTGTAAATATCACAAGTATCATATTAAAATGGCTGTTGAACGCGACTTTTCCAGAATCCGGATCGACAAGATACAAATCTATGTTCGGGCTTAAAACGCTGTGCACATTGACTGACGGGGCTCCGATGTAATATGTGTCGTACATACTGTCGAAAATCATGTTGGGGATCATAAATATAAACGCTGTTATAACTGATAAAATTTTAAAACTTAGGTTGAATATTTTTCTTTCAGCGTCCATAAATCCCTGTTTTATAAACATATTGTAGATAATTATCATATATATGATAAACATAGGACCTTTTAACACTATGCCCTGCAAAAACGAATTTGTGATTTTGTTTCTGAACCCGCTCATAAATCCGCCCAGAATAAATCCGCCTGCAAACGAGATAGCAATGCTTATTAAAACCAACAGTATTATTGCGAGCCACATGCGTTTCAAATAATAAGTCATATTTTTTGTTTTGTCGTAGTCCATACCGTCGGCAGAATTTTCCGGAGCCCCGTTCATTTTGGCGTAATTGCTGCAAATTATAAACGATACAATAATAATTATAATCGCGGCGACGATAAGCACTGCTATTTCCAAGAAATGCGCGGCGCTGTATGAGGAAAAGTAAAATATGACTGCGCTGAGTATAAATACAATAGCAAAAAATAAAATCGATGTGATGTACAAAGATTTCTTGACATTTGCGCGGTTTGTTTTCTTCGTGATATTTATATTTCTGACTGTGTCACTTTCGTTCATGGTAAATTCTCCTCAAATAAATTTTTCAATCAATGTAAATATTGCTTACTATTTATGTTATTATAATATACCAAAAAGTGAAAAAAATCAATAGATTTTAAAAAAATTTTAAAGTGAGCGGAATTTTACAAAAGCATACCTAATATAGTTTCAAAAATTGTAATATTCTGTATATAAGAGTATAATATCACAAAAAATTTAAAATTATTTTAAATTTTCTCTTGACAATTTTTTGGTTATGTGATAGAATATGTAAAGAGTAAATTAAGATTGAAATAAGATTGAGAAGGATAAATTAAGAATAAAAAAATTAAATTTTGTATAAATTAAAGTAGTAAAAGTAGTATAAAAATAATGAGCAGGCTGGCTCAAAGTAGAAGTTAAAAAAAAAGGAAGTTAATGGTGGTTTAAATGCGAATATTATTTTTAAAAAGGTTTATATTTTTATTGTTGATGATAATTTTCGGGATGGTTTCCGCCTCCGTTTTGTCATGCGATTATAACTCTAATAGCGCCGTTTATACTGATTTGATCAGTGATACCGGCGTTCCTTTGAATTCGGCTCCGGACGTTCCGCCCGTTGCAAAATACACGGACGACGGCAGGAGGGTTATAACAATCGGCACATGGTACGACCTGTATTATATCAGCAAACATTCGGATATTCACGACGATCCCAATCTGTCCGATCCTGTTACAGCTCAAATGCGTCTTGACAATATGCGGGGTGTGGAAAAAAAATACGGAATAGTCTTAAATTCCGTCAACCTCACGTACGACGGACTGATCGAAAGCATAAATTCATCTGTGCCGCAGAAAGATCCAGACGTCGACGTATATGAAATTGAGCTTACGAGCGGAATCGCCCCGCTTATCAAAGATTACGCAGTTTCCCTTGAAGAGATGGGGATTATAGGAGATAAAGAAGAACCGGACCCTTCGGTTATACGCACTATGAAATTGCCCGGTCAAACCGAAACGTATCTTTTTTCTTCTGCCGCTCAAGGCGTTTCGAACGCGTATGTTCTCGCTTTTAACATGGATATGATAAGGAAAGCGGGTCTTGAAAATCCGCAGGATTTATACGACAGAGGCGAATGGACTTGGGATAAATGGAGAGAGTATTTAAAAATCCTCACAAAAGATACTAATGGGGACGGGATGCCGGAAATCTACGGCTACAGCGGATATTGGACAAACCTGCTGACAAATCTGCTGTTCTCAAATAATGCGGAAATCGCTTCCGGAGAAAAAGAAAATCTTTCTTCGCCTGCGACTATTGAAGTTTTGAAATTTATAGACGATATATATAATAAAGATAAAACAGCCCGTCCATGGGATGATTCAAACTGGGATATAAACAACAGTCTGTATGGAGATGGGCTTTCGGCGTTCTGGATAGGCGCGGATTGGATATTCAACGAATTCGGCGGAAAGGATCTGCCGTTTGAAATAGGCGTAGTGCCTTGGCCTTGCGGACCGAGCGGGGATAAGAGCCATAACAGTTGCGTGCAGACGACGACGAAGTGGTATTTTATTCCTAAAAACGTAAAAGATCCGAAATTGGTCTATAACGTGATATATGACTGGACAAACTGGTATAACGGGGATCTAGACGTTGCGAAAAATGACACATGGTCTCGCGAGATGTATATGAACGGGAGAAATTATGCGTACGCGCAGATGATGGCATCGAAACCGGGATTTGACATGTGGCAGTTTATAGACTCGGATTATAAGTTCTCGTTGGTTCCGATGATTTCCGGCAAGGAAACGGTCGATGACGTTGTCAAAAACAACAGTAATTTTTTCCAAAACGGCATAGACGAATACTTTAAGTGAAATATAAAATGATAAAAATGAACAAATCGTAGTTATTTAACAAAAGAAAGCAGTGGGTAAAAGCCTCCCTCCGAGAGGGAGGCGGCAAAAGTTCCAAAGTTTGACTTGTTTTTGTGCATTGGAAAGAAAAAAAGGGGAAAGCAAAAAGTATAGAGATAAAAGGGAAAAGGGAAAGAGAAAAAAAGGGAAAACAAAAAAATGAGGAGAGTATATAGGGGAGTAAGCATGTTTCTGCTCCTGTCAATTATTGTCGGCATTATGGCGGCATGCGTTGCAAGCGCGGCGGAAACAACAAATTATACTAATAATTCGAACGGCGCAAATACGGAAAGCGCAATTAAATCATACAAAGACGTTCCTGGAATTACAAAAAAAGAAATCACGGAGATAGAATCCCTTGCAAAAAGCACGCCGTTTTTCACATACGGTATGGCGATGAGCACCGAATGTTACAAGGATACGGCGACTAATAAAACTATGGGGTTTTCCGTTTTGTTATGCGAATGGCTCACAAAATTTTTCGGTATTAAATTCAAGCCCGTAATATACGAATGGAACGTACTTTTAGATGGGCTTCAAAGTAAATCTATTTCTTTCAGCGGGGAAATACCTTCTCTTCTGAAAGACGCGGGCAAATATTATATGACTGATTCAATTGCTGAAAGAAAGATAAAAATCATCAGTTTCGAGGGAATGAACAAACTCTCAGTGATTTGCAAAACGCGCCCGTTAAAATACGGGTTTATCGCCGGCACAAATACCGAAGACCTGATAAACGGCAGTATTAATCAGAATTATACAGCCGTTCAGGTCGCAAATTACAACGATGCCTATCAAAAATTGGTACTGAACGAAATAGACGCGCTGATTGCGGACGAGACAGTGGAGGACGGCTTTTCCGGCAACAGCAATATCATTATAGAAGACTTTATGCCCGTAACGTATAACACTGTTTCGATGGCTACGCAAGATTCTGCGCTTGCGCCGATTATTTCGGTTATCCAAAAGTACATGCAGAATTACGGAACTTATATATTCGCCGACATGTATACCGAAGGGTACAACGAATACCTGCATTATAATTTTCTGAACCTTTTGACGCCGGACGAGCGCCGGTACGTGGACAGCTGTGTAAAAGAAAACAAAATAATAACAGTGGTTGCCGAATCCGACGATTATCCGGTCACTTTTTACAACAATACAGACAAAGAATGGCAGGGGATATCTGTAGATGTGCTGAAACAGATCTCGGCTTTAACGGGGATACAGTTCCAGTACAGCGCAGACAACACAGACTGGCTCACTCCAAAACAGAATGATCTGGAAGCCGGGAATTTTGTCATGGCAAGCGAGCTTATCCGGACGCCAGAACGGGAGAAACACTTTATTTTTTCCGACAGTTCGTATCAGACGGATTATTACGCTTTTATTTCAGACGCTGATTTTAAAGATATAACTCTAAGCGACGTACCATATTATAACATTGGAATTGTAAAAGATTCCGCTGCGGACGATATATTTAACGAGATGTTCCCGGAGCACAAATATGTGACTGTTTACAACACCAGGCTCGAGGCTATACGCGCGCTGCAGAAAGGGGATATAGATCTGCTCATGGCTACGCAGAATCTTCTGCTTAATATAACGAACTATATGGAACTTACGGGATATAAGACAAATTTGATTCTGCACCGTCCGTATGAATCGACATTTGGGTTCAACAAAAACCAGACGCTGCTATGTTCTGTGATAAGCAAGGCAAACACTCTTGTTGATAAAACGGGTATTGTGAACAGCTGGATGTGGAGAGTGTTCGATTACAGCGGGGCATTGGCGAGAGCGCAGCGTCCGTATCTTATAGGAGCAATTATACTGTTTGTAATTATTCTGATTCTGCTGTCGGTGCTGTTATTGAGAAACAGCCAGATGGCGGGAAGGCTTGAAACAATTGTTCAGCAGAGGACGAGGGAGCTTGAGGAGAGGCAGTATGACCTTGAAATACAGACTGAAGCCGCGCAGGTCGCTTCCAAAGCGAAGAGCGAGTTTCTCGCCCGGATGAGCCACGAAATCAGGACGCCTCTCAACGCGATTATGGGCATGACGGAAGTCGCAAAACGGGCGGACAATATAGGGAAAAAAAATAAATCGCTCAGAGAAATATCCGCGGCATCCGAACATCTTTTAGGAATACTGAACGACGTTTTGGATATGTCGAAAATAGAAAGCGGGAAGTTTGTACTTTCACACGAGCCTTTTGACATGCTGACCGCGATGAAAGAAGTCGACAACATAATCGCCCAGAGGTGCACCGACAAAAACATAGAATTTAACGTTACATTCGACGGTTTGGATAAATTATCCAGATCGAACAAAATCGAAGTTTTCGGCGATAAACTCAGATTAAAGCAGGTTTTGATAAATTTATTGGGGAACGCCGTAAAGTTTACGCCTGAAAGCGGGAACATAAAGTTTTCCGTATGTAATCTCAGTTTAGTAAACAGCGCAAATAATTTTGACACTCAAAATAAAGCGAGGCTGTATTTTAAAGTCGAGGACAGCGGGATAGGAATGTCGGGCGAACAGATGCAAAATTTATTTATGCCGTTTGAACAAGCGGACAGCACTATTTCAACCCGTTTCGGCGGAACTGGTTTAGGGCTTGCGATAAGCCAGAACCTGATAAATCAAATGGGCGGAGTTATTACGGTCAAGAGCGCGCCCGGCGAAGGTTCCGTTTTTGAATTTACCCTGTCTTTGGAAAAAGCAGAGAAACAGGAGAATCCCGAAAAACCCGAAAAAGTTGACATAGTTAATATATTCGATATAATCAGGGATGAAAAATACGGCGTCAATTTTTCGGAAGAATCAAAACGGCCCGAAGAATCAGAAAAATCAAGGGAAGCCGAAGACTTCGGAGGAGAAAACAATCCTCCGGATTTTGCGGGGAAACATATGCTGGTTGTGGAAGACGTAGAGATAAACCGCACGATTTTAAAAGAACTATTGGCAAATACCAATATAGAAATAGATGAAGCCGCAGACGGTCTTGCCGCAGTAGAGAAATTTGCGGATTCGGCGCTGTATTATTACGATATTATTTTTATGGATATTCAGATGCCCAACATGAACGGATACGATGCTACGGAAAAAATACGTTCTATGAAAAACGAACGTCCCGATGCCGAAACTGTGCCTATAATAGCGATGACTGCAAACGCATACAAAGAAGATATAAAGCACGCTTTCAGTGTGGGAATGAACGGTCATTTATCAAAACCCGTTAATACGGGCGAGATAATCAAAGAAATATCGCAATGCCGGAAAATAAACGCCTGACAAATTGATAAGTATAACGCGAAAAGTTTCGCGTTATTTCTTTTTTAATAAAAAGCAATTTGCGTATTGACAAATACAAAAATATATAGTATTATATTGTTATTGAAATTGAGACTTAGTTTTAATAACGAGGTGTTTTTTTATTTATTTAAGGTTTAATAGATTTTCAGCATACATTTTGGTTTTGACGATTATATTTAGTATGATTTTAAGTCTGACATCATGCAATACCGCCGATGCGGCGACAAATAATACTGGGAGCAAATTAAAAATAGTGGCGACGCTTTTCCCTCAGTATGATTTCTGCAAACAAATTGTAAAAGATAAGGCAGACGTCACACTTCTTCTGCCGCCGGGTGTTGAAAGCCACAGTTTTGATCCTAAACCGAGCGATATAGTAAATATATACAACTCGGATTTATTTGTGTATACCGGGGATAACATGGAACCGTGGGCAGCTACTATAATAAAAAGTATTCCGGATTTGCGGGCGATTAATAATCGCCCTTACGTGGTGAATTGTTCTAAAAATATAGATTTGCTCAAAGACGACGACGGCGATCCGGACGAGGGCGGTTATGACCCGCACATTTGGTTAGACCCTACTTTGTGCGAAAGAATGGTGGATAATATAGTAGCGGGTCTGTGCGAGAGAGACAGCACAAATGCGGATTTTTATAAAAGCAACGCCGAAGATTATAAGAATCTGCTGGAAAAATATGACAGCGATATGTCTGACGTTGTCAAAAACGCGAAGAGAGATACGCTTGTTTTCGGCGGAAGATTCGCATATATGTATTTTTTAAATCACTTCGGATTAAAATATGAAACGGCGTATGATTCATGTTCTTCGACGGCGGAACCGAGCGTGGAGAAAATTGCATCTGTTATAGACTATATAAAATTGAACAATACGCCGTGCATATATTACGAGGAACTTTCTGACCCGAAAGTCGCAACGTCAATATCCGAAGCCACCGGAGCGGAATGTCTGCTGTTTTCGACGGCGCACAATATTACCAAAGACCAGTATGATTCCGGGGTGACTTTTTTGGACATCATGTATGCAAATTTGGAGAATGTCAAAAAGGGATTGGATTAAATATGGGATTTGTGTTAAAAATAAATAATTTAACGATAAAATATCAATCGAATTTCGGCGACAGTTTTGCCGTAAAAAACGTCAGTTTTACTGTTGAAAGCGGGGATTATTGCTGTATCGTCGGAATGAACGGTTCGGGGAAAAGCTCGCTTATCAAAGGTATTTTAGGGCTTATTCCCGTGTCATCCGGCTCGGTGGAATACGGCGTCAAGCGGTGTAAAATCTCATATATGCCGCAGATAAACAGTATACCGTTGAATTTCCCTGCGACAGTCAGGGAAATTGTCCTGACGGGAGCGCAGAAACAGGTTGAGATGTTCAGGCTGCCGTTTTATTCAAAAGAAGACAAGACAGCAGCGGATAATGCCATGGGAATTTTAAAAATCGAAGGTCTGGCGAAGAAAAGATTCGGAGAATTATCCGGCGGTCAGCAGCAGAAAGTGTTGCTTGCCAGAGCGTTGTGCAGAAATCCCCTGCTCTTAGTTTTGGACGAGCCGTGCGCGGGCTTGGATGAAGGCGCAACCGACAGTTTTTACGGTTTGTTATACAATTTGAACAATCAAAGCAGTCCGGACGGCAAAGTAGCGGTTCTGATGATTTCTCACGATTTGCGCGATGTTCAGAAGTATGCCAAGCATATAGTCGAGATGGATACGGATATGTTGTTTTATGGAACTGCGCCGGAGTGGGCGGAGTGGTTAGCAAAAGAGAGCGGGAGAAACCGGAATGGATAAATTGATAGAATTATTGCAGTATCCGTTTGTTGCAAGAGCGTTTGCCGCGGGGATTTTAATCTCGCTGTGCGCGGCTCTTTTGGGCGCGGTTCTTGTTTTAAAACATTATTCGCTTATCGGTCACGGGCTCGCCGACGTGGGGTTTGCTTCGCTGTCGGTTGCAGTCGCGTTCGGACTTCCCCCGATGCTTGTATCTGTTCCGGTTGTTGTTGTCGCGTCGTTTATAATCATGGCGTACAGCCAGAGAAAGGGCATTGCAGGCGACACGGCTTTGGGCGTGACTGCAACGTCGTCGCTTGCGCTGGGGATTATCGTAACATCGTTGAAAAAGGGATTTAACACGGATGTTTATAACTATATGTTCGGGAGCATACTTGCGATGAGCACTTTAGATATAGTTATGAGCGTTATTCTGGCAGTTTTGGTAATCGGGCTGTACGTTTTGTTTTACAACAGAATATTCCTGATTACCGCGGACGAAAATTTCGCAGTATCTGCGGGCATAAACGTGGGATTATATCAGTTTTTGATATCGTTTCTGACGGCTCTTACCGTGGTCATCGGAATGAAAATGACGGGAACGCTGTTAATTTCAAGCTTGATTATTGTTCCGGCGGTGACAGCAAGGAGAATAACTGCGCTGCGTACGGGGAGTTTCAAAAGTCTGATATTATTAACGTCAATCATATCTGTTATATGTTTTATAGCCGGCATGTGCGTGTCGATATTGGCGAATATCCCGACAGGGGCGGGGATTGTGGCTGTAAGCGTAGGGTTTATGCTTGTAGTATCGGTTGTTGGGGGAATTATAGTCCGCGTGAAAAGAATATAAATCAACACGATTAAGCCTGTTGATAAGTCTGGGGAAACTGTGGATAACTTTTGAGGAAAAACACAATATATAGTCACATGAACTCCATTTTCAACAAAATGTATAAAAATATACGTCATTGTTGATAAGTTGTGGGGAATCTGTGGATAAGCAGGGTACAATGCACTGCTGAACGTGTTCGGCATGGCGTCTCATACGAAAACTAATTACTTTTGTTTTTCTGAAAATATTTTTATACGATTATCATGTATTATTCAGCCCTCTGTGTTTATATGTTCACAGAGGCTGAATTTTTTTAAATATTGCTTAAAATTTCTCTAAAAGCGCTTGACAAATATAAAAAAAAGTATTAAAATATCAGTGTAAAAAATGGAATATATAAAATCCAGGGCATAAATGCCCCTGCCGGGAATGTGAAAACTATGGAATTAGAATTTTTATTTTATAATTTTAATTCGGGAGACAATCCCGGAAGGAGTATTTTTATTATGCGAAAATTAAAGAATAGAATTACGGCGTTTATCTTATCGGCGATACTTCTGTTTGTTCTGCTGCCTGTAACGTCAATACTGACAATGGCGTCTAACGGCGAGTATACGGTATATGCCGGCACTATAACTACCATTGTAATTAACGGTCAAACCGAATATGTAACGAAGTTTAATTTATATGACGACAGCGGTAATGTGGCTTATACCGCGTATTGCGCAAATATGGATGTTTATTGTTATGACGGTTCAACCTATGTATCCGTTTCCGCAGACGAATATTTCAATGACGGCGGAGCGACGGAAACAAAAATTTTAGCCGCGCTCACATATATTGCAAATACATATCCGCAGATAACAGGCGATCAATACGACCAGCTTGCGCAGACTGTAATTTGGAGAATAATACATGGTTATGATGTCGCCTCCATGTCTACTGACGACGGCACGCTTTTGGATATACTGAACCATATTTATGACAATATTGGCGGTATAACAAACGATTATAATAATTTAATGTCAAGCATAACCATGCAGGGCGACAAAGAGCCGGGTAAGATTGGAGGCGGATATACCGATTACGGACCGTTTAACGTTGACGACGGCGGCAACACGCTGTTAGCCGGAGCCGAATATGATTTGACTTTTGATCAGGGAAGCGCAGACGCTGAATTTACAGACGAAAACGGCGATATTATATCGCAGGTAAAATCCGGCGAAGAATTTTATGTGCGCGTACTCGACGGCACATGGGGTAATTTTAATTTTACCGCGTCATTATCAGGTGAATCTCATCTCACTTACGCAAGCAATTTTAATTTATTTATGGATAAACGCGATGTAGAGGGAGACGGAAGCGGTCCATATCAAGGGCTTTTCCAGCCTTTATTCCAGCCTCTTTTCAGCACGCAAGATAACAATTATCAATTTTCCTGCAACGGGAGATTTAATATAGAGAAACCGACAGAGCCGACCACTCTCGAACCTACGACACCAGAGCCGACTTGTCCGATAACGCCGGAATCCACTACATCTGAACCGACTTGCCCGACTACAACAGAGCCGACCACTCCCGAAACTACGGCGATAGAGCCGACTTGTTCGACAACGCCGGAACCCACTACATCTGAACCGACTTGCTCAACAGAACCTCCGACACAACCTTCCATAACTACAACGCCTCCGCCGACTTCCACTACGATTCCTCCTATGACTACTAACCTGCCTCCTACAACGACTATGCCGCCTCCTCCGCCTACAACGACAGCATCTCCGGAAAAATGGAGCGGTTATGATACCGCATGGGCTGGCTGGGAAACTTCGGGCGATTTTCCGACATTCACTGGCAATACGAAAAAAAGCAATACGCTCATCAGCAAAAACGGCGTTATACGTTCCGGGAGCAGCGCATGGGCAATGGGTATCGAATTTACGCCGGGAGTGACATATAATAAAATGGTCGAATTGGTTATAGGTCAGTACACAAGCGCCGGCGCAGTCATGGTCAGCGACGACGGAAACGGCACAGCGACAGTACGTATTGCCCCTTTCAATGCGAAATTACAAGACATCAAATGCGGCATATACACATTAAATAATATGCCGAACGGAAACGGGAATCTGACTCCAAAGGGAACGAGTATAACAACTGCCTCTAACGGTGTTGTTACAATCATTGTACCATATACAGTCAGCAAAACTGATCAGTTATATGTGTTCGTTCAATGCGAAGCGAGCGTCAGAATTAACTAATCAGCACAGATTAGAAAACTTGTTCGCCAAAGAATTTGATGTAAAATCGGCATAAATAAATTTTTTGAGAAAAATTATGAGAAATTTTTAAAATGTAATACAATGTAACATTCAGATGTGATATAATAGTATCATCAAGAAATCATAAATAATAAAAACGAGCAAAAATGCCGGAAATAATTTTTCGGCGTTTTTTATCCCCAGCAAAAAATCGCAAAAACCTTTCAGCAACCTTTCAAAATTAAAAATATTCGGGAGGAGGTGAGAAATTTATATATTATGTTTAAAGTTTATACGGATATAATTAATTGGCTCAAAAAATTATTCGGGGTCAACTCGATTCGCAAAACTGAATTAGAACAAGCTGCCCAACTCGGTTATGTTATCAGATATGAAGACATAACCGAGTTTAATATTGTCTCGGTCATCGCCAATAAACTCTCTAATATCGTCTGTTCCGACGCAAGTGCGGAAGTTGTGGCGACTACCGGTAACTCGGGAGACGACTTTGTGAATGAGAGTGTGAAAAGCTGTTTTTCCAATATAAATCTGATTGCGGCAAGGGTTTTCGGCATCGGGGGAGTGGTTTTGAAACCGTATGTATACAATGGAAAAATCTATACGGATATACTGCCGCAAAACCGGTTTTTCGTCATAGAACAACATGGCGAAGTAGTCACGAAAGCCGGTTTTATTGCGGATGTTATGGTTGATAAAAACGATAAAAAGAAGAAGTATATGCGGATTGAATATCATTCTTTGGGGGACGATGGTATTTACGCAATTGAAAACAAAATTGTTTATGACGGAGATGAAATTGCTTTGGCTGATTCGCCGTGGAGAGATATGCCGTCGGTTGTCAGGATATCCAATATTGATAAAATGCTGTTCGCTTTTATCAAATGTCCGACGGATAATAAAAAAGACGTAGGAAACAACAGTATTTACGGCGTCCCTGTCACCTACGGACAGGATAAGATTATTAAAATGATTCTTGATTTACTCAATGAAATACCGGATGAGTATAAAAACAAAAAGGCGTTTATCGGCGCGGACGATTTACTGTTTGACAGAAACAGCAAATTGCCTGAAAACGGTTTATACAGACTGTTCAGAGCGGGCGGCGCAATTGATCAGCAGTCGTTTTGGGAAGTATTTTCGCCGGAGATACGGCAGACGTCATATTTTCAGGGGCTTGATTATCTGTTCGGGCTTTTAGAGAAATCTATATGCGTCAACAAAGGCATGCTGACGGATTTGAATGTTTCCAACGCGACGGCTACCGCGATAAAACGCAGTACGCTTGATACTTTTTCGACAGTCAACGCTATGCGCCGGAATATAGAAAAAGCATTTGAGCATTTAGTCTACGCATACGGTGTTATCGCAGACGTCTGCGGGCTAATACCGCAGTCGGTGCGAGTAGCAGAGATGAGTCATGACAGTATGAATGCAGAATATAAAGTCAAATTCGATTGGGATTACAGGTTGCTTGAGGATACATCGGAGACATGGAAACAGCTTTTAGAGGGCTACAATATCGGGGCGGCGAGTCTTGAGGAACTGCGCATGTATCTGTTCAACGAGGACAGAAATTCAGCGAAGGCAGTTAGTACAGAAACATCGGATTCCACAAAACACCCATCGGCTTATGCCGCCACCATCTTTAGTAAAGAGGGCTTGGAGAAAGAGCCAAGCGAGGACAATAATGTAAGAGCGAACATTGTTCGTCCGCAAGTTACGGGCGCAGACGGCGTAAATATTGATGGCGTATCCCCGTCGAAAATATTCGCGCCTGCGGGCAGAGGATATTCCGACTCGGATGAAACGAGCAATCCGTTCAGGAGAGATTCGTGGAATATGGCTGAACAGTCGAAGATTTACAGAGAAAATCCAGACATCGCAAAATATTTGGCGAATGAGGCATGTAAAAAGATTTTTTGATATAATAATCCCCGGCGAAACCGGGGATTGAAATTGATTTGATTGATGTAAGTTATTATTCATCATAATAGTCGTAATATTCGTCGTAAAGTTCAGAGGCTATTTTCAACCCTACAGTTATGCCGTGGATATAACATTCATCTGCAAATTCGAGGAATTTTTTTAAAAGAGTTTCCCTGTTTACTTCAGGTCTGTCGAGCTTTTCATTAAACGCCTTAGAGTATGTAGTCTTTAACAAGGCTTTGAAGAAATCTTCATTCAAGAAATTACGGTCTATTTTTTCTAATATTTTTTTGTCAAAATCATTTAAGTCAAAATTATGGGGGTATTTTTTGTGCTGCGATTTTTTACTCATTGTTTTTAACTCCTTTACATTTTACTTAAAATTTTTTATTATTTTTCGGCTGATTATAACGAATGAATTCGTTCCAGCCTACATAATTATACACTGAAAAAGTTCAATTTCGCAAGAAAGTTATATTAACAAAGAAACAAACAAAATTTATTAATTAACAAAAAGGAGAAAAAATTTATATGGCAAAAACAAAAATAACGGACGTAATCGTTCCGGAGTTATTCGCTCCATATGTAATCCAGCAAACAAAAGAATTATCAGCGTTGATTAACAGCGGTATTGCGCAGAGCAATCCATTGTTAGACGAACTGGTAGCCAAAGGCGGAAAAACAATCAATATGCCGTTTTTAAACGCCCTCTCTGGCGACGACGAGGTTTTGAGCGATTCTGTGTCGCTTGTGCCCGAAAAATTAGACGCGCAGAAAGATGTGGCGCCTGTTTTAATAAGAGGAAAAGCGTGGAGCGCAAACGAACTTGCGGGAGCTCTTGCAGGTACCGACCCGATGACTTCCGCCGGCAACATGGTTGCGGAATGGTGGAATGTTCAGGAGCAGAAAATTTTGACAGCGATATTAAACGGCGTATTCGGCGGGACGTTAAAAAATACGCACTGTTACGATATTTCGGCAATGACAGGAGAAAACGCCGTTATAGGCGCGAATGCGGTTCTTGATACAAAACAGCTTTTGGGAGATGCGGCGAATAATCTTAAAGCGATTGCCATGCACTCGGCTGTGTTTACGGTTCTGCAGAAACAGAATCTTATCGCATATCTCCCCAATTCGCAGGGAGTGGTCGATTTCCCGAGTTATCTGGGCTATAAAGTTATTGTGGACGACGGGATAATCCCCGACAGCAGCGACGTGTACAGCACATATTTATTTGCCGATGGCGTATTCGGCAGAGGCGACGGGGTTCCCGAAGCTTTGACGCCTATAGAAACAGGCAGAGACGTTTTAGCGTCGGACGACATACTTGTATCAAGACGCGCCCTTTGTCTGCACCCGATAGGCATATCATGGATTAATCCGGGGATAACTTCCGCTACCCCGACCAACGCTGATTTGGCAAATTCTGCAAACTGACAGAAAGTAGTATCGAACAAGTCTATAGGCATGGCTGTTCTTAAACATAAAATATAGGAAAATTTTACTCCCTCCGTCAAACCAAATTCGCGCAGTGACTTTATTGCTACCTCCATCCAAGAGGAAGGCTTTTGGCAAATCAGGCGGAGGGAGTTGGAAAATAACAAACAAAAATAATAACGGGGATGTGAGTGAGAAAATATGTATATAACATATGGGGATTATCAAAATTTAGGATATTCATCTGTACCGAGAGAAGAATTTAAGAGGTATTCAAATATGGCGGAAAAGACGGCGAGACGTTTTGCGGCTGGTCATAAAGTCGCATATGTCAGTTGTGATAACAAGAGGGGATTATGTGAAATTGCGGATTTGTATTATGCCGAAAGAAACCAGCTTAACCGTCCTGTTTCCGGATTTTCCAATGAGAATTACAGGGAACAGTATTTTCAGGGGGATCAGGTAAGTTTTGCGCGACAGGTCTGGGAATTACTCTGCATGTATTTTACCCCGGAACAATTATACAGAGGAGTGTAAGATTTATGTTTGGGTGTAATCAGGATATTACGCTTTGGAGAAGAAAAAAAGATTTAAGTACAAAAAAAGAGATATTCGCGAAAGTTGATATTCCGGTAAAATGTATGTGGAAAAGCCGACATGAAAGTCATATCAACGGGACAGGCGAGAGTTTACCAGACAGAATTGTTGTTATTATCCCGTATTACGAAGGTTTGAGTGTAAACCTTGGAGATATATTGGAATGCGGTATAGATAAGATCACTGTGTCTGCGGTGGAGTATAATTTATCAGGATATGGCCGGCATTTGCGGGTTGAAGGTCGATAGTTTTATGGGATTTGATGTAAGGTTAAACAAATCAGTCGGACAGATTATATCTGACGCAGGGATTAACAACAATGCGCGTATATTTGCGGCTGCCGAAGCGACGAGGTTTATGGATGATTATGTTCCAATGAATACAGGAGCATTGGCACAGAGCGCAGAAGTTTCGGTTCAGGACGGAAAAGGCAAAGTGTTTTATTCCAAGCCGTATGCGGCAATATGTTATTACGGCGAAAATCGGAAATTCAGTCAGGAAAAACATCAGAAAGCTACGGCGTTTTGGGACAGGGCTATGATGCAGGTGTCGGGATTTGAATTAGTAAAGGACGTTGAGAATTTTATTAAAGGCGGGAGGTGAAAAATTTATGGGTGATGATAATACTGAGAGCGTAAATAAAGAAGGACGATTATTAGAGTGGGCGGGGCAGAATCCGTATCTGACAGATAATTTGAAAATGAACTGGCTTTCCGGACATTCAGGAAGCTGCGCGATTGTCCCTGTGTCCGGCGACATTGCGGTCGAAACATTTATGGACGGGTCAAAAGTCAGACAATATGATTTTATATTGCAGTTTATGTTCGGCATATCCGATTCGGACGACGATTTAAACGTTGAAAATATGTTTACGTTAAGGCAGTGGCAAAATTGGATAGAAGAAATGGAAATCCAGAGCAACTATCCCGATTTCGGGGGGAAGTGCGGCAACTATGAACTGCATAATTTATCAAATATGCCGCAGATTACGCAGGTTTATGACAACGGCACGGCAAAGTATCAGTTTCCGGCAAGGTTGATTTATACGGAAATATGAGAAAATAGCAATCCCCATCACTATACTGAGCTACACTCAGTAGTGATACCCCATTTCAAAAGGGGGCTTTTGGCAAAACATCTGAAATCAGAGCAAAGTTTTGAAGAAATATATAAATAAAAATTAAAGGAGAAAAAAGTATGGCAAAATATGAAAAATTGAAAAAAAATTTGAATTACCTATTTATTAATACGGCGTCTGACTCCGTGTTTGGTTCGGAGAAGTGGGCAAGAGTGGGCAAGTCAACAGAGTGGACGGACACAATGAACGCGAAGACGAAAACGTACGAGTATATTGAGGACAGCGGGCCAACTGATGTAATCGAGAGTTACCAGCCATCGACTTCAATGCCGCTTACGGCATATGTCGGCGATCCGGTTTACGAATATGTGTTCGATTTGTATCACAGGCAGGAAATCGCGGGGAATTCTGTCACGAGGGCGTTAAGGGTATTCCAGAATAAGACGGCGGACGGAGCGTATAAGGCGCAGGTTACGGACTGCAGTACCGTTATAGAGAATTTCAATTTCAGCACGGGTGTTATCACATTTGCGATAAAACAGGGCGGAACACCGATTTCCGGCACTGCGTCTGTAACGGAAAGCATGGATGAATCGGGAAATAAAATATGGACTCCGGTATTTGCTGCGGAATAATACAGAATAAAAATTTCACAAGGAAATTCAGCTAACGAGCGAATCCGTTTTAGTCCTTTTTCGTAATGATACGCGAAAATTTCCGCCTACGCAGTTTTGTATGTTTCTGCGTTTATATTGGGTATAACTCAGTAGGACGGCTTTATCCTATACTGCATGATTCCTCCTCAGTAACGAAAAAGGACTGAAATGGATCCGCTCGTTATATAAACCAAGTAAAAAGACAGGGTAGACAAACGGGAAAATATATGGTAAAATTAAGAGGGAAGTAATGTAATTTTATTAACGTTGAAAAGTAAGAGCTGGAAGAGTTGGCTGACTATGGACGATTCGAAGGTATGCCGTGCTAAATCAAGAGAAGATTCCGAATTGGGTTTAACCTGCTATGAATTGCACGGGAAAATATATCCGATAAACGAGACGGTAGAGCCTGAGCCGCCGTTACACCCTCATTGCAGGCGCTGGATTGAGACAATGGACGCGGTGAAGGCAGGAACGCCACGGCAATGGGCGTAAACGGAGCGGATTATTATTTGGCATACACAGGGAAACTGCCTGATTACTACGTTACGAAATCTGATACCGAAAATAGTTCCGGCGGGAAAATACTGGGCGGAGATGTATACGAAAACAGAAACGAACATCTTCCCGATGCGCCGGGGCGGATATGGTATGAAGCGGATATAAATTATGTAGGAGGACCGCGTGGCGGCGAGAGGATAGTATATTCAAGCGACGGGCTTATATTCGTGACATACGACAATTATAGAACGTTTATCGAGGTAATAAATCCAATCAAAATTTCAGATAAACAATTAGGTAAAAAAGTTGGCAAACACGCGACAGATTACGGCTTAAATCCAACCGATCCGGCAAGCAGGAATTGGATTAAAAATAAAATTAACGATATTTTTAATTCGCCAGATGAGATACGGGAAGGAACATTTAGTGGTCAAGGGAATATTTTAACAAGTGGCTCAAATGCACGTGGAGATGTTAAATTCTATATTCAAGGTAACGATGTAGTAATTACTGATATGAATAACAATTTTGCAACTATATTGAAAGACAGAATTAATAATCAAAGTGCAATGAATGGCACAAAAATTTGGACATAGTCGGAAAGGGGAAATAATTATGTTTTACGAAGAACCATATATGGAATTTGTTAATCAAGAAGCTATTAAAATAGGAAAATATTTTTTACTTGATTCCGGTGAGGGCAGAGAATTCATAGATTCTGAAACCGGATGGCATATTGAGGATTTAAGCGGATATCTTATTGACCCATCTGATCATGAAAAATTTATTGTGATGAAAAAAAACGGAGCAGTTGATGATTACTTTTTAAAAGACTATGTTTTTGCTATTTGGGGAAAAAATACCGATGGAAGTATAAAAATTACATTTGAAAAATATCAATTTTATAAAGTATAAAGACGGTATGAAGCCGATATAAACTATGTCGGCGGAGAACGCGGTCCCGAACGAATAGTATATTCAAGCGACGGGTTGATATTTGTGACATACGACGATTACAGGACGTTTATTGAGGTGACAGAGGGGAGTAATCCCGGGCAAGGACAGAATACAGGAAATAACAGTATTCCGACAAAGAGTATTAATGACTTACCCAAAAATGTACAAGATGCTTACAATAAATATAGTAAAAGCGGTTGGAAAGGCAATGTCTCAGGACAAACTGACGGAACAAGAGCCGGCAAATCGTATGGAAATGATAACAATAAACTACCTACAACAGATTCGTCGGGAAATCCAATAACATATAAAGAATTTGATGTTAACAATAAAGTACCATGTGATAAGAGGGACAGTGAAAGCTTTGTTATCGGCAGTGATGGATCAATATATTATACCGATAGTCATTACGGCGAAATAACCAGTACAAGCGGCTTACCGGATTTCGTAATAATAAAATAGAAAAGCAGAAAGGATAATTCTATGAAGAATAAAATATATAATATTTCGTCCGAAGATTTGAGTAAAATAAAAGAAAATTTTTCAACGGATAAAACATTATTTGTTGCAGAAATTGACGGCAAAGAAATAAAAATTCTAAAAGATTACTTTGATAAAATAAATACGATATTCGATTTTCCTATACCTGCGCGAGGTTTTGATGGATATCTTGATTGGATGACAGATTTGGATTGGCTTGAAAAAGATGGGTATGCCATGGTCATTTATAATCATAGTGAGTTTATGAAAAATGATTTAAAGTCTAAAACCAAAATTATAAAATATTTCGAAGATACAGTATTGCCATGGTGGGAAAAAGACGTCTAAAATTGTGTAGTAGAAGGTAAGGCTAAACCTTTTAATGTTTATCTTGTAGATTCGGGAATAAAAAAATGATGAGAAGGAAATTACAACCCCGAAAAAAATAACAATAGAACTTCGAACCATGTAAAAGCATCGACGACGTCCGCAGTCTGCTGAAAGAAAAGTTGAATCTATCCGACTGGAATGAAAAACCCCCGGACGGTTTATTGAAACAGCTTAAACAATTGGAGCAATGTAAAATATTTCTTCGTGGAATAAATCTTGCGCCAAGCGATATATCAGAATATATGAAACAAATAATTAAGATATTTCGCAGAGTTGAAGAGATGCGCAAAAATATAAGGGTATATGAGCAAGACGTAGCAACAATAGATTTCACGGAAGTAAAAAGCGTTTACGAGGCTCATAAATTAATAAGCGAAAAGCTGAATTTCCCCGATTGGTACGGCGGCAACTTAGATGCTCTGTGGGATTTGCTGACAGGATATATATCGCCGCATGAGATACACATAAAAGGCATAACTGATGTACACGGACATGTGCGCCCTGCTCTGCAGAAAATTGTCGAAGTATTTCAGGAAGCGGAAGCAAAATACGGTCTTCACAAAATAATAGTGGAATAGTGCCTCTTGTAATGCGGCGGTAGAGATATATAATATAGTTGAGAGCGTAGCGAGGGAGTACTATGCGGAGGCTATGAAAAAGCAGGAGCGCGGGGTTCAAGAATGCGGACGGGGAGTTCAAGGGGTTCGAGCAAGCGTACCGGGAGGTAATCAATGGGGCTATCGCAAAGGTTGTGAGTCAGGATGAAAACATCGACGAGTATATCACATCCGCGGCGGATAATATGGCTGAGCATGGTTTGTCTAAGATGGTTATACCATCGAATGGAAATTTAAGCACGGTCAGGACGCGGAACATCAAGGCGAGTTTCGAGATGGAGATGAAATACCAGCTGACGCAGATGCAGAACAAATGGAAACGTCAAGCGGAGCAATTACAGCGAACAGTGACGGGGTTACAGTCGGCGACAGACGCAGGTGACAAAAGGAATAGATATTAAAAATTGATCAAAAACAGAAGGCGAACATATAATTTCTTCGAAATTATTTTATGCAATCTGTTTTATTTGTTAAGTAGTAAAAACGGAGGGGAAATTTTGAAAAAATTAAGTTTAGATGCGCCTGCAACAGAGCAGATAGAAATAAACGGGGAAATATTTGACGTAAATATGTCCGATATTGATATTATAAATAAATGCGCGGATTTATCGAGAGAATATGCGGATTTGAAAAAAGACGACATTGAGTCTATAAAATCCGCGGTAAACGAAATAATAGGGTTTATTGATAAAATACTCGGGGACGGCGCAGTCGTCAAAATCAGCAATGGCAAACCGGTAAATACAGTCACGGCATATAACTGGCTGATGTCTATATATAAGGCAGTATATGAAGAACAAGATAAATATATAGAATATAAGTACGAATAAATATGAGCAGATTTTTATTATATCAAAAAAAAGAGAAAGTTTTCCCGACGAACGCGAACGCGGATTTCAGGAACATACTGCGGATATTTGCGATACTCAGGGATAATAAAATAAATCAATATAAGCGGATTAAAAAAGCGGTTGAATGGTTTGGCGCGCCACCAAATTCGTCTGCGGACGAATTTATCGAGGCGTTTTTCGAGTTTGTGAATCCGCAAACCACTACCGTCAATAATTTCGCTTGCGAAATTTACGGCACCCCCTTTCAAAAAGGAGCTTTGGGAGACGAGCCGCAGTTTGATTTTGATTTTGACGCTGAGGAGATATATGCGAGTTTTATCAGCGAATACGGGATTGATTTGATTGAAATTGATTTTTTACATTGGTATAAGTTTAAAATACTTCTAGAAAATTTATCTTCAGAAAGCGCGTTCAAGAAAAAAATAGAGCTTAGATTTATGGATTTGAGCGATTACAAAAATTATAACGGTTACGCTGAAATGACAAGTGTTAAAGAAGCCGTGCAGTTGCCGGAAGAATTAAAAATATACGAATTAACAGAATTGGAGGAGTTGGGAGAATTTGATAATATATGGGGAAAGGCTGGGATTAGATAATGGCTGACGGAACAATATCAATAGACGTTGATCTAAACGAGAAAGCATTTCAGGCATCTCTTGCAAATATGGGCAGTATCGTGAAATCCGGCGCGGATTCGATGATTAAATCAATAGGCGATTTGAGCGGCAGTTTTGTTATGCTGCCCAATACTATAGACAATATTTTTCAGTCTGTGCCGCAGATAATAAACGGGGTTATAACTAAAATAGCATCGCAGAATCCGGTTATGACAAAAACGGGCACGGATTTTTTTCTATCTATGATTAAAGATATGCCGGGGATAACTGAGAATATAACGCAGAAAGTCCCGGGAATCGGCGGCGGGGTAATAAAAGAAATTACAAATTTTATGCCGCGTATGGCTGACGCGGGAAACGGGTTTTTTAATTCGCTTATATCAGATATGCCGGATATTATATCAAAAATAGCTGGAACGGTTACGGGTATTGCGACGGGATTATTCAACGCAATAAAAAAAGAGAACCCGCAGATGTCGCTGACTGGGTTAAATTTATTTTCTGCGCTGACGAACGACGTGCCGTCTGCAATAGAGATGATTTCTCAGGCACCGGAAGAAATCGTGAATTCACTGTTGTCTGTGTTTAACGGATTGACGGGTCAGTTCAGCGGCATCGGAGTAAATATTGTTACGGGAGTATGGGCTGGAATATCGAGTATGACTGGGTGGCTCAGCACTAATGTGACAGGATTTTTTCAGGGTATAATAAGCGGCATAACGGGGTTTCTGGGGATACATTCGCCGTCCGCACTGTTTCGGGATCAGATAGGCAAAAACATTGCGTTGGGCATATCTGAGGGAATAAGCGGCGAAATGCCGAATGTTATAGACGACACAAAAAAATATATGCAGATACTAGTAAATACGGCAAGTCAAAGTTCGAAATTAAAGCTAAACGCAGGGGATATACTTACTCCTTCGGCAATGACTTCAGCGGCAATAAACCGCGCCAGCTCAGCCAATATGTCATCGGTGCAAACGCAACTGAACAGCAACGGACAACAGCAGGCAGTTCAGCCGGAGATAAAAGTTGTCATGGAATCGACGGGAGCGGCAAGAGACGTATTTGAGGCGCTAAGTATTGGCATAAAACGATATGATTATTTGAATGGAGGCGCATGAGTGTGAGTTTAATAAAAATTGATGGTATAACCTATGATGTCGGCGAAATCGAGTTGAAACGCGACGCAGAAATAATCTACGATTCGCTGACACAGGGTGTTATGCTTGATTTTTCCGAAGTTGATGACGCAGTCGCTACGAAATACACATACAGTTTTACAGTAGAACCGAGATGCGGTTTATCTGACAAAGAAACATTACTGAGCAGAACTCAGGCGTATGACGCGTTTTACTATGATATAACTTCACCAAAAAGCGTTAGGTTTGTAGAATTGCCATTCGGGCAGAGAACAATCGCATTTAACGCAAAAATCAAAGCGGTCAGCGATATATTGTACAAGAATTATAACAGTTTGAGTAGGTGGAGCAGCTTGAATGTAACGTTTCTGCCGGGAAAACCGCAACGTTATACAAATTAAAAAAATATAAATTAATAATTAAAAGTGAGAGGTTATGGTATTGAATAGACGAGAAGTAACATACTACGATGTGTCGCCGTTTGCAGCAGTGTCAGCAAAAGCGGCGGCATCGGATAATCTTCAGGATTTTTCGAACGTGCAGAAACTGTTTTCTGAAAATATGAATTTCCGGAGTGTACAGACATGCGAACATAATTATACAATACTTGACGGCGCACACGACACGTTGTCGACAAATTTGGATATAGCATTGTGGAGCAAGAATTTGAGTGCCGCAAAAACGAAATTATTACAGGAGCCCGTAACGCTGGATATAACTTTTGGCGGTCTGCAGACAAGCAACGGCATAGCGTTTTATTTTGATACGCATAACAACGTTTATGCCGATATTGTCAATGTAAAATGGTATAAGGACGGTGCAATTTTGTCGGATATGACGTTTTATCCTGACAGTGCGGTCTATTCTTACTATAATAAAGTTGAGTTATATAACAGAGTGCTGATAACGTTCGGTCGTTTGAATATGCCGGGCAGATATTTGAAGACTGAGGCAATATATTTCGGCATTGTGAGGACATTCGGGGACAGCGAACTTGAGAGTCTGACAATTAACGAAGGATTTGACCCGTCAGCAAACAGTATATATATCAACTCGGCTGAATTTGAAATAAATACTAAAGATTCAATCCCGTATATATTTCTTAAACGTCAGCCGTTTAAAATCACATACAACGGCATTGAAATGGGACATTATTATATTGATAAGAGCAAAAAGTATGCAAACGGAAAATACAGCGTCGAAGCCGTCGATAAAATTGGCATTCTTGACAATACAGACGAGTTTTTTGGCGGTATGTATATGAATGTAACGGCGGCGGTCGTCATCAACAATATAGTGGGCGGTTTGTTTGCAGTCACACTCGACCCATCCTTACAGAATGTCCCAATTAGCGGCTGGCTGCCGATTATGAAAAAACGCGACGCGCTTGCACTGGTTGCTTTGGCAATCGGCGCAAGCGTTGACGCGACGCGTACTGACGATATAAAAGTCAAGCCGATACCCACAGTTTTGTCGAGTATTATAGGTCAGGATAGGGTTTACAGGTCAAGCAGTGTCGAGATAGAGTTTCCATACACGGGAGTTGAAGTCATAGAACACAATTATGTCATAGGAGGACAGCAGAAAAATTTATTCAAGGATACGTTCACGGGGAGTAAAATGATAAAATTCCCGGAGCCGATATACAATTTGAGTATAACCAACGGGACTATTACTGCTTCCGCTGCGAACTACGCCGTAATTACAAGTACAGGTGCAACAGAAACGTCACTGAACGGATATTCATATATAGACAGTCAGAATTCTGTAATAGTCAAAACGGCAGAGACTATTGAGGGTACACAGGAACGTATTGCCAAGGTAGACAAAGGGTATCTGATAAATAAAAATATATCGCAGCCAGTTGCGCAAAGATTATATAATTATTATTTGCGCTGTAATTCGTTTGACGGCGATTTTATGATGAATACAGGGTCAGGAAATCTCGAAAAAGTCGGTGATATAGTAGAAATTGCGACGGTATTTGACGAAGATCCAATTTCGCCGTCGGAGAAATTGTATGGTCAGATTGAAAAACTGACATTGAATTTAGGTTATGCAAATATAAAGGCGAGGGGGATTATCCGTGGCAATTAACAATGCTAAGTCTATAATTGAAAGTCTGATATACGACCGAACACAGTCCGATGTGGATTACGCGTTATCGCTTGAACAGGACAGTATTTACACAGACGAAGATTTGAAAGGCGCATATAACTGTTCAGACAGAAACAGGGTTGGCGGCGCGATTAACTATTTAACAGACGGAATGGAGCTATTGGGGTTTCGCGTAAAAGACAACTGGATTGAGACTGACATAGCAAAAATAACTGATAATATCAATACACTTTCATGTTTAGACAGACTGAGACAAATTTTGACGCCGGAAATCACAATCCCGGAAAATTTGGACGGTTTTATATATCAAAAGGCGAATGCAGTCGAGCAGTTACTATATGAAATGTATTCTGCGTATATATGGATTACGGATAATACGCTGTTCTGCGGCGACGGATATGCCGGCTATTGATATTTGAAATAAATACAGTATAATATATTAACGGCAGGAAACACTATTAACAAAATCAAATTTTGAATATAAAATATGAGAATATAGGGGTTGATGTCATATGACACAATTAACAAAAGATAAAACAAACAGATTAATCAACGAAAAGTCGCCATATTTGCTGCAGCACGCGCATAATCCCGTAGACTGGTATGCGTGGGGTGATGAAGCGTTCGTCGAGGCAAAAAGACAGGACAAACCGATTTTCCTGTCTATTGGATATTCTACCTGCCATTGGTGCCATGTAATGGAAAAGGAATCTTTTGAAGACGAAGAAATTGCGGAAGTCTTAAATAAACATTTTATCTCGATAAAAGTAGACCGCGAGGAGCGTCCGGATATTGACGCGGTCTACATGAATGCTACTCAGATTATGACCGGAAGCGGCGGCTGGCCCTTATCCGTATTTCTCGACAACGATAAAAGACCAATTTATGCCGGCACATATTTCCCGAAAAAAGATGGAAGATACGGACCGGGATTTTTAACCTTGCTTGAACGAATTTCGTATTTGTGGGAACATGACAGAGTAAAACTTTTTGAAAGCAGTAATATTATAACTGCGGAATTAAATAAAACGGATATTGAAAATGCAGTAAACATATCACAAGATATAAATTATGAAAAAGCTATAGTAAAATGTTTTAACCAGTTGAAAAATAATTTTGATGAAGAATACGGCGGGTTTGGATCTGCACCAAAGTTTCCTGCGCCTCACAACCTATTGTTCCTGCTAAGATATTATCACTGCAAAAAAGACGAAATTGCGCTTGAAATGGTTGAAAAAACATTGCAGTGTATATACGGCGGCGGAATATACGACCATATAGGATTTGGTTTCAGCCGGTATTCGACTGACAGAATGTGGCTTGTGCCGCATTTTGAAAAAATGCTGTACGACAATGCTTTATTGGCTCTGACATACTGCGAGACATATCACTGCACAAAAAATCCGGGTTACGCTCACGTAGCCGAAGAAATCTTCGAATATATAAGCAGGGATATGACGTCCCGGGAAGGCGGTTTCTATAACGCCGAAGACGCGGACTCAGAGGGTGCAGAAGGCAAATTTTATTTGTTTACAAAAGACGAAGTTATAAAACTTTTAGGAGCTAAGGACGGTGAAAAATTTTGTGAAAAATATGATATTTCGGAAGAAGGGAATTTTGAAAATTCAAATATATTGAATTTAATGCGTTCTGCACAAGGGAGTGAATATGATTTATGGAATTTCGACGTAAACGACAAATATGACGAAAACGATAAAAAAGAGAAAACAGAAGAATTTCTTGCCGACTGCAGAAAAAGACTCTTTAAATACAGGAAAAAAAGAGTTCGTCCGTTTAAAGACGATAAAATAACAACTTCGTGGAACGGTCTTATGATTTGCGCGTTTGCTTACGGCGGCAGAATTTTAAACAACGAGAATTATACAGATATGGCAAAAAACGCGGCGAAATTTATTCTGGAGAATATGTCTGACGAAAACGGCGGTCTTTATACAAGATACAGGGACGGCGAAGCGAGATTCAACGCGGTTGCCGACGATTATGCTTATTTTATATGGGGGCTTATAGAGTTATATGAAAGTACGTTTGAAAAAACATATCTTTTAGAAGCATACAGATTAAATAAAGTTCTTATAGATAATTTCTGGGAAAACGGGGCGTTATATTTCACCGGCAGAGACAGTGAGACGCTGATTTTCCGTCCTCGCGAAATATACGACGGCGCGATACCGTCTGCAAACAGTGTCAGCATAAGCAATTTTATAAAATTATCCCGTTTATGCGACGACCATAAACTCGCGGAAATGGCGGTGGAAATTATAAGATTCTTCGGGAAAACGTTTGAGAATATGCCTTTTGGACACAGTTTTGCCATGTGCGGACTTATGCACTTAGAATATCTTTCAAGGGAGATTATAATATCCTGCGACAATATAATAAAAGGAGCTGATGGACGAAGCGAGAGAAGTCCGGAATTTACGTCTTTTGTATCTGAAATTTACGCAAATTATAACCCATTTTCGACAGTAGCGTACGCAGATGGCGAAATAGGAGAAGATATAGAATTTTATAAACAGTACGAAAATAAACATGATAAGAATAATCAAGATAAAAATAAAAGCGAACCGACAGTTTATATATGTGAAAATAGCGTATGCAAACAACCCATAAGCGATATTAATAAATTACGGGATATGCTTAGGAACTGAGTAAGTATTATATAAAAAAAGAAACATGAATGTGTTTCTTTTTTTATTATTTAAAATTTTAAGTGAAAAAGGAGAGGAAAACAAAATGTCATACTATTTCAAAGACAGAATACCGGACAGCATGCACGGACAGAACCAGCGTTACTACGACGCAATAGACAGCACAGGAGCAGTCAAGATGCCAGACTTCAAACTGACGCTGAAAAACAACATACCGGCGGGCAGTGAGGGTACACCGCTCAACGCGGCGAACATGAACTATGCTTCCGGCGTAGTCGATTTGCCAGCGGCAATACCGGGCGCGCTCGGCGGACAAACCATCGCGCGGGGACAGCTGCTGACGCTCGTCGGCGGCAAAGCGGCTGTGCCATACACAACGCCGCGCCCAGCCGCCGCTTCAGGTC
>Ga0123357_10000366_pt1 | contig 42621 bp, 33 predicted proteins | sample TergutEmb28metaG_FD_89873 | JGI IMG/M metagenome (GOLD analysis project Ga0123357, IMG submission 89873) | Embiratermes neotenicus P4 segment gut microbial communities from Petit-Saut dam, French Guiana - Emb289 P4 | ecosystem: Host-associated > Arthropoda: Insects > Digestive system > Gut ...
ACGTCAGCAAGGAACTCTCTGGCAGGATTGATAACGTCAGCAAGGAACTCTCTGGCAGGATTGATAACGTCAGCAAGGAACTCTCTGGCAGGATTGATAACGTCAGCAAGGAACTCTCTGGCAAGATTGAGATATCCAGCAAGGAGCTGGCTGCGGAAATCCGTGAGCAGGGAAAGGAACTCAGCGTCGCCAATAAGATCATCTTCATGACCAAAGGAGGTGCCATTGTGCTTGCAGTAGCGATCCCCATAATCGTTGGCCTGTTCTGGGGGGTGCTCGGCCAGCGCATTACTGACGTGCTGGGGATCGGGGCGCACAAAGCGCCCATTGAGCAGTCAACCGGCGAAAAGACCGCCCCCCACTGATTTGATTGATGCATTTCCCGGCGAAATGGCAATCGGAAATTTCCTCAAAGGCCCAGTGGAGGCTTGACTGCCTGACCCGTTGTTTTTCTCGAACAGGAAGGGGTGGCCTGACGCAATAGCCGCAGTCGAAGCCCACCTGCAGAGAAGACGAGACAAACGACATTTGCCGGAACTTCTCACCAGACGAGACAGATGCGATTGCTGAATTGGACCTCCTGAGAATGGATACGAGGATTGCAATCATGGAAATCAGTAAACTGGACGAACACACGACAATACTCACCAGGAGTGTAAATGACCTCTCCGACAGAATTGTTGCAACTATCGATATGGTCACAAGCAAAGTTGATTGGAGCACCGAAAGGCTGGCTGACAAAGCCGATCGGAGTGCAAAAAGGGCCGACTGGAATACCGACAGGCTTGCCGATAAGGCGGATTGGAATACCAACAGGCTCGCCGACAAGGCGGATTGGAATGCCGACAGGCTCGCGAGCAAAGTTGATCATCTTGGAAAATGAGTCGAATCCATCCAGGAACAGATCTATTTTATAAAATCTGCCATCACGTCTGCGAAGGTCACGTTGAATGCTCTCGTAGTAGCAATCCCTGTGAGCTTTCTCTTGCTGGTGTGGATGCTCAACATGCGCGTGCCAGCACCATGACAGGTCTGGGATCGGATAGCACGAACCGGCAGGCGGGCGCTGGAGACCGGGTGCGTTGCTCGCCCAACCTGGTAACGGGGCGTCCTGAGTGCTCCCTCGTCGGCTCTGCTGTGCGGGAGGGGCGTGCTTTGGCGCTTCAACCTTCAACGCCGCCAGATTTGCAAGGCGACTGGCAGTCCACCAATAGACCAGGTCTGCCAGCCCGCCGGGGGCGGCCAGAAGTCACCGGAAGAATGATCAGGAGCCCGAAGGCGTCGGGTGGTCCCGGGAAATGAGTTCCGCACCGGTGTACCGCGGACTCCTTGGAGGAAACCTGGCCCAAGGGGTACGCCGGCTATTGGCGCCGGTTCCTTTCCGTAACGGACAAGGAGATGAGGAGAAAGCCGCCCGGGAAAATCGCGCCGTCAGGCGCCGCATGGGCGGGTGGACCGCGGAGCATGAATATCCGCTGCACAGCAGCGATGGTGAGGGTGGGCGCAGCAGTGAAGATGATGCCTGGTGCTGCGAAGGCCAAGGGTACCAGGCCCCGGTTTTTCGGCCCGGAGAGGCCAATGGGGGAGGCGGCTCGCGGCATGTGCGGCAGCCATCCCGGTTATGGCATTCATGGTATTGAGGATGCGGTCGGGCAGCGCCATCGGACATTTCTCCCGCCAGTGAACGCGAAAGCGGCAAGACAAGATCGAGGATGACCGGACAGGGTTTCCGGCACGCGTACCCCGGGTTGACCGACCACTGGCGGGTAAGGTTATCGAAGATCCCTATCGGCCTGCTAGCCGCGGCGGATCTGGGAACAGGGAATGGCAGTCAATATGGCGGGACCGTGGGGCGGGTCACTTGAGTCACTGGACAGGGGCTCGATAATCGCGCTACCCAGCGGGCAGAATATGCGGGTCCTGGCGCTTTTTTGGAGAAGCCTGTGTCTGACCTTGCGGCGGGCAATCGCCGAGGGCGAGGCGGGAGAAAACCGGCCCGGCAGGAATGGCGCAGGCCCGGGAGACGGGCTTTGAAGGCTGATACGTTAACGGATGGAAGTTGATGGCCAGGATTGATGGAACCGCTGTGGTGGCGGACGGTGCGGTGATCGGAGACGGGGTCGAAATCGGCCCCTATTGCGTCATCGGCCCCGATGTTGTGATCGGAGCGGGGTGCCGCCTGTTGGCCCAGGTCTCGGTCTCGGGCCACACCACGATCGGAGAGGCCTGCATCATTCACCCCTTTGCCGCGCTCGGCGGTCCGCCGCAGGATCTCAGTTTTCGCGGGGAGCCGAACCGGCTTGCCATCGGGGAGGGCTGTACCATCCGGGAGGGCGTGACCATGAATATCGGCACGCTCAAGGGCGGCGGTCTGACGCAGGTCGGCGCGAACGGCTTCTTCATGAACAACAGCCATGTCGGACATGACTGCAAGGTCGGCAATAATGTGATTTTCGCCACCTCGGCGACGCTCGGAGGCCACTGCGACATCGGTGATTTCGTCTATATCGGCGGGTTGTCGGCGCTGCATCAGTTCACCCGGGTCGGACCCCAGGCCATGATCGGCGGCTGCAGCGGGGTGCGCGGCGATATCATCCCGTTCGGGCTGGTCAGCGGCCAGCATGCGGTGCTCGAGGGCCTCAACATCGTCGGCATGAAACGTCGGCAGTTCACCAAACAGCGGCTGGCCGCGGTGCGCAGCTTCTACCAGCAACTGTTCCATGGTCCGGGTCTGTTCGCCGATCGGCTTGAGCAGGTGCGCCCGCTGGGGGAGAGCGACCCTGCCATTGCCGAGATCCTTGCCTTCATTGATGGCAGCAGCCGGCGCCCGCTGTGTTTTCCCGCCGTGAGCGGGAGCTGACGCGTCGATGTCCACATCGCCCGAGGCGCCGTTTCCGCTCGGTATTATCGCCGGTGCTGGCGCCATGCCCTTCGCGGTCGCCGAGTCGGTCAGGAAACAGGGCCGCAGTGCCGTGCTGTTTGCGCTTCGCGGGATCTGCGATCCGGTGCGTGTGGCGAGCTATCGCCATCACTGGATCGCGATTGGCCAGGTTGGGCGGGCGACGCGCCTGTTTCGCCAGGAAGGCTGCCGGGATCTGGTCTTCATCGGCGCCCTGACGCGCCCGTCGCTGGCCCAGATCCGCCTTGACCTCAAGACCCTGCGCCTGTTTGGCACCATCCTGCAGGCTTTTCGCGGCGGCGACGATCACCTCCTGACCGGGGTGGGGCGGATTCTGGAGCGGGACGGCTTTCGTCTGCTCGGTATCCGCGACGTGGCCCCTGACCTCCTGATGCCGGAGGGCTGCATCACACAGGTGGTACCAGGCGAGGCGGCTGCGGGCGATATCGAAAAGGGTCGCGCGGTGCTGACTGCGCTCGGCGGCTTCGATATCGGGCAGGCGGTGGTGGTGATTGATTCCCATATCGTGGCGCTGGAGGATATCGAAGGCACCGACGCTCTTCTGGCCCGGGTGGCGCGGCTGCGACGGCAGGGGCGGCTGCGGGCGCCCGAGGGGCGCGGGGTTCTGGTCAAGGCGGTCAAGAGCACACAGGATCTGCGCTTCGATCTGCCCACCATCGGCCGGAAAACCGTGGAAGGGGTGGCGGCGGCGGGGCTTGCCGGCATTGCGGTGGTGGCGGGAACGACCATTGTCTCGGAACCCCAGTCCATGATCGTGGCTGCTGACGCAAAAGGCCTCTACATCGTCGGGGTGGCACAATGAGCGGATCCGGAGGCAGGATTTTTCTGATCGCCACTGAGGAGTCGGGCGACCGGCTGGGGGCGGCCCTGATGGCGCGGCTGAAATCCCGCATCGGGGACAACGTCGAGCTGATCGGGGTGGGTGGGCGCGCCATGGCGGGCGAGGGGCTCAACTCGCTGTTCGATGTCAAAGAACTGGCGATCGTCGGTCTCAGCGGCGTGCTGCGCCAGTTACCGAAGATCCTGCGCCTGATCCGATTCGCCGCCGACTCCGTGATCGCCGCCGGTCCCGATGTGCTTGTCATCATCGACAGTCCCGACTTCACCCACCGCGTGGCGCGGCGGGTGCGGGCGCTGAATCCGGGCATTCCGATCGTCAACTACGCGCCGCCATCGGTGTGGGCGTGGCGCCGGCACCGCGCCAGTGCCATGCGTGCCTATATCGACGAGGTGATGGCGCTGCTGCCGTTTGAGCCCGAACATTATCGCGCACTCCATGGTCCGCCCTGCGCCTATGTCGGCCATCCTTTGCTGGAGCAGCTCTCTTCCATGCGCCCCGGGGAGGGCGATGAGGCGCGGGCTGCGGCACAGGCGCCGGTGCTGGTGGTGATGCCGGGCAGCCGCAGTGGAGAGATCGCGCAGCATCTTGAATTATTTGGCGCAGCAATCGGCGGGCTCAGGGCCGCAGGCCATGACTTCACTTTGATTCTGCCTACCATGCCCCATCTTGAGGCCCGTCTGCGTGAGGGCGTGGCGTCGTGGCCGGTGGCGCCGGGAATCGTGGTCGATGAGGTGGAAAAGCGGGCCTGGTTCCGCATCGCGCATGCGGCTCTGGTCAAATCCGGCACCGGCACGCTGGAGCTGGCGCTGGCCGGCATTCCCATGGTGACGGCCTATCGCCTTGGTGCCGTCGAGGCCTTCTTCCTGCGTCCGTTTCTGCGCCACTTCCTCGCCACTGCCTCGGTGATTCTGCCAAATCTCGTGCTCGGCGAAACCGCGATCCCGCAATTCATCCAGGAACAGTGCACGGCGCAAAATCTGACGCAGGGGCTGATCGGGATCTGGGGTGATTCTCCAGCCCGGCAAAGCCAGATGGCGGCGCTGGCGCGGCTTGACGGCCTGATGGCGACCGATGGGAAGGCGCCGAGCGAAAAGGCCGCCGGGATCGTGGTCGCCAGCATGCGCAAGCGGTTGCAACTGCCCGCGGGCTGAGAGACCTGTCGGCGCGCGCAAAGCCTCAAGGCCTGGACGACAGGTGCCTGTCGGTTCTGCTGGAATCCGGGCAGGCTTGCGACTTTGCAGGTCTCCTCAGATAGCGGCTCGCACGGGGGGCACAGGTGGCCGCATGCAAACGGCGCCATCTTTCACCATGGCGCCGCTGGCGGGAAGCCCGGGTGGGCTGTGCGTTTTTCGAATCAGCGCTGACTGATCGGCACATAGTTCCGGCGCTGGGCTCCGGTATAGAGCTGGCGTGGGCGACCGATCTTCTGATGCGGATCCTCGATCATTTCGCTCCACTGGCTGACCCAGCCCACGGTGCGGGCGACGGCAAAGAGGACGGTGAACATCGACACCGGGAAGCCCATCGCGTTCAGGGTGATCCCGGAATAGAAGTCGACGTTGGGATAGAGCTTGCGCTCGATGAAATACGGGTCGCTGAGCGCGATGCGCTCCAGTTCGAGGGCCACCTTGAGCATCGGATCATCGCTGCGGCCGACCTCTTTCAGGACTGCGTGACACATTTTCTGCATCACCTTGGCGCGCGGATCGTAGTTCTTGTAGACGCGATGGCCGAAGCCCATCAGGCGCACGTCGCTGTCTTTGTCCTTCACTTTGGCGATGAAGTCGGGAATGTTCTCGACCTTGCCGATGCTGTAGAGCATGTTGAGCGCGGCCTCATTGGCGCCGCCATGAGCGGGTCCCCACAGGCAGGCGATGCCGGCTGCGATGCAGGCAAAGGGATTGGCACCCGACGAACCGGCGAGGCGCACCGTCGAGGTCGAGGCATTCTGTTCGTGGTCGGCGTGCAGGATGAAGATCTTGTCGAGGGCGTCGGCGAGCACCGGGTTGACTTTGTATTCCTCGCACGGCACTGCAAAGCACATGTGCAGGAAGTTCTCGGTGTATTTGAGGGAGTTGCGCGGATACATGAAGGGGTGGCCGACGTTGTATTTATAGGCCATCGCCGCCAGTGTGGGGATCTGTGCCAGCATGCGGGTCGCGGACAACAGGCGCTGACGCGGATCGTTGATGTCGGTGGAGTCGTGGTAGAAGGCGGCGAGCGCGCCGACCGCGCCGACCATGACCGCCATGGGATGGGCGTCACGGCGGAAGCCGTTGAAAAAGCGCGCCATCTGCTCGTGGACCAGGTTGTTGTGGGTGATGCGCGATTCGAGTGCCTGCTTCTGGGCCGGGGTCGGCAGCTCGCCATAGAGCAGGAGATAGCAGGTCTCGAGAAAATCGCTGTGCTCAGCCAGCTGTTCGATGGGATAGCCGCGGTATTCCAGCACGCCGGCTTCGCCGTCGATATAGGTGATCCTGGACTGGCAGCTGGCAGTCGAGGAGAAGCTGGGATCGTAGGTGAACATGCCCGTTTGTGCGTAGAGCTTGCTGATGTCGATGACCTCGGGTCCGTCGGTGCCACCGTGGATTGGAAGATCGAAATTCTTCCCCCGGATTGTCAGCGTTGCGGAGTTGGTGCTTTCTCTGGTGTCCATCGCAGTTCCCCGATGACGTGTGAAACGGGCCAAGGCCTTGAGAATCAGGCAGGATCCTCGAAAGCAAGAGCCTCCGATGCCCGAATGTTTCGAACTCAGGGCGGTTTGGCAAGCGGAACTTACTGCGGTGCGTGATGGGAATCGATTGGGTCCGGATCCGCCACCCGCTCTTTGCGGGTTCGATGGCGCTCAAAGGGGGGGGAGGGGAGAGCTGTGGGCCTGGAGGCGGGGAGTTTGGGGGTGTCGGGGTACCCGGGCACCTTGATACCTGACTTTGATGCCTCACCTTGATATCCGGGCAGATGGTTCCATGGCGGAGATGAAGTATCGTGCGGGAGCCCCGGGATCTCTGGCACGGAAGGCGAAAAGAGTTCCGCACCGGCGTGCCCGGCCCCCCCTTGCATGAAACCCGGTCCCCAGGGCGCTGGCATCCCCTCATGTGCCGGCAGTTTCTTTCCAGCAGTATTCTGCCGCATTCTGTCGCTCGCTGCGCGAGCGAGGTCGCGGCCTGGCGTGGTCCAGGGCAAGGGCGGTGTGCTGGCAACTGGTTCTGGCGTGAGGACGCGCTGGTTGAGCCGCGCGCGGTCAGCCGTTTTTTCAATGCGCGGCAGGCGAGCCCCCTCGACAGGCGTTGCGGAAACCTGGTGGCGTGTTTGGGACATGGTCTGTGGGCTTCGAAAATCGCACCACTTCCATCACGCAAGGCAATTCACCCATTTTTGCCCGGCTCCTGCCGGGATCGCGGCGGGGTTTGACCGCTTCGCGGCAACGCCAACACTGCAATTCCGATCGGTGCCGCGCGGCTCGGCACGTTCCAGCCGATTGCCGACAGCATGCGAGTGGCGATTGCGGGAATATCTGTGACCCGGAGTGCAAAAGCGGGAACAGAGGAGAAAACATGCACGCAGGAAGGGGCACGCCATGGGGGCGACAGGTCTCATCGCCGCGGTCCCGGACTGCCGCTTTGCCGAAGGTAACGGATATGCCGGACTGAGCTGGGAGGCGCTATTTTCCTCGCGCTCCGTCAGTGCGCTGGTTTTGGCGGATGGCCGTGCCAGCGAGGTGCGTGCCGTCCGGCCAAAGCCCGCAGACTGCAAAAAAATACCATGGGGAACGGCCGGAAAAGAAGACGCCACTCCCTGATGCGATCTGGGGGTGGCGTCGTTTCGGTGACAGAAAGACGGTCAGGATCAGGCCTTGCCGGAAGTCTCAGCGGCTGGCGAGCGGCACATAGTCGCGGCGCTGGGATCCGGCATAGAGCTGGCGCGGACGACCGATCTTCTGATGCGGATCCTCGATCATTTCGCTCCACTGACTGACCCAGCCCACGGTGCGGGCGACCGCAAACAGCAGGGTGAACATCGAGGTCGGGAAGCCCATGGCTTTGAGGGTGATGCCGGAATAGAAGTCGACGTTGGGATAGAGCTTGCGATCGATGAAATACGGGTCATTGAGCGCAATGCGCTCCAGTTCCATGGCCACCCGGAGCATTGGATCATCGCTGTGGCCGGTCTCCTTGAGGACCGCATGGCACATTTTCTGCATCATCTTGGCGCGCGGATCGTAGTTCTTGTAGACCCGGTGGCCGAATCCCATGAGGCGGACGTCGCTGTTCTTGTCCTTCACTTTGGCGATGAAGTCGGGAATGTTCTCCACCTTGCCGATGCTGTAGAGCATGTTGAGCGCGGCCTCATTGGCGCCGCCATGGGCCGGACCCCACAGGCAGGCGATGCCGGCGGCGATGCAGGCAAAGGGATTGGCACCGGACGAGCCGGCGATGCGCACCGTCGAGGTCGAGGCATTCTGTTCGTGGTCGGCGTGCAGGATGAAGATCTTGTCGAGCGCGTCGGCAAGCACCGGGTTGACCCTGTATTCCTCGCATGGCACCGCAAAGCACATGTGGAGGAAGTTCTCGGTGTATTTGAGCGCGTTGCGCGGATACATGAAGGGCTGGCCGACGGTGTATTTATAGGCCATCGCCGCAAGGGTGGGGATCTTGGCCAGCATGCGGATCGCGGACACCATGCGCTGGTGCGGATCGTTGATGTCGGTCGAGTCGTGGTAGAAGGCGGCAAGCGCGCCGACGGCGGCGACCATGATTGCCATCGGATGGGCGTCGCGGCGGAAACCCTGGAAGAAGCGCGCCATCTGCTCGTGCACCATATTATGGTGGGTGATGCGCGAGTCGAATTCCAGCTTCTGGGCCTGGCTCGGCAGCTCGCCATAAAGCAGGAGATAGCAGGTCTCGAGAAAATCGCTGTGCTCGGCGAGCTGTTCGATCGGGTAACCGCGGTATTCCAGCACGCCGGCATCGCCGTCGATATAGGTGATCCTGGATTGGCAGCTGGCGGTGGAAGAGAAGCCGGGATCGTAGGTGAACATGCCGGTCTGCGCGTAGAGCTTGCTGATGTCGATGACGTCAGGCCCGTCGGTGCCACCGTGGATCGGGAAATCGAAAGTCTTCCCTCCAACCGATAGCGTCGCTGACCTGGTGCTTTCTTTGGTGTCCATCATAATTCCCCGATGACTTGTGAAACGGGCCAAGGCCTTGAGAATCAGGCGGGATCCCCGAACCCCTGGAGTTTTGAAACCTTCGACTTTCGAACCCGGAATCTTTCGAACTCAAGCCGGTCTGGCGAGCCGAACCAGTTACGGTGCGTTGATGGGTATCGTATTGGCCTAGGTCCCGCAAGGTGGCCGTGGCGTGGCTGTGAGGCCGATCAGGAAGCCGGGAAGTGAACCCGGGAAGCGCCAACCCGAATTGTCCGCGGTCAGGCGCGTTGCGCCTGATCCTGCCCGCTCGCCACCAGGATCCCGGGGGGATCCCTTAAGGTCAGGCGCGTTGTGCCTGATCGGCGAGCCGTGCCAGACTTTCCTCCCGCCCCAGAACTTCGAGCACCTCGAAGATCCCGGGTGAGGTGGTGCGTCCGGTCAGGGCCGCCCGCAGGGGTTGTGCCACCGCACCGAGCTTGAGCGCACGGGCGTCGGCACAGGCCCGTACCACGGCCTCGATGGTGCCAGCCTGCCATTCGCCGACATCTGCCAGGGCTTCATGGAGCTGAGCGAGCAGAACGCGATTTTCCGGGCTGCTGAGCAGGGCCTGCGCCCTGGCATCCATGTCAAGCGGCCGGTCGGCGAAGAGAAAAGCGGCGGCATCGACCAGTTCAAGCAGGGTCCTGGCGCGCTCTTTCAGTGCTCCCATCGCCCGCAACAGGGAGCTGCGGGAATTATTGTTCAGCTTGGCCTTGATCCTGGAACCGTGGTCGACATAGTCGAGCACGTCCTCGAACATCCTCACCAGGGCGGCATCGTCGCTGTGGCGGATGTAATGGCCGTTGAGATTTTCGAGTTTGGCAAAATCAAAACGGGCGGCGGCCCGCCCGATCCCGGACAGATCGAAGGCCTCGACCATTTCCGCAGTGGAGAAGATCTCCTGGTCGCCATGACCCCAGCCCAGCCGCACCAGGTAATTGCGCAGCGCCGCCGGCAGATATCCTTTGGCGCGATAGGAATCGACACCGAGGGCGCCGTGACGCTTGGACATCTTGGTGCCGTCGGGGGCGTGGATGAGAGGGATATGCGACATGCTCGGCAGCTGCCATCCCATGGCGTCGTAGATATGTTTCTGGCGCGCGGCGTTGATGAGGTGGTCGTCGCCCCGAATGATGTGGGTGACGCCCATGTCATGGTCGTCGACCACGACCGCGAGCATATAGGTCGGGGTGCCGTCCCCGCGCAGCAGCACCAGATCGTCGAGATTCTCGTTGTTCCAGCTGATGCGGCCCTGAACCTCGTCCTCGATCACGGTTTCGCCGCTGTCCGGGGCGCGCAGCCGGATCGCGGGCCTGATGCCCGCCGGGGCGGAAGCGGGATCGCGGTCGCGCCACATGCCGTCATAGAGCCTGGTGCGCCCTGCGGCCCGGGCGCGGGCCCGCATCGCCTCCAGTTCCTCGGCGGTGGCATAACAGGAGTAGGCCTTGCCGGCGTTGAGGAGCGCCAGCGCCACCTCGCGGTGGCGATCGGCACGGGAGAACTGATAGATCGGCTCGCCCTCCCAGTCGAGTTCGAGCCATTTGAGGCCGTCGAGAATGGCACTGATTGCCGCTTCGGTTGAGCGCGCGCGATCGGTGTCCTCAATCCGCAGCAGCATCCGGCCGCCGTGCTTTCTGGCATAGAGCCAGTTGAACAGCGCGGTGCGGGCGCCGCCAATATGCAGGAAGCCGGTCGGGGACGGGGCAAAGCGGGTGATGACGGTGCTGGACGTGCTGGACATGGACGTGCTGGACCTCATGGGCGGAATTCGAAGTCTCGGGGTTGTCCTCAGGCAGAGGCGCAAAGAGCCAGAGAGCCTGTCGGGTCCGACAGGCTCTCTGGAGCAGGCAAAGCCGGGAAGCTATAGCAGGAACGGTGTCCGACAGAAGCCCATCGCCGGGGCTGGCAGGGCGGGATTTATCGCCGGATTAAGGGAGAGTTGCTAAAAGGGGGCGGCCGCTGCCGGCGGTTGGCGGCCCGGGAAGAAAGCGGGGGGCGCGCGGCAAGGTGGCGCTGGACGGGTGCCGGTGCGAAAACGCCCGTGGCTCCCTGAAAAAGCCGCCCGACGGCGCTGACGGCGTCCTGGCGCGTCCTCGCGTTCTCGCGTCCTGGGGCGCGGCTTGCTGCGGGCGGCGGAATTTGGCTAAAACGGCCGCTCTTTTGGTGGCAGGATTGCAGGATCAGGTGATGGGCACAGACGCGGGAGCCCCCGAGGCCGGGCGTGATTTCATTCGCGACATCGTGCGCGGCGATCTCGAAGGTGGCAGATACCGGCAGGTCGTGACCCGCTTTCCGCCGGAACCCAATGGCTATCTCCATATCGGCCACGCCAAGTCGATCGCGCTCAATTTCGGGATTGCCGAGGAATTCGGTGGGGTCTGCCATCTGCGTTTCGATGACACCAATCCGGTGCGCGAGGAGCAGGAATATATCGACTCGATCGAAGAGGACGTGCGCTGGCTCGGCTTTGACTGGGGTGAAAAGCGGTTTTTTGCCTCCGACTATTTCGAGCGCCTCTATGACTGGGCGGAGGGTATGATCCGCGACGGCCTCGCCTATGTCGATGACCAGAGCCAGGACGAGATCCGCACCAGCCGCGGCACCCTGACCGAGCCCGGACGGAACTCCCCGTTCCGTGACCGCACAGTTGCGGAAAATCTCGATCTGTTCCGCCGCATGCGGGCCGGGGAGTTCGAAAACGGCGCCCGGGTGCTGCGCGCCCGTATCGACATGGCTGCGCCCAACATCAATCTGCGCGATCCGGTGATGTACCGTATCCTGCATGCCCATCACCAGCGCACCGGCGATGCCTGGTGCATCTATCCAAGCTACGATTATGCCCATGGCCAGTCCGATGCCATCGAGGCGATTACCCACTCTATCTGCACGCTGGAATTTGAGGATCACCGCCCGCTCTATGACTGGTTCATTGCCCGGCTCCCGGTGCCCTCCGAGCCGCACCAGTTTGAGTTCGCCCGCCTCAATCTGACCTACACGCTGCTGTCGAAACGGGTGCTGACCCAACTGGTCCAGGAGGGCCATGTCGCGGGCTGGGATGACCCGCGGATGCCGACGCTGGCGGGGCTTCGCCGTCGCGGGGTGCCGCCTCAGAGTGTGCGCGAATTCGTCCGCCGCATCGGGGTCGCCAAGGCCAACAGCGTGGTCGATGTCGGCATGCTGGAATTCTGCATCCGCGAGGAACTGAACCGCCGCGCCGAGCGGCGCATGGCGGTGTTGCGGCCGCTCAGGGTGGTGATCGAGAATTATCCGGAAGGTGAGAGCGAGACCGTGGAGGCCGTCAATCACCCCGATAACGCCGCCGCCGGCACCCGCCAGCTCCGTTTCGGCCGCGAACTCTATATCGAGCGCGACGATTTCATGGAGAACCCGCCCAAAAAATTCTTCCGCCTGTCGCCGGGCACGGAAGTGCGGCTGCGCTATGCCTATTTCGTGAAATGCACGGGCGTCGTCCGCGACGCGGCCGGTGATGTGGTGGAACTGCGCTGCAGTTATGATCCCTCAAGCCGCGGCGGCAATTCCCCCGACGGCCGCAAGGTCAAGGCGACGCTGCACTGGGTGTCGGCGGCCGACAGCGAGCAGGCCGAAGTCCGGATCTATAACCAGATGTTCTCGAGCCCGAATCCGGATCCGAAGAATCTGGCTGGCGAATTCAACAGCGATTCGCTGGAGATCATCGGGGACGCCCGGCTGGAGCCGGCACTGAATGCCGGCGCGGCCCATGAACCGGTGCAGTTCGAGCGCCTGGGATATTTCGTGCGCGATCGCGACTGGCGCCCCGACAGGCCGGTCTATAACCGCACCATCGGTCTGCGCGACAGCTTTGCCAGAGAAGTGGGTAAAAGCTGAAGGGGGAGAAGCCGGGATTTGAACGGCGGCTGCGGGCGGGGCGAGGGGTCAGAGTGCGCCATCGGCGAGCAGGCCGAAGGCTCTGAGTTCGGTGATCCCGAGCTGGACCGCGATCAGCACCAGCAGCACGGCGAGCGTCACCCGCAGTGCGGTTTCCGGGATGCGGGCGGCGGTGAGACTGCCGAGCACAATGCCGGGGAGTGAGCCGATCAGGAGGACGCCCATCAGGCTCCAGTCGACGGAGCCGATCACCCAGTGCCCGGCACCGGCGACCACGGTCAGGGGCACGGCATGCGCAATATCAGAGCCGACAATGCGTGCCATCGGCACCTCGGGATAGAGCAGCAGCAGCAGGATCATGCCGACGGCACCGGCGCCCAGCGAGGACAGCGACACCAGGACGCCGAGCAGGGCGCCGGAGAACACGGTGGCGATGGTGAGGCTGCGGCCCTGGAGGCAGATCAGGACGTGGCGATACTGCGCGGCGATGCGGTCGCGGAACATCAGTGCGCTGGCGGTGAGGAGCAGGGCCAGGCACAGCACCGCATTGAGGAGGTCTCTCTGGCTGGCACTGTCGAGCTGGAGCCGCCACAGGGTGAAAAGGGTCAGCGCACTGGCGGGAATGCTGCCGCAGCTCAGTCTGACCACGGCCCCCCAATGGATGTTGCGCGACCAGCCATGGACCAGACTGCCGGCGCTCTTGGTGGCGGCAGCATAGAGCAGGTCGGTGCCAACAGCGGTCGAGGGGTGAATGCCGAACGCCAGAATCAGAAGCGGTGTCATCAGGGCGCCGCCGCCCACACCGGTAATGCCGATCAGGAGCCCGACGGCAAAGCCGGATACAACATGGAGCGGATCAAGCATGTCGGGTCAGCCGCATCATGGATCCGCGCAAAGAGGGAAACGATGCCGGACCCCGTTGTTGATGGCGCCACTATAGGGCAATTGCAGGGCGGCTGGCGCGGGATCGGCAGATTTTCGCAAGGAGGTCGCCGCGGGTTGCGAAAAACGACGCCCGGGGCCGGTTCCTCCGGCCCCGGGCGTCGTTTTGCGCAAGAGCTGAGCGCGGATCAATACTTGCGGTACAGTCCGATAAGCTTGCCCTGAATCTTGACCCGGCTCGGGGGCAGGATGCGCACCTCATAAGAGGTGTTGGCGGGCTCCAGTGCGATCGCGGCGCCACGGCGGCGGAAGCGTTTGAGGGTCGCCTCCTCCTCATCGATCAGGGCCACCACGATGTCCCCGGTATTGGCGCTGTCATTGCGCTGAATCAGCGCCAGGTCGCCGTCGAGGATGCCGGCTTCGATCATCGAATCACCGCGGATCTCGAGTGCGTAATGGTCGCCTGTGCCGAGCATGTCGGGCGGCACGTTGACCGTGCTGCAACGGGTCTGCAGCGCCTCGATAGGGGTGCCGGCGGCGATGCGCCCCATGATCGGAACTGCGACCGGACGATCGTCGTCCTCGCCCGCACCGCGGGCGCGGCCGAGATTGCCCTCGATGACATTGGGCGTGAAGACACGGCGTGCCCCGGTGGAGGAGGCGAGTTCCGGCAGTTTCAGCACCTCAATGGCGCGGGCGCGGTTGCGCAGCCGGCGGATAAACCCCCTGTCCTCAAGCGCCGTGATCAGGCGGTGGATGCCCGATTTCGATCTGAGATCGAGTGCATCCTTCATTTCCTCGAACGACGGCGGTACGCCGCATTCCTTCACACGCTCACTGATGAAGCGGAGAAGCTCGTATTGTTTTCGGGTCAACATTTCCGGTCAGGGTCCTGCAGTGGTGAAGAGGTTTAGTGCGATGCGATTCGCTCAGAAAACAAATCAAGAACGGACACTATATGTTCGATGTGTGTTCCGCAAGGGTTAATTTCTGGTTAAGACGTGACCTTTTCACCGCAGGCGCGGCCCGGCGACGGTGGGGGGCTCCGGGCCGTCCTGGATCTCGATGGTGCACAGGGCACCCGAGTGGGAGCTGCCCGGCAGCACGTTGATGGTGCCGTAATGGGTCTGCAGCACCTCGATCAGGGCACTGACATTGATCCGCCCCCTGATCAGGATTGCGACCGCAGCGCCGTCCCTGTGCCCGGGAACGGCGTGACGGGGCGTGCCTTCGATGACGTCGGGCGCGAAGGAGCGACGGGGGCCGGGCGGAGGTTCCGGCAGTCTCAGCACCTCGATGGCGCGGGCGCGGTGGGGCAGACGGCGGATGAAGCCTCTGTCTTCAAGTGCGTTGAGCAGCCGGAAGATGCCGGACTTCGACCGCAGTCCGAGTGCGTCCTTCATTTCGTCAAACGACGGAGGCACGCCGCCATTCCTTATAAGGCTGTGGATCAGGCGCAGCAGCTCGGATTGCTTGCGGGTCAACATTCGGATCGTGTCCTGTCAGCTGTTGGATCGGTCCCTGTGGGGTGGACCCGGTCCGCGGTGGGCAGAAACAAATCATGAACGCAACCTATCTGTTCAGGGTGTGTTCCGCAAGAGGCAATATTTGATGAAATGTGACTGCCCAAATCGGACAGGAGGGAACTCGCACCAATCACCTCGCCTGTGAAAAGCGTCTGTGCCTCGACAAGGTGAAAAAGGGGCTCAGTCAGTCGTTCCAGAAATGGGACGTGGGTTGAAACAAACGCCTGCCGGACTCCCGCCGCCAGGAGTGCGCTTTGCAGGCAGATGGCCGGGCGCGTGTTCCGTGCGCCGGCCATCTGCCTGGTGGCAACGGCTCAGACCGGCAGATGCAGGATCTCGCAAAGGCTGCCGGCAGGAGCCGGAGGGGCAAAGGGCGGGCGAATCACCAGCGCCTGTGCGGCGGCAAGAGTGCCAAGCAGGGAACTGTCCTGGAGACGGACGGGCGTGGCCAGAAGGGTGCCGTCGGCCTGTTCCACGCATTGGGCGCGCAGATAATCCTCGCGCCCGTCATTGGCCGGGAGTTCGGAGCCGAGGATGGCGTGGTGGCGCCGATGGTGGATGTTATCGCGTCCCGCCAGGGCGCGAATCAGCGGCACCATGAACAGCCAGGCGCAGATATAGGAGGACACCGGGTTTCCGGGCAGTCCGATGACCCTTGCCTGGGAACTGCGGCCGAACATCATCGGCTTGCCTGGGCGCATGGCGATCTTCCAGAAGGTCATGTTGAAGCCTTCGGCCTCCAGCGCCGGTTTGACCAGGTCGTGGTCGCCGACAGAGGCGCCGCCGGTGGTGATCAGGAGGTCGGCACCGACATCTGCGGCGCGCCGGATATGCCCGGTGGTGGCCTCCAGCCGGTCCGCGGCAACCCCGAGATCAAAGGTCTCGGCCCCTTCGGCGCGGGCCAGGGCATGGAGCGCATAACTGTTGGAAACCACGATCTGACCGGGGGCGGGCTCTGTGCCCGGCATCACCAGTTCGTCGCCGGTGGCGAGAATCGCCACCCGCGGGCGGCGCCAGACCGGCAGCGCGGCATGGTTCATGCCGGCGGCCAGCGACAGATCGCGCTCGCTCAGGCGCTTTCCCCGCCGGAGCAGAATCTCGCCTGCGCGGAAATCGACACCGGCTTCACGGATATGCCGACCGGCCCTGGCAGGCTGGTTCAGGATGACACGGCTGCCCACGGTGATTGTGTCCTCCTGGATCACCACCGCGTCGGCACCCTGCGGAACCACCCCGCCGGTAAAGATCCGCGCCGCCTCGCCGGGCCCGATGCTGCGCGCCAGGGGGCGTCCCGCGGCGACCTCGCCGATCACCTCGAGTTCGGTGCCTGCCTGGGAGGCGTCGGCGCTGCGCAGTGCATAGCCGTCCATTGCCGACATGGCCACCGGGGGCTGGGTGCGGCGGGCCGCGATATCATCTGCCAGCACACGATGCCAGGCATCCTGGAGCGGGACCATCTCGACCGACAAAGGGGCGATATCCGCAACCACGATGGCGAGGGCTTCGGAAACGGGCATCAGGGCCAAGACGTGAACTCCTTCTGGCTTGAGCGGATCTCTGAGATTTCCCGCCAGGCTTGCCGGCGCGCCGAAAGACCAGCTGTGCGGTGGGAACGGGTGACACTAACCGAGCCTGTGGCGGGAGGCAAAATCCGGGCGCAAAAGCCCCGCTCCAGCGCCGGATGAAAGTGGCGGGCAAGGGGTGGCCAGGGGCTGTCGGCTCGTAAAAGGGGGTGAACAGGGTAACTTAATGGTGAATCCGGACAGGCCTGCTGGAGCCCCTGGTCGGCATTGCCAAGCGTGGGGATCAGTGCCAAGGACTGGTGAACCAGGGACTTGTGTTCGCCGCTGGCATGTTTTTCAAGCTGCCGCGCGACGGCACAGGGGCGATCTGGGGATTTGAGGGATCCATGAGGACAGTCTCTTGCATGTGGGCTGTCGCAGGGGCACCTTTGCATCGGGAAAGTTTTTGTAAAAGGCCCCCCGTTATTTGCGGGGCAGGCCGATGATGGGAGCCCCTGAGCTGGTTCATCCGCAGTTTCGATGGTGCCAGCCGGGAGACAGGGTGGGATGGGTGTTGAGGCGCCGTGACCGGCTGCAGAGGGCGGTCATTGAGGGCGTGACAACAAAATGGAAGGCAATGGATTCGATGCGGAAGTTCCTGCTGTTTCCGATGGGCATGTTCGCGGGCATCTGCCTGACGATCGTTGCCACGCATTCGCAAGGAACCGGGAGTGCCGCAGGATCCGGCGCCGACAGCACCTATTCGCAGCTGACGCTGTTTGGCGAGGTGTTCGAGCGGGTCCGGGCGAGCTATGTGGAGAAATCCGAGGATTCCAAGCTGATCGAGGGTGCGATCACCGGCATGGTGAGCGCACTCGACCCGCATTCGCGCTATATGAACGAAAAGGCCTGGAACGAAATGCAGGAGACCACCTCCGGCGAGTTCGGCGGCCTCGGGATCGAAGTCACGATGGAGGAGGGGCTGGTCAAGGTCGTGACCCCGATCGACGATACACCGGCGGCCAAGGCCGGCATCCTGTCGGGGGACCTCATCAGCAAAATCGATGGCGACCAGGTGCTGGGGCTGACGCTGGAGCAGGCCGTCAACAAAATGAAGGGGCCGGTCGAGACCAAGACCCGGCTTACCATCATGCGCAAGGATACCAGCCCCTTTGACGTGCAGATCACCCGCGAAATGATCCATGTCCGTCCCGTGCGCTTTCACACCCAGAACGGGGACATCGGTTATATCCGCATCACCTCCTTCAATGAACAGACCACCGACGGGCTCAACAAGGCCATCGCCGCTCTGTCGAAGGAGATCACGTCCGACAAGCTGGCCGGCTACATCATCGATCTGCGCAACAATCCTGGTGGGTTGCTCGATCAGGCGGTCTCGGTCTCAAGCGCCTTCCTGCCGCGGGGCGAGGTGGTGTCGACACGCGGGCGCAATCCGGAGGAAACGCAGCGCTTTACCGCCCATGGCGGCGACCTCACCAATGGCAAGCCCCTGGTGGTGCTGATCAATGGCGGGTCGGCTTCGGCGTCTGAAATCGTTGCCGGGGCGTTGCGTGACCACAAGCGCGCCACCCTGATCGGAACCCGTTCTTTCGGCAAAGGTTCGGTGCAGACCATCATCCCGCTGGGCGCAGGCAACGGCGCGCTGGCGCTGACCACCGCGCGTTATTACACCCCCTCGGGGCGTTCCATCCAGGCCCAGGGCATCGCTCCGGATCTGGAAGTGGTGCAGGATGTGCCACCGGAACTGAAGGGACGCCTCGACAGCCTCGCCGAAGCCAACCAGCGCGGCCATCTGCCGTCGGCCGACGGGGTGGAGCAGAGCGGCTCGCAGTCTTATGTCCCGTCCGAGGAAAAGAACGACAAGGCGTTGATCGAGGCGGTCAAATTCCTCCATGGTGAGACCGTGAACGCCGGTGTCAGCGTGGCTCCCAGGCCGACATCGCTGCCGAACTGACGGGATCCGGTGCGGCGTGATTTTCAAGGGGGCGGTGGCGGGGCGCACGCTTCCCGCTTCGCCCTCCGGATTTTGCGGGTGCCTGCACAAAGCGGGATGGACGGGTTTGCGCCCTGTGCCGGATGGCATGCCTTTTTTTCGATACATCTGGAAAAGAGCTGTGAACCGTCACGGTGTTTTTGCAGATCCCAGAGTCTCAGTCAGGTCATCCGGCTGGTTGTGGTCGCGGACAGGTGCTGCGATCCCAGGCCTGGTTCTTTTAAAACAGCGTGCGGAATCTGCCTCATTGGAGCGGTTTCGCGGCTCGCAGCTTTCCTGGTGCGCTTTTGCCGCAATGTGCGGGTCCGCTGCAGCAGCCCCCTCGTCCTCATCGGCAAAATCGGCTCGCAGACCAGCTCCGTGCAGCGACATGCAGGCAGCGGGCGTCACCTGGCTGGTGGTGAATCTTCCTTGTCAGCCGTCCCCCCGACGCCGGGCCTCGCGTATCCGCGCGGCACACATTCGCAAAAATCGCATCCGGCCTGCGGCATGCATCCGGACGCTGTTGTGAGGCGCGTGCCGCGCGCCTTCATTCCAGGGTCGTTGCATGCCGTGCGGATCAGACTGTCGCCAGCACCGCGAAGGGCCTGCCTTCCTGCTCAGGGGAAAATTCGTTGCTGGCCGCCGGCTCATCACGGACGCTGGTGACCTGGGCCAGGGGTGGGCCGTGGCGGCACAGCGCAACCATCTGGGCCACCTCCTGAGGCGCCCCGGAGAACAGCGCCTCGACGCTGCCGTCACGGCGATTGCGCACCCAGCCCTCCAGTCCGATCGTGATCGCCTGATAGGCGACCCAGGCGCGATAGCCGACACCCTGTACCCGGCCGCGGACAGTGACATGAACGATTTTCGGGCTCATTGCCGCAACTCCGTCTGCGTCTGCATTGGTCCTGCTGCTCGTATTGCGAATATCCGCCCCGAAGATGTCAGGCCTGCCGCGATCGCATCCGGGTCTCCCGGAGGGTCGGCGGCCGGGCACGTCTGGCAAAAAATCCCAGGGCCTTGCCGCGAATCAGGCGAATTTCAGCTTCCGGCTCGAGCCTGCAGGACGATGTGCCGACTCTGCAAAAAAAAACAGGCGGATGCCGCGGGACCAAGGGCCTCGCGGCGGGTTCGTGCCGCGCGTCCCGGGGCGTCCTTTCTCAAAGAGCGTCCTCCTTCCCAAGGGGGATGCGGCAGCTGTCATAGCGCGAAACCGCGTGGCAGAAGCGTGAATTCTCGCGGTCGCACTTCGTTGTTCCCCGATTTTCAGATGGGGCGCAGAATTCCGGTGCACGACGCGGGAAACGGATTGACGCCCGTGCACCGCCCGCATGTGCCGGCGGCAGATGTCGCTGCTTCGCGCATTACGAGTGATATACGCTCTACGCGCGCCATGCGTGTGTCAGGACGCGTGTCGCGAAAAGAGATCCTCAGCCCTCATTTCGCGGCCGCAGGCGAGAAAGGCGCCCGATCGCTGGCGCGATGGGATGGCGTTTTTGACGGTTTCGGCAGCCAATGGCGCAGGCTATGGCCTGTGCGTGACTGCCACGGGCGAGCGCGGGAAGGATGATCAGCTGACCAGGCGGGCGCGGTGGCGGGTGAACAGGCTTGCGATTTTCGCCGCCGGAAGCGCCGGGCTGAACAGGTGGCCCTGGTACTCATTACAGCCCAGCGAGCGCAGCAGACGAAGCTGTTCGTCGGTCTCGACGCCCTCGGCGGTGGTGGTCATGCGGCGGGCACCGGCGATATTGACCACGGCCTGCACGATGCTTGCCGAGAAGTCGGAACTGCCGATGTTGGCGACGAAGCGGCGGTCGATCTTGATCTTGTCGAAGGGGAAGCGCTGGAGATAGCTCAAGGAGGAGTAGCCGGTGCCGAAATCGTCGAGCGCAATGCGGACCCCAATGGCGCGAAGCTGGTGCAGGATGTTGAGCGCGGTTTCGTCGTCGCGGATCAGCACCGCTTCCGTGATCTCCAGTTCCAGCCGGCTTGCGGGCAGGTTCGAGTTCGACAGCGCCGCCATGATCTTGAGGGGCAGGGTCTCGTTGCGGAACTGCACCGGCGAGACGTTGACGGCAAGGAGGACGTCGAAGGGCCAGCTGGCGGCTTCCTGGCAGGCGATCCGGAGCACCCATTCGCCGATTTCATTGATCAGGCCGGTATCCTCGGCAACCGGGATGAACTCAGCCGGCGACACCCGTCCACGATCGGGATGACGCCAGCGCAACAGCGCTTCACAACCGGTGATGGTGTTGTCGGTGATGTTGAGACAGGGCTGGTAGTGGACTTCGAACTGGTTCTGAGCGATGGCATGACGCAGATCGATTTCCATCCGCAGGCGTTCGCGCACCCGTGCATCCATCTGCGGCTCGAAAAAGCGGTAGATGCGCCGTCCGGCCGACTTGGCGGCATACATCGCCAGATCGGCGCTCTTGAGGATCTGCTCCGGCGCGGTGCCGTGCTGGGGAGCCAGTGCGATGCCGATGCTGGCGTCGGCGGTCAGCTGATGGCCCATGCAGTCGAAAGGTTCGTGGATGGCGTCGAGCACACGGGCAACCAGGTCGGTGACGCGTGTGGTCGAGGTGACCCTGCTTTGCACAATGGCGAACTCATCGCCGCCGAGGCGGGCGACGAAATCGTTGTCGTCGGTGCAGCGCAGCAGAGTGGCGGCGATCGATTTGAGGAATTCGTCACCGACGAGATGGCCGAGCGCATCGTTGACGCCTTTGAATTCGTCGATATCGATATAGTGGACGGCGACCTGCTCGCCTTCGGCGATGCCGTTGAGCTGCTGGCGCAGATGCTCCTGAAACAGCGAACGGTTGGGCAGATCGGTGAGAGCATCGTAGTGGGCCAGATGGGTGATGCGGTCCTGGATGCGCCGTCGCTCGGTGATGTCCTCATGGGTGACGAGCCAGCCTCCGTCGGCGAGCGGCTCGTTGATGACCTGGATGGAACGCCCGTCACCGGTGTGGATGATCACGGAATTGCGGGTGTTGTGATCCTGCACAACATGGGCGACATATTTTTCGACATCGGCTGGGAGCTGCGACGAGGCAACGCTGTGGGCGACGATCTCGCGGAAACTGATCCCGGGCCGGGTGATATCGGGCGGCAGCCCGTACATCTCGATATAGCGCTGGTTGCATATGACGAGCTGGGTGTTGGCATCGAACAGCGCCAGTCCCTGCGGCATGTTGTTGATGGCACGGTCAAGACGCTGCTTCTCCAGCGTCACGCTCTGTTGCGCGGCAGCGTGCTGCTGCGACAATTTGCGCAGCACGGTGATCAGCAGAATCGCGATGGTGAGGCAGCTTGTCGCGGCGATGGCGATGAGGACGGTGGTCTGCTCGCGCCAGTCGCCGAGCGCGGCGGAAAGCGAGGTGGTGCCGACCAGAACGATCGGGAAGTTGTCGAGTGCGCGGGCCGACACCAGCTGGTCCTCGCCGGTCGCGGGATGGCGGATGAAGCCGGAATACTGGACCTGTTCAATCACCCGGGAAAGGCCGCTTGCCGTGGCGTCGAGACCGTCTTCGGCGGCATTGGCTGCCGCCGGAAAGCGCGCCAGCAACTGGCCGTCGCGGTGATACATCAGGATGGCGGCCCCAGGGGGAAGCTGGACGGAGGCAAAGAACCGTTCGAAGTGCTCGGGGTTGATGGTCTGGGCGACGAGACCGAGAAATTCGTCATTCGGACCGGAGACCGGGCGCACGAACAGCGTCGTCCACGTCCCGGATAGGCGGCTCAGCACCGGTTCGATCATGCTGGAGACGCGATGGAGCTTGAAGGCCTGGAAATCGCTGCGGTCGGCGATGTTGACGTGCGGCGGCGGCCAGACCGCGGAGGAATTGATCAGGTTGCCGTCGGCATCGAAAACGTTGAGGCCGCCGGCATAGGGCAGAGCGTCCATCCGGGCGTGGAGAATGCTGTGAATGACCTTGCCGGAGAGGCCGGACCTGTAGTCGGATTCGTTGGCGATGCCGATGGAGCGGATGTGGCGGATCACGTCGCGCTGGACCACCTCGAGATAGCGCAGGTCCTTGTCGAGATGACTGGCGAGCAGGCGGACGGTGGTGGTCTGCTGGCGCAGGCTGTTGCTGAGGGCGCGGTCGCGGAAATTCAGGGCAAGCAGGGTCGTGCCGAGCGCGAGGCCGAGGATCAGAAGCGCGCCCCCGACCGCCAGCGAGCGGATCGGGCCGCTGGTGATCAGGGCGGATCGGATCAGGCGCGCAAGACGCGTCATGATGGGAATCGCCGTTGGTGATGGAGCCTGAAACATCGGGAAAACATGCTGTTGATGGCGGCGATATGTAAGGCGTGCATGTGGAGGGGAGGTTAGGGGGGGTAGTTAACGCCGGCCTAACCGGCGGATCGGCGACGCCATGACAGGCGCGCCGGGTGCTGCGTGGACGCTGTCGCCGGCACACGCGTCGTGCCGCGTGCCGCCCGGGCCGCGGGCTTAAGGACAGGAGGATTGCGGTTGCCGGCATCCTGGCGCCGGCCGGACGGCGGCAACGCCGCCTCTCTGCCAACTCCCTGAATTTGCGGGTTCTGCAGGCAAAGAGCGACTTTTTTCGCGGCCTGTGGCGAGGCCGTGGGGATGGGCGTGCGGCAGCAGGGATGGTGCCCGCCTGCGGCTTGTCCGGCCTCTGGAGGTTGTGCCTAGGGGTATGGAAAAGCAGGAGAATCGTGGGTCGCTGGAGGGTTTTGTTGAGGTTGTGGCAACCCTGAAACATCTGTCCGCATGGTTGAGGAGATGCTGCCGGGATGTGCTAAGCAGGAGCGACCCGGACTTGCGGGTGGGACTTGCGGGTGGGGGGCGCGCGGGCCGGTTGCGACCCTGGGCGCATCGGGTTGTGGCACAGGGGCGAAGAAGGATGGCGGATCTCAAAGGGGGAGCGGAGCCGGGCGGGGTGGCCGAAGCCGTGCGGGAGGAGGACAGGGGCGTGCGGCGGGTTGGCCGCAGCGCGCTTGCCACGGGTCTGGTCCTGCTGGCGCTGTGCCTGGTCATGGCGCTGTTGTGGCAGACGGCGGCGACGCTGCTGACCATTTTCGCCGGCGTGTTGTTCGCGTCCTTTCTGGATGCCGCGGCGCGTGCCCTGGCACCCGTGTTTCCGGTCGGTCGGCCGTGGCGGCTGACCCTGGTGGTGCTGCTGCTCCTGGCCCTGTCTGTGGTGGGGATGATCTGGGGGGCTGGCAAGATTCCGGGCCAGGTCCATCTCGTGGTCGACGTCATCAGCGCGCAGCTCGATGTCGTGCAGGGCAAGCTCCTGTCCTTCGGCGTGGATCTGCTTGGTCCGGAGGCCGGGCGCAACTTCGCGCGCTGGTTTCTCGATCAGGGCCGGCTGTTCAACAATGCCCAGATGGGGCTCGGCGGTGCCACCAGCTTTGTGGCCAATACACTGCTCATTCTCTTCCTCGGCATCCTGTTCGCCTATGATCCGGCGGGCTATCGCGACAGCGTGGTGCTGCTGGCGCCGCAACGCTATCGTGCGCGCTGTCGTGCGGTAATGGACGAGATGGGGGCGGTGCTGCGTCTGTGGTTCATCGGCCTTCTGATCCGGATTGTGCTGATGACGGCCCTGGTGTGGGTCGCGCTTTCCGCTATCGGACTGCCGGGGCCGCTCATCCTTGGTGTTCAGGCCGGTCTGTCCAACTTCATTCCCTATCTCGGCCCCATCGTCGCGCTCGCCCCCATCGTTCTGGTGGCGATGCCGCTCGGTGCCACGGTGCTGCTGTGGGCCGTGGTCAGCTACACCGTGATCCAGTCGATCGAGGGTTATGTGATCGGTCCGCTGATCCAGCGCGATGTGGTGGCGTCCCCGGCCTGGGCACTGGTGGCCGTGCCCGTCCTGGGCGCGCTGTTCGGCATCATGGGGATCGCGCTGGCGATGCCGCTGGTGGCGGTTGGACGGGTGGCGATTCTGCGTTTCTATGTCGAGGACTATCTTGGCGACCGTCAGGAAAGGGGCGCCTCCTGACGTCGTCTCAGGCGGCGCAGATTATGTGGTGTGCAGCAGGCTTTGAGTCATGAGGTGATTGCAGATGGCTGCTGCCTGCGTGTGGAAGCCCCGTAGCGACAGGCCCCGTTGCAACAGGTACTGGCCATCGCGGCAGGTGACGGAGGAACGCAGCAGCCGGTTCTCGATGTCGGCGGGTTCCGTCTGCTTCGGTTCGCAGCAGAGATCCGGCAGGCGTGGATGTCCCGGGTGTTGATCCCGATCCTGAGGCGGATGGGAGCGTCGGCGTCGTCCGTCCCGACACGGAAACGGAGCTTTGGCAGCGACAGGGCTCTGTTCGAACCGCGCCCGGTGGAGCCATCCGCAGGCGGTCAAAGTGGCTTTGCCCGATAGTGGCCGGACTTGCCGCCCATCTTTTCGACGAGATGAATGCCCTCAATGCGGGCTCGCCGCTCGACCGCCTTGATCATGTCGTAGATGGTGAGGCATCCGACGGCAACGGCGGTCAGGGCCTCCATCTCGACGCCGGTTGGACCGGTGACCTTCACCGTGGCCCGCACAAGGCAGCCCGGCAGCCGGGTGTCGGGGGTGATGTCGACCGTGACCCTGGAGAGACTTAGAGGATGGCACAGCGGAATCAGTTCCGAGGTGCGCTTGGCGGCCATGATGGCGCCGATCCGCGCGGTGGCGAAGACGTCGCCTTTGGCCGTGCGACCGGAAGCGATCAGCTCAAGTGTGGTGCGGCTCATGACGACGCGGCCTTCAGCGATCGCAGTGCGCTCGGTCGGCTGTTTCTGCGAAACGTCGACCATCCAGGCTTCGCCGCTGGGGGCGAGATGGCTCAGTCCCGTCTCTGCCGGCGCAACAGCGCCCTTTTCCTTCGCGGATTTTTCGCTGGAAGCCTTTCTCTGAACCGGCCTTTTCGGCGCAGCGGTTTCCGGCGCGGACTTCCGACGGGAGGTTTCTGCTTTTGCTGCGGATCCCGTTTTGGTGGAGCGACGTGCCATGGATCTAGTCCGTGTTGCGCGCCAGCAGGGCGCGGGTGGCGGTGGTGACGTCGGCCTGGCGCATCAGGCTTTCGCCGACCAGGAAGGTGGAGATGCCGACGCGGGCCAGCCGGGCGATGTGGGCGGGGGTATAAATTCCGCTTTCGCCTACCCGCAGGCGATCTTCCGGGATCTGTGGTGCCAGCTTCTCGCTGACGGCAAGCGTGGTCTCGAAGCTGCGCAGGTCGCGGTTGTTGATACCGATCAGGGCTGAACGAAGCCTGAGCGCACGCTCAAGATCGCTCTGGTCATGGGTCTCGACCAGCACATCCATACCGGAGGACAATGCGGTGTCTTCGAGATCGCGCGCGGTGGCATCATCGACCGCCGCCAGGATGATGAGGATGCAGTCCGCGCCATGGGCGCGGGCTTCCACCACCTGGTAGGGGTCGAACAGGAAGTCCTTGCGCAGTACCGGCAGCGACACCGCCTGGCGCGCCGGCATGAGGAAATCGAGATGGCCCTGGAAGGAGGGCGCGTCGGTCAGGATCGACAGACAGCAGGCCCCGCCGGCTTCATAGGCGGAAGCCAGTTCGACCGGATCGAAATCGGGCCGGATCAATCCCCTGGAAGGGGAGGCCTTCTTGATCTCGGCGATCAGGGCAATGTCCCCGTGAGCGATGCGGGCGCGGATGGCAGAGGCAAAACCGCGGGGGGGCGGGGCAGCCCGCGCCATGTCTTCAAGAGCGGAGAGCGGGCGGGCGCGTTTTGCCGCTGCAATCTCCTCGCGCTTATAGGCCTCGATTTGGGTGAGAATATTGGCCATCAGGTGTCAGCTGTTGGAGAAGGCGATCAGATCGCGGAGTTTTGCCGCCGCGGCACCCTGGTCGATCACGTCAGCGCCGATTGCCACGCCCTCTTTCAGTGTCTGGGCACGGCCCGCAACCACGAAGGTGGCGGCGGCATTCAACAGGGCGACATCACGATAGGGACCGGAGCTGCCGTCGAGCACGGCCTGCAGCGCAACGGCGTTCGATGCCGCGTCGCTGCCGGAGAGATCGGCGCCCTCGCAGCGCGCCAGCCCGGCGTCCTCGGGACGGACCTCGAAAGTCGTGACCCTGCCGCCGGATAGCGCGGCGACGAAGGACGGGCCGGTGAGGGTCAGTTCATCGAGACCATCGCTGCCATGGACCACCCATGCCGATTCGGAACCGAGATTGCGCAGCACCTGGGCCAGCGGCTCGACCCAGTGGCGTGAGAACACCCCGATCATGTGGTGGCGTACGTCGGCGGGATTGGACAGCGGCCCGAGCAGATTGAAGATGGTGCGGGTGGCGAGCTCGACCCGGGTCGGGCCGACATTCTTCATCGCCGGATGATGGGTCGGCGCGAACATGAAAGCGATGCCGCAGGCGTTGACACAGGCGCTGATCCGGGCCGGTGTCAGATCAATGCGCACGCCGAGTGCCGCCAGCACGTCGGCTGCGCCGGAACGCGAGGACAGCGCCCGGTTGCCATGTTTGGCGACCGGGATGCCGCTGCCTGCGACGATGAAGGCGGCGCAGGTGGAAACGTTGACCGAACCGGAGCCGTCGCCGCCGGTTCCGACGATGTCGATCGCCCCCGGCGGGGCGCTGACCCGCAGCATCCTGGCGCGCATCGCCGCCACCGCGCCGGTTATTTCGTCGACGGTCTCGCCGCGCACACGCAGCGCCATCAACAGCGCTCCCATCTGTGAGGGAGTGGCGTCACCCGACATCATGGCGTCGAAGGCGTCAATCGCCTCCTCGCGTGACAGGATGGCGCCGGTGGCCACCTTTGCAAGGATCGCTTTGAGGTCGTCCATGGCGTTTCTTTGAACTCTTATCTATTTGAGTTTACAAACATTATCTGAGTTTCCAGGCTTTGGCCGGGTCGGCCGGCTGCGTTCCGCCCGCCTTGATGTCGGCAATTCCTTCACCTCCGGCAAGTACTTCACCTCCGTTGGCTTAAGGGGCAGCCCTGCAATCGTCTGCCCCTTGCCCCGGAGCGGTCACTGCTGGTTCGCACCCGTGACCTGGTCGAAGGCGGATTCATTGATCTTGAAGCCGATCTCCTCGCTCAGCCGGCGGACAAAGGCGCTCATCTGCTCATCGTTCATGACCCGCAGCAGGCCGAGCCGCATATTCCTGCTGGTTTCAGAGGCCGGATCGACAGCGGGCTCGGTGATGTCGGTGACGCGGAACAGGATGATGCGATCGTCAACGGTGGCCTGACCAATGCTGTCTCTGGCGGTCTTGAACACTGCGGCCAGGACAGCTCGGGGCAGTTCGGTCTTGCCGCTGCGGGTGAGGGGGGGCGAGGTCTCGAGCCTGACACCGATCCCGGTCGCGACGTCGTTCATCGGCCGGCCGTCTTTGAGCTGCTGCCGCAGTTCGGCGGCCTTCTCGCGCAGTTTTTGAGCGATCTGGGTCTGACGCCAGCGTTCCTCGACCTGGCTTCGGACCTCGGCAAGTTCGCGTTCGCGCGGGGCGGTGACGCTGAGGACGTCGAACCATACATAGCCGCCGCGGAAGGAGATCGGGTCGTTGTCCATGCTGACCTTGCTGTCGAAGGCCTTGGCAACCAGATCGAGCCCGGCGGGAATGGCCGCGATCAGCTGTCCGTCGGGGCCGCGGCCGGAACGGTCGACGGCATCAATTGTCACCGCGGTCAGCCCGAGTTTCTGCGCCGACTCGATTACGCTGGAACCGGCACCGTGCTCGTCCTCCATCCGGTTGCGCAGGTCGGTCAGACCGGTGGCCGCTTTCTCAAGGGCGAGTTCGTGCTTCATGTCATTGGCAACATCGTCATAACTGGCTTCGCGGCCGGGCTCGATTTCATCGACCTTGACCAGAGCGACGCCGAACATACCCTGGATCGGCTGGCTGATTTCGCCGAGGTGGAGCGCGAAAGCGGCATCGGCGACCACGGGGTCGAGAATGTCGGCTTTGGTCACCAGGCCGTGATTGGCGTCGGCGGGATCGGCACCACGCTCCGTGGCGAGAGCGTCGAAGGACAGTCCCTGGGTCAGGCGTGCGCGTGCCGCCGCGGCTTCCTCCATGCTGGGGAAGAGAATGCGATGGACCTGGCGCCGTTCGGGTTTGCTGAGGCTGTCCTTGCGCCTGGCAAACTGTGCCCTGGCGTCGCTGTCGGCGATGGTGATGGTCTTGGCGACTTCCTCGGGGTTGATGGTGAGGAAGCTGATGGAGCGATATTCCGGTGCGCTGAACTGCAGTCTTTCGGTGGCGAAATAGGTCTTGAGCACCTCGTCTGTCGGTGCCGGTATGTCGCCTGCCACAGCCGAACCCAGGGTGATGTAGTCGATCCGGCGTTCCTCGGTCAGGTAGCGCGTGAGCATCGTGACCAGGGTTTTGGACGGCTCAAGTCCGGCAATCACGCTGCCCATCATCTGCTGGCGCAGGCCCTGCTGGCGCAGATCGGCGCGGTAGCGCTGATTGCGGGTGTTCATCTGATACAGCATGGCTTCGTAGCGCGCCTGGTCGAAGACGCCGGCGGCGTTCCGGAAACGCGGATCGCTCAGGATCGCGTTCTCGATCTGGGCATCGGACTGGGCCAGCCCGAGCCGGGAGATGGTTTCATCGAGCGTCGCTTCATCGATGGTCTGGTTCAGGATCATGCGGTCGATCCCGCTCTTGCGTGCCTGCTCCGGAGTGAGCGGGCGGCCCTGCTGACGGCCGATTTCGCGCAGACGGTTGGTATAGATGTCGCGGAAGTCCGTGACCGAAATCTCGGTGTGGCCGATCGTAGCCAGCGTCGACTGGCCGAAACCGCGGAAGATGTCGGCGATACCCCAAAAGCCGAAGGCGACGATCAACAGGCCCATCACGATTGTCATGATGGTTTTGCCAATCCAGTTTGATGAGGCCTTGCGTATTCCCCTGAGCATTGGGTCCAACTTGTCTGGTGGGAGGAAAATCGCCTGCGCCCGTATGCCCGGATCTGAAAAAACAGACCGAAGTGGCGTGCGGGAGCGTGCGGGCGGCGTGATCAAGGCGTTATAATGTGGAGGCTTTCCTCCCGCAACCTCGCTGGCGTCGCTCCAGGATCGCGTGAGGGGCGGGCTGCCCGCAGGCGTCCGCCGGGCGGGGCGTGCGGGCACGCACTGCGGCATCCGTGCTGGAATTGCGCCCCCTTCTCTGCTAGCGGGAGGGCTTCAAGGGGAAACTGTGAGTGGGATGAGCCGAAATGACCGAGTCCTTGCGTGTTCTGATCGCCGGCAACTGGAAAATGAACGGCCTCAGGGCATCCCTGCCCGAATTTGAAGCCATGCTGGCGGGCGCCGCGGCGCTGGCGGCCAGGGTCGACCTCCTGGTTTGTCCGCCTGCCACCCTGGTCGCGGCAATGGCGGAAAAAGCCCGCGGCAGCAGGATCGCGATCGGGGCGCAGGATTGCCATGTCCAGGTCTCGGGGGCCCATACCGGTGACATCTCGGCCGAGATGCTGGTCGACGCCGGTGCCGGCTTCATCATCGTCGGCCATTCGGAGCGCCGCGCCGACCATGGCGAGAGTGACGCAAGGGTGCGCCAGAAGGCCCAGGCGGTGTGGCGGGCCGGGGCCCGCGCCATCGTCTGTGTGGGCGAAACCCAGGCCCAGCGCGATGCCGGCCAGACCCTCGACATTCTGCGCGCTCAGCTCTCGCTGTCGCTGCCCGATGAATCCAGCGCCGACAATCTCGTGGTGGCCTATGAGCCGGTCTGGGCGATCGGTACCGGGCTCACCCCGACGCCGAAAGATGTCGAGCAGATTCATGGCTTTATCCGCGATCTTGTGGTCGCGCGGTGGCCCGCTGAGGGGAAACGGATGCGGATTCTCTATGGCGGGTCGGTGAAGCCGTCGAATGCTGCGGAACTGATGGCGGTGGCTAATGTCAACGGCGCGCTGGTGGGCGGGGCCAGCCTCAAGGCCGCCGATTTTCTTGGCATCTGTGCCGCCTGTGCCTGACAGAGCGGTTTCGCCCAGGTCTTAATGTTCTGTGTTTCAGCCCTGTGGCGCCTTGGGGCGGGTGTGTCACAGGGGTGGAGGGGTGGATATGGGGTTGGCAATCCCCGCATTGATCGTGTAACACCACGCCATCTCAGACAAGACCGTTAAGGGCGCAGGTTTGCCGCGATCGGCACCTCTCGCTTTGTGATGGAAGGGTGCCATGCAGACCGTCGTCATCGTCCTCCACCTCATGATCGTCGTCGTCATGATCGGCACGGTTTTGCTGCAGAAGTCCGAGGGCGGTGGCCTTGGCATGGGTGGCGGAGCCGGTTTCATGTCGAGCCGGGGCACCGCCAATCTTCTGACCCGCACCACCGCGATTCTTGCGGGGCTGTTTTTCGTGACCAGCCTGTTTCTGGCCTGGGATGCCGGCTATCAGCGCCGGCCGGCGCCGGAAGTGCAATCGCAAACGCTGCCGACCGGGGGAAGCACGCCGCAACCGGTGGCGCCACCGACATCGGGAGGTATCCTCGACAGCCTCAAACATGACGATCCAGCGCCGGCAGCGCCGGCAGCTCCAGCATCGGCTCCCGCGCCATCCCCATGACCGCAAGGCGCCCCGCGCGCAGGCGGCTTTCCAGGGTAGAGAACCAGAAGCGTTTCATGGACCTGTCGATGAAGCGCTGTGGACGTCTGTGGTCCAGCGGCCGGTCCGCGACAGCGCTGGGGTTTTCGACCAATCGTGTTTTGCGAATCGGCGGCCAGGAGATTAGAGGTTGAGCCCCATGGCGCGGTACATATTCATCACCGGCGGCGTGGTTTCCTCGCTTGGCAAGGGGCTGGCTTCAGCGGCGCTGGGAGCGCTCCTGCAGGCGCGCGGCTATCGCGTGCGGCTGCGCAAGCTCGATCCCTATCTCAATCTCGATCCGGGAACGATGTCGCCCTACCAGCACGGCGAGGTCTTCGTCACCGATGACGGGGCCGAGACCGATCTGGATCTCGGCCATTATGAGCGGTTCACCGGCCGGCCGGCGACCCGGGCGGACAACATTACCACCGGGCGCATCTACCAGGACATCATCACCAGGGAGCGGCGCGGGGACTACCTCGGGGCCACGATCCAGGTCGTGCCTCATGTCACCAATGCCATCAAGGAATTCGTGCGCGAGGGCAACCAGGACTATGATTTCGTCCTGGTCGAGATCGGCGGCACGGTCGGCGACATTGAGGGGCTGCCGTTTTTCGAGGCCATCCGTCAGCTCAAGAACGAATTGCCGCGCGATCATGCGGTCTATATCCATCTGACGCTGTTGCCCTATATTTCGAGCGCGGGGGAACTCAAGACCAAGCCGACCCAGCACTCGGTCAAGGAACTGCGCTCGATCGGCATCCAGCCCGACATCCTGCTGTGTCGCACCGACCGTGCCATCCCCAAAGAGGAGCGGCGCAAACTCGGCCTGTTCTGCAATGTGCGCGAGAGTGCGGTGATCGAGGCTCGCGACGTCGACAATATCTATGCGGTGGTGGAGGCCTATCACGAGGCCGGGCTGGATGATGAAGTTCTTGCGGCCTTTGCGCTGAGTTCAAATCTGGCGCCCTCGCTGTCGAGCTGGCGTCAGATCAACGAGCGCATCCGCAACCCCGAAGGGGACGTCACCATCGCCATCGTCGGCAAATATACCGGTATGAAGGATGCCTATAAGTCTCTGATTGAGGCGCTTTCGCATGGCGGCATCGCCAACAAGGTGCGGGTGCAGCTTGACTGGATCGAAAGCGAGATCTTCGAAGAGGAGGATCCGGCACCCTTCCTCGAACATGTCCACGGCATCCTGGTGCCGGGCGGCTTCGGTCAGCGTGGCGCTGAAGGCAAGATCCGCGCTGCGCGTTTCGCCCGCGAGCGGCGGGTGCCGTATTTCGGCATCTGTTTCGGCATGCAGATGGCGGTGATCGAGGCGGCGCGCAATCTGGTCGGTATTGCGGCTGCGAACTCCACCGAATTCGGCCCCACCCGCGAACCGCTGGTCGGCCTGATGACGGAGTGGCTGCGCGGCGACGAACTCGAGCGGCGCTCGCAGCATGGCGATCTCGGTGGCACGATGCGACTCGGGGCCTATCCCGCAGTGCTGATCGCGGACAGCAAGGTGAGCGGAATCTATGATGGAGAGACCCTGATTTCCGAGCGTCATCGCCATCGCTATGAGGTCAACACGCTCTATAAGGGGCGTCTCGAAGACAAAGGCCTGATCTTTTCCGGGATGTCGCCCGATCGCGTGCTGCCTGAGATCGTCGAATATGCCAACCATCCCTGGTTCATCGGGGTCCAGTTTCACCCCGAGCTGAAGTCGCGGCCCTTTGCCCCCCATCCGCTGTTTGCGTCCTTCATTCAGGCCGCCGTGGTCCAGAGTCGGCTGGTCTAGAGCCGGTCTGGAAGCGGAGGACTTCGAGGAGAGAGTGATGATCTACGAGTTGCGTGTCTATCGCTGTGTGCCGGGGCGGTTGCCGGCGCTGATCCAGCGCTTTGAAACCGCGACGATCAGGCTGTTCGAAAAACATGGCATTCGTCAGGCCGGGTTTTTCACCACCATGATCGGCGCGTCGTGCCAGGAACTGACCTATCTTCTGGCCTGGGAATCGCTTGCCGAACGGGAACAGAAGTGGGACGCATTCATGAGCGATCCGGACTGGACCGCCGCCCGCGCCGCTTCCGAGCCCGAAGGGCCTCTGGTTGCCGATATTGCAAGCCAGATCCTGGTGCCGACATCCTTCTCGGCTCTGCGCTGAGCTTGTTGGCGTCCCCTCACAGCTGTGAGGAACAGGGGGAGACGCGGGGGCCTTCCTCAAGGTGTGAGGCCTGATCTTTAAGGCGCAACGTGTCAAAAGGCGCTGGCAAAAGGTGCCGGAAAAAAGGGGCATGATCCTCATGACTGCAGAATCGGGTGTCGCGTCGGTAGTCAGGGCAGGCACCGTCGCCTTCGGCAATGACCGGCCGCTCGCGGTCATCGCCGGACCGTGTCAGCTCGAAAGCCGACAGCACGCGCTTGAGGTTGCCACCGCACTCAAAGAGATCGCTGCGCGTCTCAGGATCGGTCTGGTTTTCAAGACCTCCTTCGACAAGGCCAACCGCACCAGTGTCGCGGGGGCGCGCGGACTTGGTCTTGCGCGTTCGCTTGCCGTGTTTGAGGAGATCCGCTCCACGCTGGGCCTGCCGGTCCTGACCGACGTCCATGAAGTGTCGCAGTGTGCTGAACTCGCGCCGGTGGTGGATGTGCTGCAAATCCCGGCTTTTCTGTGCCGGCAGACGGACCTTCTGGTGGCGGCGGCAGCAACCGGAAAGGTCGTCAATGTCAAGAAGGGGCAGTTCCTGGCCCCCTGGGATATGGTCCATGTTGTCGCCAAGGTCACGTCCCGGGGCAACGGCAACGTGCTGGTCACCGAACGCGGCACCTCTTTTGGTTACAACACGCTGGTGTCCGACATGCGCGCGCTGCCGATTCTCGCCCGTGAGACCGGCGCGCCGGTAATCTTCGATGCCACCCACTCGGTCCAGCAGCCCGGTGGCAGGGGTACCTCCTCGGGTGGTGAACGGGAATTTGTCGCGGTGCTGGCGCGCGCCGCGGTTGCGGTGGGAGTGGCCGGGGTTTTCATCGAGACCCATCCCGATCCCGATTCCGCACCATCGGATGGCGCCAATATGGTGGCCCTGCGCGATTTCGAGGCGCTGCTTGCCAGTCTGATGCGCTTTGACGAACTGGCGAAAAGCACCTCACGCGGCGCGGAGCACTGAAAGGCCAGCCTGCGGGCTTGTGGATCCGGTCCCGATGCAGGGATGCGCCCCGGCAGAGGTGCTGCGGGCGGGTTGGCGCGGGCAGATTGTCCTTTCGTCTCAGCCGCGTCCGCGATAGGGGGCGACCTGCTGGTCGGGCACCCACAAGCCCCTGGGCAGGCTGCCGGTCTGCCAGAAGACGTCGATCGGAATGCCGCCGCGGGGGTACCAGTAGCCGCCGATGCGCAGCCATTTGGGGGCGATTTCCTGAGCAATCCGCCGGCCGATGGCTACCGTGCAGTCTTCGTGAAAGCCGCCGTGGTTGCGGAAGCTGGCGACATAGAGTTTCAGGGACTTCGATTCCAGCAGCCATTTTCCTGGCGCATAATCGATCACCAGATGCGCGAAATCGGGCTGACCGGTGACCGGGCACAGGGCGGTGAATTCGGGCACGGTGAAGCGCACCAGATAGTCGGTGCGGGCCTGGGGATTGGGTACGCGCTCGAGCCGGGCCTCTGCCGGTGTGGCGGGCAGAGGAGCGGCGCGCCCGAGCTGGAGAGATTTTCCTGGCGGCATTTTTGGCATGGTCGGGATGTCCTGGTGCGGGGTGTGTTGTCGCGAAGGCACTGTCTTTCAGCATGAACGGGAAGACGTGGAAAGCCGGTGACACGGAAATGCAACGCAAAAGTCAGACAGGGGCTGCGGAGGGGAGGAAAAGGCGCCTTCCCCCGCGCATTTCTTCAAGGGCTCTCTGGGAAAGCGGGCGCAGTCCACCGTTCCCATTTCGCCATACTGCGTGTAAGACGCTTGGCTTGAAACTGAGCCCTGAACCAGACCCTGCCCTGAACCAGGTTCAGTCCTGAATCAGGTTCTGCACTGAACCAAGCTCTCAACCAGGCCCTGCAACCAATGGAAGCGTGCGCATCATGACCGCCATCATCGATATCGTCGGCCGCGAAATCCTCGATAGCCGCGGCAATCCCACAATTGAGGTTGATGTCCTTCTCGAAGACGGAACCCAGGGGCGTGCGGCGGTGCCCTCGGGGGCGTCCACGGGGGCCCATGAGGCGGTGGAACTTCGGGACGGCGACACCAGGCGCTATTTTGGCAAGGGGGTGCGCAAGGCAGCCGAGGCCGTCAATGGCGAGATCTTCGATGCCCTGCGTGATGTCGAAGTCGAAAATCAGGTCGCGATCGACCAGATCATGATTGATATCGACGGCACGCCAAACAAGAGCCGGCTCGGCGCCAACGCCATTCTCGGGGTTTCTCTGGCCTGCGCCAAGGCGGCGGCGCTATCCTGCGACATGCCGCTCTATCGCTATGTTGGCGGCACCGCGGCGCGGCTCTTGCCGGTGCCGATGATGAACATCATCAATGGCGGTGTCCATGCCGACAACCCGATCGATTTCCAGGAATTCATGATCCTGCCGGTGGGGGTGACCAGTTTTGCCGAAGCGCTGCGCTGTGGCGCCGAGGTGTTCCACACCTTGCGCTCGGAGCTGAAACAGGCCGGACACAATACCAATGTCGGCGATGAAGGCGGTTTCGCCCCCAATCTGCCCAGTGCCGATGCCGCGATCGAGTTCATCGTCAATGCCATCAACAAGGCCGGCTACAGGGTCGGAAGCGATGTCGTGCTTGGGCTCGACTGTGCCGCCAGCGAATTCTTCAGGGACGGCAAATATGTCTATAGCGGCGAGGGCAAGACCCGCACGGCCTCGGAGCAGGCGAGCTATATCGCCGAACTCGTTGCCCGCTATCCTATCGTCACCGTCGAGGACGGCATGGCGGAAGACGATCTCAACGGCTGGAAGGAACTCACCGATCGCATCGGCAGCAGGTGCCAGCTGGTGGGGGACGATGTCTTCGTCACCAACGTGACCCGGCTTGCTGCCGGCATCAAGGGTGGCTACGCCAATTCCATCCTGATCAAGGTCAACCAGATCGGCACCCTGACGGAAACCCTGGCTGCGGTCGAGATGGCGCACAAGGCGGGCTATACCTGCGTGATGTCGCATCGTTCCGGAGAGACCGAGGACGCCACTATCGCCGATCTCGCCGTTGCCACCAATTGCGGTCAGATCAAAACCGGGTCGCTTGCGCGCTCCGATCGTGCGGCCAAGTATAACCAGCTCCTGCGCATTGAGGAACAGCTCGGTGAGTATGCCCTGTTCGGCGGCAGAGGGGTGATCAGGGCTCCCGCCTGAAAACGGGTGCGAGCCATTTGCGCGGCGGGGGCGCGAGAAAGAGGGGAGGCGGGGATGGCGGAAGGCGAACGGGGACTGCAATTGCGGTCGCTGATTACGAAAAGCGGCCGGCTTGAACTGTCGCTGCCTGAGGTGCCGACGCCGCAACCAGGGACGGATGAGGTGGTGGTGCGCGTCGAGGCGACGCCGATCAACCCCTCCGATCTCGGGCTCCTGCTCGGTCCCGCCGACCCCGCCGCGCTGACGGCGTCGGGCACGGCCGACGCTCCGCGTCTTTGCGCACACGTGCCCGAGGCGCGGATGGCGGCGATGGCGGGGCGGATCGATCAGTCGCTGCCGGTCGGCAATGAGGGGGCCGGTGTCGTCATCCGCACTGGAACTTCGCCAGCCGCGAAAGAACTGCTGGGTCGCACGGTGGCGATGGTTGGCGGGGCGATGTATGCGCAGTATCGCACGCTTTCTGTCGGCAACTGCCTGCCGCTCCCCGAAGGCAGCAGCGCCGTCGAAGGCGCCTCCTGTTTCATCAATCCGCTCACCGCGCTCGGCATGGTTGAGACCATGCGCCGGGAGGGCCACACGGCGCTGGTCCATACCGCCGCCGCCTCCAATCTCGGGCAGATCCTCAACCGCATCTGCCTCAAGGACGGCATTGCGCTGGTCAACATCGTGCGTGGTCAGGCCCAGCTGGATCTGTTGCGCGGCAGCGGTGCCCGCCACGTCATCGATTCCACCGCCCCTTCTTTTATCCAGGATCTCAATGCCGCAATGAAAGCGACGTCGGCCACCATCGGTTTTGATGCCATCGGCGGCGGCCGCCTCGCCAGCCAGATCCTCAGTGCCATGGAACTTGCCGCCAACACGAGCGAGACGTCCTATAGCCGTTATGGTTCCAGCGTTCATAAGCAGGTCTATATCTATGGCGGCCTTGACAGCGGAGCGGTGGAACTGGTGCGGAATTTCGGTATGGCCTGGGGCGTCGGCGGCTGGCTGCTGTTCCCCTTCCTGGCAAAGATCGGGAAGGCAGACGCCGCGCGCCTGCGCAGCCGTGTGATCGATGAGCTCAAGACCACCTTCGTCAGCCGCTACAGCCGGAGGATCTCGCTTCGCGCAGCGCTCGATCCGGCCAATGTCGCCGTCTATGCCCGTCGGGCTACGGGGCAGAAATTTCTGATCTGCCCGCACAGTGATGCGTGACGTGTGACATTGTCTTCTCGCCAGACAAGAGGGGCACGCGCAGGTTCCCGGTGCCTGCTTTCTGCTTTCCCGGAGGTTTTCCGGTGACCCCGTTGCAGGACCGCAAAGCCTGGGTAACGCCCTGCCAGAGCCGGCCGCCGAGGCGCTGCTCATGGATCTGTTGAACACGCGTCTGCCGGGCTCCGTGCTGCGGATGGGCGTCTGGCGGGTGATGGCGTCGTCAGTCACCGAGCGGCAGCGGATGTTCACTCCCCAAGGGGATGGCGGAAAAATTGGAAAAGGGGGAGTCGGTTCTGCGAGCAGGAGAGGGGTGGTCCTGCCGCCCTCTCGCAGCTCACGCCGAAGTTCCTGCGAGGGTTCGCAAGGCTCCGGATCAGGGCGGGGAGCGGCGTCTCTCCTGAGGTGATGCACGAGGGCAGGGAAATGCTTCACAAAGGCCAGATCGTCACGGCAGCGGACGATCCCAGCCGTGGGCTCTGCGCGCACAGCGTCTTCGAAGGATTGTGGCTGGCGGCCTGCCACGCGATATCACAGGACGATCTCCGATAGCTGGAAATTGGCGCGATGCTGTTGCGCCGCTGCGCGGCTTTCATATGACTTCAAAATGTGCCGCGCGTAGAGCCCGACAAGGCCGGCGGATCGGATGGTGCGCGCAACATCCTCCGGCGAGGGCAGGACAATTCCGCCCGGCATTCGCGGTTTCCGGTTTTTCCCGGTAGAACGCAGGATGGGTAGTTGGATGTCGTTGCCCGGGCTCTCTGTCGCTCCGGCTGCTATCATGTGCGTGGAATTCATCCGATCGGATGATGACGGTAGCGACGGGCTGCGGCAGTGTCGCAACAGGGGGAGGGCACGGCGTTTTCTGCGCAATGGCAGTGTCTGCGCATCCCTCAAATGGGGGATGGAATCGGAAAGGTTCGATCTGCTATGAATGTTTCAAACAGGAGAATTCATGGGGAGGGTGACAATGGCCGGGGGGCTGCGACGGGGGGAGGCGTGCACATGGCGACGGCGTTTGTGCCATGGGGGAGCGCTGGTTTCGATCCTGTTTGCAGCGTCGGCGGTGCATTCGCAGTGTCGGGCGGAACAAGGGCCGTTTGCGCGGCTTGCCGGCAGCTGGCGCGGTGGTGGAAATGCGGTGCTTGATGACGGCAGCACCGAGCGACTGCGCTGTCGGGCCAGCTATGGAGTGGCTGGAGCAGGGATGAGGATGGCGCTGCTCTGCGCCAGCGACTCCTACAAGCTGAACTTCTCTGCCGATGTCGAGGCCAGTGGTCGCGGCATCACGGGGAGTTGGAGTGAGGCCAGCCACGCGCTTTCCGGCTCGTTGCACGGAAATGGCGGTGGCGACAGCTTCCATGTGGTGGCGCATGGGGCAGGCTTCAATGCGTCGATCTCACTGCGTGTCAGCGGGAGCAGGCAACAGATCACGATGCGCTCCTGGAGCATTAACGCCAACGTTTCGCTGTCACGCTAGTGGTTCACAATTTTGGGGGTGTTGTCGGACACGCGATGTCATTTATCCGCGTTAGGGCTGCTGGCCTTCGCCTGGATGTGCGATGTGGGCGTATTTGCGTTCCCTGATCGGATGCGTGAGGGGAGGGAGACGAAGGGAAGTATGAAGCGACTGCGCTTTTGGGAGTGGAGAGATGAGTGAGGAAAGGGGGGAGGTCGTAGTGGATCGCAGCGGCGATAAAGATTGCCGGGAGTGTTCCATGACTGTGTTTTGTGACAGAACCGATAGTGCAGCCCGGACGATACGTGCTGATCTGAGTGATGAGGAATGGGAGATTGTCGCTCCCCTGCTGCCGTCGGAACGCGGCCGCTGGGCGCGGCCGGCCTTCGACAACCGGATCTTCTTCAACGGCATACTGCATGTGCTGGGGGAAGGTTGCCCGTGGCGGGACATGGATGAGCGCTATGGCAGGTGGAATTCGGTCTATGTGCGGTTCCAGCGCTGGACGGCACAGGGGGTGTGGGATCGGGTACTGCCGACAATGGTTGCTCTCGGCCTCACGGATCATTGGCCGGAGACGACCGACGAAGGGCGGATCCGCAAGTTGGTGATTGAAACCGCTGCGCGGCTGCGCCTTGCGCAGGCGTCGCAAGATGATGCAGGAGGCGTTGCGCGGCAGGCAGGAGTGCCGGAGGGAGCAGGGCGGGTGTGATCTGCCATCGGCGGCACGAGTTCGGCAAAGGCGGGCTGCGCGATCGGCGCCTGCGCGGTGTCACGGCGATGCCGGTAAAGGCAGTTTCAGGGCAGGTGCTCATAACCGGCTGCCCGCGTGGCCTGCGCGGATGTGAGGGAGGATCGTCTGCGTTGTTGCCCCGATGGCCCCGCCGCCTTGCGGCTGGTCTGCGTCGTGGCACCAGAGCCTGGCAGGAGGCTTTGAGAGCGACCCGTGGCTGTGACATTTTTGAGGGGCGGCTCGCTGGTTGGCGCAGAGTGGCCTGGTCCCGCCGTCAGGTTGCGGGCTGCGGCGCGGCGCGTCTGTCAGGGTGGCGGGGCGCGGCTTGCGTCGTTGCCGGCGCCACGGTCGTGCTCTTTCATCCAGGTGAGATTGGCCTCGGCGCTGGCGAATCCCTGGTCGGCGGCCTTCTGAAACCATAGCACCGCCTGGGCGTCATCCTGCAGGACGCCACGTCCGTCCCGGTACATCTCGCCGAGATTATTCTGGGCACTGGCGACGCCCTGGAAGGCGGCTTTGCGATACCAGCTCACGGCCTGGACATCGTCTCTGGCCAGACCACGACCTTCGGCATACATCCGGCCCAGATTATTCTGGGCCTCGGGCTGGTTGTGGTCGGCGGCCTGTCGGAACCAGATCACCGCTTTGGCGTCGTCCTGCATCACGCCCTTGCCGGTTGTGTACATCCATCCGAGACTGGTCTGGGCGCCGCTATGGCCCTGCTCGGCGGCTTTCTGAAACCAGACGGCTGCCTGGACGTCATCCGGCGCCACGCCGTGTCCGCCGCGATACATGGTGGCGAGATCATTCTGGGCGTCGGCATTGCCCTGCAGGGCGGCCTTGCGGTACCAGTTCACGGCCTCAACGTCGTCGCGCGGCACACCACGACCGGTTGCATACATATCGCCGAGCCGGTCCTGCGCCAGTGCGTTGTTCTGGTCGGCGGCCTTGCGATACCAGCTCACCGCCTCACCGTCGTCGCGGGGTACGCGCCGACCTTCGGCGTAGATGGCACCGAGATTGGCCTGGGCGTAGGCGTCCCCCTGGTTGGCGGCCTTGCGGTACCATCCGATGGCTTCGGCATCGTCGGGGACCACGCCCTTGCCGTTGCCATACATCCAGGCCAGATTGTACTGGGCGCGCGCGTTGCCCTGTTCTGCCGCTTTGCGCAGCCACATCACCGCCTGGGTGTCATCGCGGACAATGCCACGGCCATTGGTGTACATGACTCCGAGATAGGCCTGGGCCTGGACATGACCCTGCTCGGCAGCCTTCCTGAACCAGGCGAAGGCCTGGGCATCGTCGCGGGCGATGCCGCGGCCCTCCAGATACATGCCGGCAAGATCATATTGGGCACCGGCGTTGCCCTGCTCGGCGGCCTTCCTGAGCCAGGCGAAGGCCTGGGCATCGTCGGTGGCCACGCCGCGACCTTCCTGATACATCCAGCCAAGAGAAACCTGGGCCTCGACGTTATCCTGGGCCGCTGCCTGCTGATACCAGCGGGCCGCCTCCACGTCGTCGCGAGCCACGCCGCGACCGTTGGCGTACATGAAGCCGAGGTTGAAGCACGCTGCGGCGTTGCCCAGGGCCGCAGCCTTGCGCAGCCAGACCAGGGCCTGGGCATCGTTGCGGGCCACGGCGCGACCGTTGCTGTAGATGAGGCCGAGACTCACTTGTGCGTCAGTGTTGCCCTGCTCGGCGGCCTTGCGGTACAGGGCGATGGCATGGACATCGTCATGGGCGACGCCGCGACCGTTGGCGTACATGAAACCGAGGTTGAACTGGGCGTCACTGTTGCCCTGGTCAGCGGCCTTGCGGAACCACTCCACGGCCTGGGCATCGTCGCGGGCGACGCCGCGCCCCGAGGAGTACATGGCTCCCAACCGGGTCTGTCCTCCAGCGTGGCCCTGGGAGGCTGCTTTGGCAAACCATGCGGCAGCCTGTGCGTCGTCCTGTGCCACGCCGCGACCAAAGGCGTACATGGCGCCAAGTCCGGTTTGGGCGTCGGCATTGCCCTGGTCGGCTGCTTTACGGAACCAGGCCACCGCCTGTTCGTTGTTCTGGGCCACGTCACGGCCATAGGCGAACATGGTGCCGAGCCGATACTGGGCCTGGGCGTCGCCGCTTCGCGCCGCCGCCAGGGTCTGGCGGCCGCTTTCGGTGAGCTGCTGCACCGCGCCCTTTGTCTCCGCCACCGACATGTCGTCAGCGAAGGCGGGAGAAAGAAGGCAAAAAGCGAGCACCAGAGCCGGGCCGGGATATTGCATCAGGGGTCTCACTTGCTGCCCGCCTCCGGCTGCGGGAAACAGGGGAGGTTTGCGACCGTGCACCCAAGGGCATTGCGGGCACGTGCCAGGACGCAAGGTATAGGCCTTTTTCCGGGGCTGGCGGCCTGATTTTTGGCAATCTTGTGCCCGATGAGATCGGGAAATGATTGGCCTGGCTCTTTCAGGCTGTGCACAAGGGGGACCATCCGTGCCGTGCGGCCCCGCAGCGGCCGCGCGTCCTGCCAGCGGCCAGTACTCTGGTCCGTCCAGCGGCCAGTACTCTGGTCCGTCCAGCGGCCAGTACTCTGGTCCGTCCAGCGGCCAGTACTCTGGTCCGTCCAGCGGCCAGTACTCTGGTCCGTCCA
>Ga0123357_10000367_pt1 | contig 42582 bp, 31 predicted proteins | sample TergutEmb28metaG_FD_89873 | JGI IMG/M metagenome (GOLD analysis project Ga0123357, IMG submission 89873) | Embiratermes neotenicus P4 segment gut microbial communities from Petit-Saut dam, French Guiana - Emb289 P4 | ecosystem: Host-associated > Arthropoda: Insects > Digestive system > Gut ...
CATGACATTTCTCTATGTGATAGCCATTGCCCAACGGAATCCCGACTACCGGGTCGTCATATCAAGCGGGGAGTTTGTTAATCCTGCTATGTTACTTCCAACGCCCGACAATGTGTTTTTATTCAAAACCCTGCCTCAAAAACATATTCTTCAGTACTACGATATGATGATTGCCCATGGCGGACAAAACAGTATCACCGAATGTGTGATGAATGAAGTTCCTCTATTGATTTATCCGTTTTTCAAAGGATCGGATTTGGGTAAAAATTCGGCGCGGGTGGTATATCATGGAATCGGCGCCAGAGGATTTATAGAAAACGATTGTAAGCGAGTACAAAAATGGAAATACAGGAGATTGAAAAGACATTTGTTCGCAGCGGGTATGAGAACTCGGTTATTTTTTCTTTAACTTTTCTGTTTTCAGTATTTCGTAAACTTTTTGCCAGGGTTTGAGGTAAAATTCGAGCGTTTTCTAATTGCCTTTGCGTCCTTTGCGCTCTTTGCGGTTACAGGTATTTTACCGCAAAGAACGCAACGGATTTCGCAAGGAACGCTATTTATAAAAGCGCAGCTCGAGGCACTTCATTGTCATTATAGTCCGACATCGCATCCGTTGGATTGGACACAATCCGGATTCCCTGATATTTCAACCCTTCTTCCGATTCTTTTTCCGAACGGGCGATGATTTTTGTATCCATCGGGGCGCTTCCCGCCGTTGCGGTCGATTGGCAAGCGGCAAAGCAAACAGCAAAGAAAAGCATAAGAATGAAATAAGTAAATTGAATAATTACAGAATCAAGGCCTGCCGTTTCCCGACCCGAAACGAGCGCTGCATAAGCGGTGGAATCGGGTGTCCACACATTCGCTTTTATGAACTATTGTTGCATGTCTATAAAAAATCGGGCCGCCCATTTCCTGTCGTAATTAACCAGTAAGATCACAATTGAACCCCAATTGTTATACGAGCCACACCTCCCGCTTGCGTCAAACCAAAGTTGTGCATTCGGCCTTTTAGTAAGCAATTTGTCGATTATTCAGCTCTACGTTAAAGTTGACTTTTGCACCTAATGCATCAAACACCTTTATTATTGTTGTAAATCTTGCATCAGTTGTACAGTTTTCAATTTTAGAAATCTGAGCTTTCTTAACTCCTACCAATTCGCCTAATTCTTCTTGTGTCAGATTGCGCTCTTGTCGTGCTTGTTTGATGGCTTGCCCCAACAAATCAAGACGAAGTTCATTTTCAAATTCATCACGCTTCTTTGTCCCTCTTTTGCCAATGTATTTATCGGTTAATTCTTCTAAACTATAGGTTTTCATTTCTTACTTGTTTTTTCGTTAAAATACTTCTCTCTTAAATTCTCTGCTCGCTCAATTTCACTTTTGGGAACTTTGCCTGTTTTCTTAATTAATCCGTGAGTTGAAATTACAACGGTATCAATTTTGCTTGTCTTATCCCAAAAAGCAAAAAGTCGGTAGTAGGTTCTGTTGAACTTAGTTCTAAACTCCCAGATTTCATCTTGAAGTTTTTTGAATAGTTCTTTGTCACTTATATTTCGGGCTTTCCAAATGTTAAAAACGATTTTGGCTCTTACTTTTTCATCAAGTTTGTCCAAAAACTCTTTTGCATCATCCAAAAAGTCAACTCGAAATCTATATTTTTCCATATTTTAAGCTACTTTAAAATGCAAAGATAATTGTTTCCTAAATAAGAAACAATTATCTTAGTAATTTATTTTTCTCACGTACTGATATATTCTTCTTCTGTAAAATCGTCAGCCACCAATGCCACATCAATGTCCGACCATTCGTGTTGCGTTCCTTTGGCAAACGACCCGTAATTCAACAATTTATTTTTTATAGCAAAAAAAAGATTTAACTTTCAGTCCAAATATTTGCATATCTGAAATTCTATCATTTACTTTGCGTGCCTATTGATTAAATTTCTAAATATAGCTATCTTTATGAATAAGAACATATCCCTGTTATTTATGCTTGTCATTTGTTTTTTATTGTCCGGTTGCAAAACTTCTTTTACAAGTAATTATGTAGAAAGGAATCGATTTATTTTCTATAATGGAGAAATAAATCGTTTTTTTTATAATGATTCTTTAAAAGTATCAATGAATTTAAATGACGATTATACAGCGGGAAATAGTAATAATGTTATTGGCAGAAAGCAATATAAATTTTACAAGAAAATTATCGAAACAATTTATCCAAATTTAAAAGTCAATAAAGAGAACTTTGTTTATCGCGCCAATACTGAGATTGACCCATGGATTCAAACTGCTCTCTTTGAGTTTCCCGGAAATTCCGGAGATCCATCGTTAATAGTTGACACAGCCCGATTATCGACTTTACATTTAACTCAGTGCAATGATAAGCAGTTCGTTAATATATTTACTCTTGACAAAAAAGAAGATAAAGCTCATTTCCCTTTGCTGATAGACGAATCTAAACAACTCTCCCAAACAATAAAATGCGACGGCAATTACGTTAAAGCATCGCCAATGTTTCCATTTGACGCATTGGATAAAAGTTTCGTAGACAGCGCTAATTATCTATCACCCATTTTTCTTGCAAACGATATTGAATCACAATATTATGGACCGAATAAATTTCTATGGTTACAAGCGGCATTAACTTATAATTCGTTTATGTTAAACAATAAGGAATTTTATAATCTTCAATCAACATTTTATAAACCCAAAGATAAAGTTATAAATAGCAGTATTTTGGATAATGGCACTTTAGCATTTATAAAAAACGAAATACCCAAACATCAGATTGTAATGATGAATGAACAACATTGGCAACCGAAACATCGTTATTTAGGTAATTTGTTATTAAAAAACTTTTATGATGCAGGATTTAGATATCTTGCAGTTGAAGCTGTATTTGAAAATTCCGATTCTCTAAATAACAGAAAATATCCTTTACAAAAAACCGGATATTATACTAAAGAGCCTCAATTTGGTAATTTCATACGGAATGCGTTAAATATGGGATTCAAAATAATTCCTTATGATTATCTTATTTCACCTTCACAAGATAGAGAGCAGGCACAAGCTGAAAATATCTATAACAATATTCTGAAAACAAATCCGAATGCCAAGATTTTTATATGGGCAGGGGTTGAACATATATCTAAAATTAAATCCCAAAAACCTAAAATGGGATATTATTTAAAAGAAATAACAGGAATTGAACCTTATACTATTGAGGAAACTGCCGGTGATTTACACTCTCACTTTTTAGGGAAACACTATCTTGCAATCAATTCCGATTCGGATAGAAATTATTTTCAAAGTAATCTGTGTATCTATAATAACATTAAAGAATCCGATTTTCAGATTATACCGGGAGCGGTGGAAAAGAAAATCAATATTACTTTATCCGATTCAGTAAAATCAAAAATCAAACAACAAGGTAAAGTCTTGTTAATGGTTTATATCAAGGATGAGTTTGATAATTACCGTTTCAATGCTGTTCCGGTAATCAATTATTTAATAGATAATAACAAACAGCCTTCGGTTAAGTTACCGAAAGGGAATTATACGGCTATTATAAGAACACGATACTCCTCTATTATTGACCAGTTTATTATAACTGTTAAATAGAAAATTAATGTAAATCAACAATTTAGTTGCATTGTACAAAAAACTACAATGTCGCATATTATCTCCGTGTAACTCTGTGCCTTCTTTGTGTAGCTCTGTGTAAATAATAGCAAAACAAATAATTACACAGAGAAGACACAGAGAAAATGTACGACAATATAAATTGTGCCAGGTTGGAGTTCTGAATTTATAATTCTCAATTCTCAATTCCCCTCAAACACTCTCTTTCAGAATCTTCTTCAGAGGCAGGAAAAAGCGTTCGAGCAAGGAAAGGTCGTCGGTGATGATTTCCGCTTGCCCCTGCATGTTGGGTAGAAAGGGCAGCTCTTTTTGATAGGTTGTCACCAAGCCGTTGGGAAGACTAATTTCCAAGGTGTAATTCAACGTCTGATTGGTTTGCGATGGAACCAATGAAATGGTTTTCACCCGCCCCCGCAGGATGCCGTATTCGTTGTCGGGGAAATTGGACAGGCGGATATTGACTTTTTGTCCGGTTTTCACTTTTCCCGAACGGTCTACCGGCAGCAAGGCTTTGCCGATCACTTCGCTAAGGTGGGGAATGATGGTGAATACCTCCTCGCCCGAATTCACATTCTGATTGACCGTCCAATAATTGGTGAACGTGATGGTTCCGTCCACCGGGGCCCGCAGCACATAGCTCAATTCCCAGTCGCGTATCTCTGTTTTCAGTTGCGAGACTAACGATTGCAGTTGGGTTTGCAAACTGTTCAGTTTTTCTATTCCCTGTTCTTCCGTGTCTAACAGCGATTCCTTCAACTGTCCGATTTGAATTTGCATGTTATTCAGGTTCGACCGCATCGTTTCGCGCGAAAGGGTGTTTTGCAGAAAGGTGGTTTTCGCAGTTTCCATTTCTTCGTCCGACAGAACACCTTTGGCATTCAGCAACGAATCGCGGAGGTATTGTTTTTGAATGATGAGGTATTGCTGCTCGGTAATCTGCTGCTGATTTAGCAGATTGCGGTATTGTTTCTCGTATTGGGTTAAGCGCTCTACCAGCATGGCCTTTTTTTGCGGGTAGTACAGCAACCGTTTGTATTCCGAATATTCGAACAGGGTAGTATAGAACGAGGCATAGAGTGGTTGCATGGATCCTAATTGAAGACCTCCCAGCCCCCTGAAGGGGGAGTTGGCGTTGCGGGTTCCTCTGTCATTGCGGGCTTGACCCGCAATCCCCTGATTAGGGGCTCCCGCGTCAAGCGCGGGATGACAGTTTGCCGGCAAATCCTCTTCAAAGGAATTGAGAGGCAAGCTATCCAAATAGTTTTTCAGGAACAGGACATCATCCGTTTTAGCGGGATTATCAATCACGGCCAGATAATCGCCGGTCGTTATTTCCAGCGTATCGCTCACATACAATTGCTTGATTTTCCCGGAAGCATGCGCCACAATCGTCGCCGGCGGCGTAGAGCCGGTCAATACTATTTGAGCCGCAATGACATCCGGATATTTGATGACAGCGCTTCCAATCAACAGCATAACAACGACAACCGCCACTATGGTGATTCCCCATCGCAGTATCCACGGAGGAACGCTACCGAGAACTTCCTGGAACTCTTCGCTGCGCAGTTCAACTTCACCTTCTGTCTGAACCATGATTTATAGGATTAATAAGATTGCCTTGATTGTTTGCATTACCATATATTTTATTCTTTATCCTGTTCATCTTGAAAATCTTGTAAAAATCATGGTTCAGACCAATGTTCAAATCCCCAATTCCAACTGATTCTTCACCAGCGTATAGTAGGCTCCTTTCCTTGCCGTCAATTCGGCATGGGTGCCTTCTTCCACAATCTTGCCCTTGTCGAGCACAATGATATTATCGGCTTGTTGCACCGTACTTAGCCGGTGGGCAACAATGACGACGGTCTTCCCTCGATAGAATTCAGACAGTCGGTCCATGATGATCCGTTCGTTGTTGGCATCCAGCGCATTGGTTGCTTCATCAAAAAACAGGAATTCCGGATTTTTATAGACGGCACGTGCAATCAGCAAGCGTTGCCGCTGTCCCTGACTGATGCCGTTGCCTTCCATCCCGATCTTCGTATTGTATTTCAACGGGAGCGATTCGATAAATTCCCGGATATTAGCCGTCTCCACCGCGTGTAGCAAGCGTTTTTTATCTATTTCATCCTCGCCGGCGGCAATGTTATTGGCAATGGTATCGGAAAAAATAAAACCGTCCTGCATCACGGCGCTTGTTTTCTGCCGCCAAAGATGGGGATTGATTTCCTGCAGATGGACGGCATCGATATCGATTTCACCTTTCAACGGAGGATAAAAGCCCAACAGCAATTTGATAATGGTGGTTTTTCCGCTGCCGCTGGCGCCTACGATCGCCGTTATCTTGTTTTGTGGAATCTCCAAGCTCAAATCTTCCAGTATATAATTGCGTTCAGCGCCATCGTAGCTAAACCAGACCTGTTTCATCCGAAGGCTCTTGTTTTCGGGCAGGGTATTGATTTTATTCTCGATCGTTTGTTCTTCATCTTCCCTGTTATGGATTTCATTCAACCGTTCCAAGCTGATTTTGGCATCCTGCAGCGACTGAGCAAAACCAATCACCTGGCCGATAGGGCCCGACAGTTGCCCGATGATATAACTGATCGACATCATCATCCCCAGCGTAATCTGGCCTTCGATCACCGCTTTGGCCGACAGAAACGAAATCAGCAGGGTGGTGGTTTGATTGAAGAATATGGAGCCGATTTGTTGGTATTGCCCTAAGGCCATCCCTTGAATATTAATCTTAAACAGTTTCACCTGAATCCGTTCCCATTTCCAGCGTTGCTGCTTTTCGCAATTGTTCAGCTTGATTTCCTGCATGCCGGTAACCAATTGAACCAGATTGCTCTGATTAGCCGACGACTGGGCGAATCGCTTGTAGTCTAATTTCTTCCGGTAACTCATAAACAACAATATCCAAGTGATATACAAAACGTTGCCTGTCACGAAAACGGCTAATATGAATAAGTTGTAATAAGCGAGAATGAAGGCGAAAATGATGAAATTGAAAAAAGAGAACAAGGTGGTCAGGGTGGTCCCGGTCATAAAATTCTTAATCCGTTCATGGTCGCCGATGCGTTGCAGAATATCGCCGATATGTTTGGCATCGAAAAAGTGCAAAGGCAATTTCATCAGCTTGGTTAGAAAATCGGAGATTAAAGAAATGCTGATACGGGTATTTACATGCAGGGTAATCCAGCTCTGAATGAAATTGACCGCCGTCTGGGTGACGGACAATATGAGCTGGGCTATTAATATCAGTGTGATGAAACTAAGATTGTTGTTGCTGATTCCCTGGTCGACTACCGCCTGGGTAAGAAAAGGGAGAATCAGGGAGAAAATACTTCCCAGCACTAATCCGACGACTAACTGGAAGATTTGCGATTGGTAAGGGAATAAATAATGGATAAAATAGCTGAGGTTTTTCTTCTGCACACCCGGGTTTTCTTCCTGCGTATAGAAATCGGGAGTAGGTTCCAACAGCAAGGCAGTGCCTGTATCTTTACCTTCATTCTTCGAACTGTACCAGCAGCGGCAAAATTCTTCGGCGGTCATCACGTATTTTTGTCCGGCGGGGTCGGCGATGAAGAATTGAGAATGGAGAATGGAGAATGGAGAATTTGCTGTTATTGCGGGCTTGACTCGCAACCCCCTTTTTGTCTTCGTCTTATACAGCACCACAAAATGGTTCTGATTCCAATGCAAGATGCAAGGCAGGTGCGCATCGTTGACCAATTGCTCCAATGTAATTCGCACGCCGGTCGTATGAAATCCGAGACTCTCCGCCGCATCGCTGATTCCCAGCATGGATACCCCTTCACGTGTGATGAAACTTTTTTCCCGCAAGTCTTGTATGGTGTAACTGCGCCCGTAATACTTGGCAATCATGCGAAGGCAAGTGGGGCCGCAATCCATGGAGTCGAGTTGGGTGTAACAGGGAAAGGACGTTTTCATACGATAACTCAATTTAGTGAATTTCCTACGTTTAGGGCAAAGGTACGAAATATTGCAATAGGTTGCAAAAATACTGCATAAAAAAGGTATTTGTGTGACGAGGCCCGCCTCCCCACCTCTCTCCCGACCGGCTAAATGTCATTCCGCACGAAGAGAGGTATCGGCTGTTAATACTCAAACATTTTTCTCCCCGATTTAGCAAATAAATGAAAAAAAAGAAGTACATTTGCACGCAATAAATTTAAAGCCTTTTCATCATGTCGTTTATTGCAGAAAAAGTAGTTATGGACGGATTAACTTTCGACGATGTACTGTTAATCCCTGCCTATTCGGAAGTATTGCCGCGCGAAGTGGATCTTTCGACGCAATTTTCCAAAAACATCCGGTTAAATATTCCTATGGTTTCCGCTGCTATGGATACGGTGACGGAAGCTAAATTAGCGATCGCCATTGCTCGAGAAGGAGGAATCGGCGTAATTCACAAAAACATGAGCATCGAAGAACAAGCCAAACAGGTGCGTTCGGTGAAACGAGCTGAAAACGGGATGATTTCCAATCCCGTCAGCATCAAACGGGGACGAACGGTGGGTAACGCCATGGCACTGATGGCTGAATACAAAATCGGAGGTATTCCCGTGGTGGACGATGCCAATCACTTAGTGGGCATTGTCACGAACCGCGACTTGCGCTTCCAGCGTAACCTGAACTTGCTGGTCGACGATGTGATGACGAAGGAAAATCTGGTGACCACCAATCAATCCACCGACCTGGAAGCCGCTACCGGAATCCTTCAGCAATACAAGATCGAAAAGTTGCCGGTGGTCGACAACGAAAACAAACTGATCGGGTTGATAACCTATAAAGACATAACCAAAGCGAAAGATAAACCGTTTGCCTGTAAAGATACCAACGGCCGGTTGCGAGTGGCCGCCGGGGTAGGGATTACATACGACACGCTATCCCGTGTCGAAGCCTTGGTCAATGCCGAGGTCGACGCCATTGTCATTGATACGGCTCACGGTCATTCCTATTTTGTGGGTGAAATGCTGAAAAAAGTGAAAGCTTCTTTCCCCGATCTCGATGTGGTAGTCGGGAATATAGCTACGGCTGAAGCTGCCCGGTACTTAGTGGAAGCAGGCGCCGATGCGATAAAAGTAGGCATTGGCCCCGGATCTATTTGCACAACCCGTGTGATTGCAGGCGTAGGTGTTCCGCAGCTTTCCGCCATCTATGAAGTATCCAAAGCGTTGCAGGGAACGGATATTCCGCTGATTGCCGATGGCGGGTTGCGCTATTCGGGCGATATCGTAAAGGCGTTGGCTGCCGGAGGTCATTCGGTCATGATGGGATCGCTGCTGGCAGGCGTGGAAGAATCGCCGGGCGATACCATTATTTACAACGGAAGGAAGTTCAAATCGTATCGCGGCATGGGGTCGATGGAAGCGATGCAGAAGGGGTCAAAAGACCGTTATTTCCAGGATGTGGAAGACGACGTGAAAAAATTGGTTCCCGAAGGAATAACCGCCCGCGTACCGTTCAAAGGAGCGCTGTACGAAGTCATCTACCAGATGGTTGGCGGGTTAAGAGCCGGTATGGGCTATTGTGGGGCAGCGAATATTGAAGCGCTTCATAATGCTAAGTTTACCCGCATTACCAATGCCGGAATCAAAGAAAGCCATCCGCACGACGTGACTATTACGCAAGAAGCGCCGAATTACAGTTACGCGAGAGGCTAAATACAATAATTCACTTTTTTTTTCGTTAGAAATAAGATATAGTTAATTTTAATAATTAAAAAAATGAAAGTGCGCTTTATTTCTTTGGTTTTATTTCTGTCGTCGGTAGGGATTTTGGCTCAAACGAACGACCCGGTCATCATGACCATCCATGGTAAAGATTTCAGAAAATCCGAATTTGAATATTTCTATAACAAATATAACAATGAGGAGGTCATTGATAAACGATCGTTGAAAGAGTATGTCGATTTGTTTAAGAATTTGAAATTGAAAGTTGCCGAAGCTGAAACTCAAGGTATGGATACCACAGCCTCCTTCCTGTCGGAGTTGTCGGGTTACCGGACGACGGAAGCCAAACCTTATTTAGATAAATTAGAAGTCAATGAAGACCTTGTAAGAAAAGAATACAACCGGATGAACGATTTGATTGAAGTCAGTCAAATATTGGTTGCTTTTCCGAATACGAAAAATAATGATTTTAAAACACTTCCTGCCGATACCCTTGAAACGTATACGAAGGCGACTCAGCTACGGAATCGTATCCTGAAAGGAGAAAACTTTGAAAAAATAGCCGGAGATCTTTCGGACGACGTTAATTCAAAAAAAACAGACCGACCGGGTTATTTGGGATGGTTCAGCGGGCTAATGCTTAATCCTCCGTTTGAAGAAATTGCGTTCAATACGCCAACAGGGAGTGTGGGACAATTGGTTCGGACGAATTATGGATACCATATTATTAAGGTCAATGCAAAAAAAGACAACCCGGGTCAAATCAATGCGGCTCATATCCTGATACTTTGTCCGCCAGATGCAGATACCGACCAGGCAAATGAGGCCTTAAAAACCATCAACGACATCTATGATCAATTGATGAATGGCGCCGATTTTTCCGCTTTGGCCAAACAATTCTCTAAAGATCCGGGCAGCGCGTCCAAAGGCGGCGACTTGGGATGGTTTGGTTACGGCAGCATGGTTAAAGAATTTCAAGATGTCGCTTTTGGACTGAAGAATGTGGGCGATATATCCAAACCGTTTCAAACGAAGTTTGGCTATCACATTGTTAAACTGTTAGGTAAAAAAGCGCTGGATCCATTTGAAGATAAACGAAAAGATATTGAAAGCAAATTGAGTTCCGGCGGCTATTTCATTCCGTTGCATCAGCCGGGCATCGATAATCTGAAAAAAGAATTCGGCTTTCAAAAAAACGATGCCGGCTATCAATTGCTTTTTTCTAAGGCAAATACGATCTATCCAATCGACAGTACGTTTTACCGGTCTTTTCAAAACAAGGATGTCACTTTATTTACCCTTGGAAATACCGCTTATACGATCGGCCAGTTCTTTGCTTTCTTAACAAAAAATTCCCAGTCACCCTTTACGATGTCGACCGATTTATTGAACGACCGGTTACAATGGTTTGAATATGGGGCTATGATTGAAACCGAAAATCTATCGTTAGAAAATAAATATCCTGAATTTAGAAATCTGATTCAGGAATATCGCGATGGCATATTGATGTTTGAAATAAGTAATAAAGAAGTTTGGGGAAAAGCATCCGAAGACACGGATGGTCTTACGGCCTATTATGAGAAAAACAAACTGAAGTATGCCTGGGATGAACCGTTTTATAAAGGATATGTTGTTTTGGCTAAGGACGCCAAAAACAAAAAGAAAATGCAAAAAGAAATAGCCGGCAAGAAACCGGATGAAGCGGTACAGTATTTGTATGATAATTACAAAGTAGGTGCAGTCAGTTATGTCAAAATTGAAAAAGGGCTGTTTAAGAAAGGGGACAATCCTTTTGTTGATGAAGCCGCTTTTAAATCCGGAGTTGCCGAACGTCCTGCCGAATTTCAGGATTTCTTCCTGATCGGCGAACTGCTGAGAGCTCCCGAATCGTACATGGATATACGGGGACAAGTAGTTACCGATTATCAAAATTACTTAGAAGATGCTTGGATAAAAGCGTTGAATAATAAATACAAAGTGACAATTTATCCGGAGGTAATTGAAACGATAAAATAACAGGTTTATCGGTCTATGAAAAAGTATTCTTATGTAATAATTTCGATCGTTATAACGTTGCTTACGGTATCCTGTAAAAATAAATTTGATATAAATAAAACCGGCGCATTAGTCAAGGTAGGAAATAAGATATTGTACCGGAATACGTTGGAAGAAAATATGCCGACAGGGTTATCAAGCGACGACAGTATTATTGCCGCAGAACACTTCATGCGCTCATGGATCAACGAAAATTTATTGTACGAAATTGCAGCTAAAAACATCAATGATAAAGAAAACATCGATCTTTTAGTCGAAAATTATAAAAAGTCGTTATTGATTTATCAATACGAAGAACAGTTGATTAATGAAAGATTAACCAAAGAAATCGATGAACAGGTTTTATACGACTATTATAATCAAAATAAAGATAAACTGAAGTTAGACAAACCATTGATAAAAGGGCTATTTTTGAAAGTGCCGGTCAATGCTCCACAATTGAGTGAAATACGCATCTGGTATAAATCAAAGACGTCCGGAGCAAGGGAAAATTTGGAAAAACTGCAGTTGAATAATATGACAATCTATAATTATTTTGTAGATAAATGGGTAGATTTTAACGAATTGATGGAGAATTTTCCGAAAGAGCAACTGACCAAAGAGGATCTGACGGTTCAAACAAAAACAATAGAAAAACAAGATGCCTCTTTTTTTTATTTCTTGAATATAACGGATTTTTTATTACCGGGAGATAACGCTCCTTATGAATATGCGAAAACAACGATTCATGAAATACTCATTAATCAACGGAAAATTGATTTTTTGAAGAAAACGGAAGACGACTTGTATCAACGGGCGGTAAATAAAGGTGAAATTCAATTTTATAATGAATAAATAGAAACTTAAAAACAACAATATGAAACATTTTATCTTTTTAATGATAAGTCTGTGCGGTTTTATATTTCAAGCGCAAATACAGGCTCAGGAATCCAGAAGCAATGTGATCGATGAGGTGATTTGGGTTGTAGGTGATGATGCCATCTTTTTGTCGGATGTAGAAAACATGCGTTTAGATATGCAAATGAGGGGGCAACGGGTGCAAGGCGACCCTTATTGTACGATTCCCGAACAATTAGCAGTTCAAAAACTGTTTTTACACCAGGCGAGGTTAGACAGTGTCGAAATTAATGATTCAGAAGTATCCGGCGCTGTAGAACGGCAACTGAATTATGTGATTAGTCAATTGGGATCGCCGGATAAAGTTGAGGAATATTACAATAAAACGCTCAACGCCATACGGGAAGAATGGCGCAACACGGCCAAAGATCAGGAAATGATTCGAAAGGTGCAACAAGATTTGGTGAAAAACGTGAAAACAACGCCTTCCGAAGTGCGTACTTTTTATAAACGAATCCCGGAGGACAGTCTCCCCTATATTCCGACTACCGTTGAAGTTGAAATTATAACCATTGAGCCTCAGGTAGCTTTGGAGGAAATCGACAACATCAAGAGCCGGTTGAGGGAATATACGGAACAAATCACCAGCGGTGAAAAGCAATTTTCCACCTTAGCCCGCTTGTATTCCGACGATAAAGAATCGGCAGTCAGGGGCGGTGAATTGGGATTTACCGGAAAGACCAACTTAGTACCTGAATTTGCGGCTGTCGCCTTTGATTTGAACGATCCCAAGCGGGTTTCCCGAATTGTGGAAACCGAATATGGTTATCATATTATCCAGTTGATAGAGAAGCGAGGCGACCGCATCAACGTCCGTCACATTTTGCTCCGTCCGCACGTTACAAAAGAAGAAGTGGCGGCTGCTACGCTCACTCTGGATTCCATTCGTAACAATATTGTCGCAGGAAAATATACGTTTGAAGAGGGGGCTACTTACATGTCGTATGATAAAGAAACCCGTAACAATAAGGGTTTACTGGTCAATACTCCCAATGTAATTAATCCGAATCAGAATGAACGGTCGGGAACTTCGCGCTTTGAAATGTCGGAATTGCCTGCGGAAATAGCCAAAGTGGTAAACACCATGGCCGTCAACGAAATTTCCAAACCGTTCTCGATGATCAATACCAAAAGCAGCAAGGAGGTAGTAGTCATTGTCAAGTTGAAGTCCAGGGTCGAAGGCCATAAAGCGAGCCTAAGCGATGACTTCCAAGCGCTGAAATCGATGGTAGAAGACGAAAAACGGGAAGATATTATCAATACCTGGATCGCCAAAAAACAAAAGGAAACCTATATTCGGATCAACGAGAATTGGAAAAATTGCGACTTTGAAAAAGATGGCTGGCTACAAAAATAGCGCTGTAAAAACAACGGCATTCCTGTTGTTTTTTATTGCAACCACTGTCTTCGGGATACCGCAACCCCCTATCTCAACGAATCCGCCGAAGGTTACGCGAGTCTATGTGGAAAATGCCGATTCTACCGAACTGGCGCAAAATAACAATCCGAATATTTATATTTTGAGAGGCAATGTGGTCTTTCGTCACGACAGCACCTTTATGTATTGCGACAGCGCTTATTTAGACAATTTAACCAACTCCCTGGAAGCGTTCGATAATGTTCGCATTGTGCAGGGCGATACGCTTTTCATTTATGGCGATTATTTGAATTATTTAGGAAATATCCAATTGGCTAAAATGCGTGAAAACGTCAAGATGGAAAATAATCAAGTCACGTTATTCACTGATAATTTCGATTACGACCGGAACAAAAACATCGGTTATTATTTTAACGGCGGCATGTTGGTGGATTCGGTGAACGAGTTGACCTCTATTTACGGACAGTACTCTCCCGATACCAAAATGGCTGCTTTCAAAGATTCGGTGCGCTTGGTGAATCCCCAATTCACGCTTACGTCCGATACGCTGAACTATCAAACGGAAACGAAGATCGCTCTGATTACGAGGCCTACCGTCATTGAGTCGGATAGCGGATATGTCTATTCCGATCGGGGATGGTACAATACGGTTTCGGACGAATCCATGCTGTACGACCGCTCAATCGTGCTCAGTAAAGATAAGACGAAAACCATTACCGCCGATTCGTTGGCCTACAATCGGGCCGAAGGTTTTGTGGATGCGTATGGAAACATGATTGTGAACGATACCCTGCGAAGAATCATGATCATGGGCGATTATGGCTATTATGATGAAAAGACGGATATCGCTTTTGCGACCGATTCGGCGCAGATGATCGAATATTCGTCCAGCGATTCCATTTACCTGCATGCCGATACGATACTGATGAAATCGATGGATTCGATCCGCGAAGTCAGAGCTTATTACGGAGTTCGTTTCTACCGGACGGACATGCAGGGTGTTTGCGATTCCTTGCGATACAATACCTACGACTCGCTGCTGAATATGTATAAAAATCCGATTCTGTGGAATGAATCCTATCAACTGACCGGCGATACCATTAAAATCCTTATGAACGACAGCACGGTGGAACGATTGAATGTAATGAATTATTCGTTTGCCATGCAGGAAATCGATTCGACCTACTATAATCAATTGAAAGGAAGAAACCTGACCGCTTATTTCGATGCAGGCGAAATTTATCTGATGGTGATGGAAGGGAATGGGGAAGCGATCTATTACAATATCGATAACAAAACGGCGGCTCCTTTGCAACTGTCTAAATCGACGGCCAGTTTTATCACCTTTTTTATTAAGCAGCGGAAGATTGCCCGGATTAAATGGAACCCTGATTCGAAGATGGATGTGTATCCGATTCCGGATATTACGCCCGATTTGAAATTTTTAACGGACTTTGTGGACTATAATTACCTTCGCCCTAAAAATAAAGAGGATATATTCGTCAAAACCGTCATGAAAGCCGGCGACGTACCTCCTCCTCGAAGGGCACGAAAACATTCACGTCAAGAGTAAATAGTTATGAGCGACATTATTCATTTACTATCCGATTCGATTGCCAACCAGATAGCGGCGGGAGAGGTGATCCAGCGGCCGGCTTCCGTCGTAAAAGAATTGATTGAAAATTCGATCGATGCGGGTGCCGATTCCATTCAATTGATTCTCAAAGAGGCCGGACGTTCGTTGATTCAAGTCATCGACAACGGAGAAGGCATGTCGGAAACCGATGCGCGGATGGCATTTGAACGGCATGCCACTTCAAAGATTCAAACCGTCGATGATTTGTTCGTTTTACAAACGATGGGTTTCCGGGGAGAAGCCTTAGCTTCCATCGCCGCTGTGGCTCAAGTCGAACTGAAAACCGCACGGAAAGAAGATACTATCGGAACGCTGATACTAATTTCCGGATCGCATGTCGATAAACAGGAATCCATCGCAGCCAACCCCGGTAGCATTTTCTCGGTAAAGAATCTCTTTTTCAATGTGCCGGCGCGCCGTAAATTCTTGAAGTCGAACGAAACGGAGTTGAAAAACAGCATCACCGAATTTGAACGGATCGTTTTGGTTCATTCGCAAATCGCATTCGAATTCCGGCACAACGATGAGGATATATTCAACTTGCCGGTTTCCACCCCCAAGCAACGAATCATTAACGTATTCGGAAAACGATTGAATACACAATTACTTACATTGCAGGTAGGCACTTCGCTGGTTTCGGTCTTCGGCTATGTCGGCACGCCGGATTCGAGTAAAAAGCGGGGGGCATTGCAATTTTTCTTTGTGAATAACCGGTATATGCGGCATCCGTATTTTCACAAAGCCGTGTTACAGGCATTCGAACCCTTTATTCCTGCCGGAGAAATGCCCAATTATTTCATTTATCTCACCGTTGACCCGTCAAGCATTGACGTGAATATCCATCCGGCAAAAACCGAAATCAAATTTGAAAACGAACAAGCCATTTGGATGATTATTCTTTCGGCTGTGAAAGAAGCCCTTGCTAAATCCAATGCCATACCCGTCATCGAATTTAACAGGGAAGGCGCTATCGACATGCCGGTTTATACACAGAAACCGGTGAATACGGAAGTGCTGAAGGTACATTTTCAGTCCGGTTATAACCCGTTTACAGAGAATGCAACTTCGAGGACTCCGGTTAAAAATTGGGAAAAGCTCTACGAAGATACTCCGGTAGTTTCGGAAAACCCGGCAATGCCTGCCGAATGGACGAGTGAACGCATGACCTTTTTTCCATTCAAAGGGAAATATCTCATTACCAGTGTGAAATCGGGCTTAGTAATTATCGATCAACACCGGGCGCATATCCGTATTTTGTATGATGAGTATTTACACCGGATGAATCAAAAAAAGGGGGCTTCCCAAGGGCTTTTATTCCCTGAAATTATTTCATTTACACCGCGCGAAGCCACGGTTTTACCTTTTCTGCTGGACGATTTGGCGTATATAGGCTTTGATTTATCCGATTTAGGCAACCATGCCTATTCCATCAACGGGATTCCTTCCGGTCTGGAAAACACCGACATTATTGAAACACTGCAGGATATGACTGATAAAGCGGTGGAAACCGGATGTGAAGTCAAAGAAGAAATCTCGGAATCGCTGGCGCTGTCATTGGCTAAAAAAGCCGCTATTCCTTACGGTAAATTCTTATCGGAAGAAGAAGCCGGGAGTCTGATTGCCAACCTTTTTGCATCGTCCGGCCCGAATTATACACCCGACGGGAAACGCATCCTCTTGATTTTCAGCGAAGAGGAGATAGAGAAATGGTTTAAGACTTGAATGGCATTCAAATCCGATGGTAGCGGCGCTGAACTCCGGCTGTCAGAATCCCCTTTGCCTCATGGCTTCAAAAGTCAATACTGCAGTGGAAACCGAGACATTCAACGAATCGATTTTTCCCCGCATGGGAATTTTGATCCTTGCATCGGCCTGACTGATCCAAAAATCGGTTAATCCATCCGCTTCCGTTCCCATGATTAAAGCGCAGGGGTGCGTAAAATCCGTGTCCTGATATCTTTGGGAAGCTTGCAACTCGGCCGCGAAAATCCGTATCCGGTTTTCTTTCAAGAACGAAAAAGCGGCCGACTGCGTTGCTATGGCAATGGGTACCGTGAAGATACATCCTATGCTTGAGCGGATGACATTGGGGTTGTAAACGTCCGTCAAGGGATCGCACACAATCACCGCGTCTGCTTTTGCCGCATCGGCCGTGCGGAGCACCGCACCCAGATTCCCGGGTTTCTCTACGGCTTCTAAGACGATAATGAACGGATTACCGGGTAAACTCAATTCGGGCAGCGTGTGTGGTTTCGGCCGGGCTAAGGCGATGATGCCATCGGAATGTTCGCGGTAGGCTATCTTTTCAAAGACCGGCGGCGAAACCTCGAAAAAAATCGAAGGCGGAAGTCCCTTGGGTATATCCGGATAACCGCTTCCCGAAAACAGTTCCGGACAGATAAATACGGAATCCAACGAATAGGAACCGCATAGAGCGAGCTGTAATTCCCGGACTCCTTCGATGACAAAAAGGTTCTGCTCCTTCCGCTCTTTCGACTTGGTAAAGAGTTTTTGTATGTTTTTTATCCGGCTGTTTTGCTGACTTAGTATCTTTTCCATGAATTCAAACCTTATTCAATACAAAGGTATAAATAGTCAGGAACTCTGATGTTCAAACTTCCATACCATCAAAACGGTAGCCGAATATTTATGCATGTTTCTCAATGACACATAAATCCTCACGTTTTTCCTTATTTCAAGACCGTTTCAAACATTTCCTCGACCTCTTTCTTATAGATTCCACCTTCATGCAGTTTCTTTTTTCCTAAATAAAAGGTAGGCACATAGTAGTAATCGTAGGAATCGGCAAGTTCTTTCTGTTCCAGCTCATCGATGATATCCAGTTCAATTGGTTGAAACTCCGGATGTTCTTCTTTCAATTCCTCGATATATTTCAATGCCTTCTTACAAAACGGGCAGTCGCGTAAAATAAACAGTGTTAGTTTCATACAAAATAGTTTTATATAGTTTCCATAAAATCGTCCATTTCGGAGGCTTTCGCTTCCAATTCCCGTAAAAATTTGAATTGAGCCAAAGTGCGTTGCCAATTATGCTTCGGCGAATGAATCTTATAATAAGTATCTCCGTTGAGATAGTCGGTAAGAAATCGTACCGTTTGCATATACGTAAGCAAGCGCCCACCGTAGGGAAGCATCCTGGTTTCCAGCGGAGAAAGAAAATCCCTTGCCGTTTCCATATAGCCCCGCGTATAGGCCTTGAAAATCTCCATGTTCACTTGAATACGGTTTACGTCTTCATCATCTTCAGCGCCCTTATTGCAGGCGGTACGGATAAAATCGCCGATATCTGAAAGAACGAATCCTGGCATTACCGTATCCAAATCAATAACACAAAGCACTTTGCCCGATTCGTCGAACAGGATGTTATTGACCTTGGTATCGCAATGATTGATGCGTTTTTTCAGTTTTCCTTCGCGATACAGCCGTTCCTGAATGCAATAGGTATCGGAACGCTTCAACAATTCATCCACCAATTCCTGTGCTTTGTCCAACCGGCCGACAAGGTTTGTTTCAATGGCTTCATTGAATTGCATCAAACGGAATTCCATGTTGTGAAAATTGGGAATCGTCTCTCCAATAGTTCCTTCGGGTATATCGGACAGCATTTCCTGAAAATGGCCGAAAGCCTTGCCTGCTTCATAGGAAAACTCGGGATTGACTTCTTCATACGTCTTGCTGTTCGGAATATAGAGGCAGACACGCCAATAGCTGTCGCCGTCGAAATGATAGAACTTGCCGTCTTTCGCAGGAAGAAAATGTAATACTTTCCGGTCGATTTCCGTTTCTCCGGCAGCAATCTGTTTTTTACGTATATGCGAAGTTACAATATGGATATTGTTTTGCAACATATCCACATCTTTAAATATATGATGATTGATTCGTTGAAGAATGTATTCCGGCTTTCCTTCATCGGTTATTGCCAAATAGGTATCATTAATATGACCATTGCCGAAAGGTTCGACAACGGTTATATTATTTTCTAATTGAAAATGGCTGAAGAGAGCCGTCAAGTCCGCTTGCTTCTTTTCCATCGCGTTATTCTGCAAAAGTTAACTTACTTAACTTATTCCAGGCTCCACGCGTGAAATCGGGTATCTGCACCGGCGCTGAATTGTTGTCCAGCGATTTTTCGGTCAACGGGACCAAGCAGCACCATTCGGCAAGGTCGTACACATCCATATCCAAAGGCAAACCGTTGCGCAAGCAATGGATTAAGCGGTAGTCCATAATGAAATCCATACCACCGTGTCCGCCTACTTCCTTGGCTTTTTCTTCAATCGCAGCAGCGATTGGATTTTTGTATTTTTGCATTAGCACTGCTTTAATCGAATCGGATACAAACTCTTCCGGATTCAAGTCGGGATATTTTGCCGCCAGGTCAGCACCTACGGCATCTTTGTCCAGGGCGTAGCCTTCCACGGGATATTTATTGGCAAATCCTTTGGTGCCCGTTAGTTGATACATCCGGTTATACGGACGGGCAGAAACCACACTGTGTTCGATCAATATCGATTTTCCTTTTTCGGTAGCGATTAACGTGCAGGTATAATCGCCATTGCGGAAATCGGTAACCGTTTCACCGGTTTTTTCCTTAATGAATTCTCCATATTTCATGGATTTGGTATCTAAGGAAACCAAATAATTCAATTTATCGCCGCGGTGAATGTTCATCGCCAGGCAAATTGGCCCCAGTCCATGGGTGGGATATACATCACCGCGATGTTTATGATTAAAATCCATACGCCAATTGTGCCAGTATTGCTGCCAGTACGGACTCAAATTGTGGATATACGCTCCTTCGCCGTGAACAATATCACCCAGTAAACCTTGCTGAACCATATTCAAAGTAGTCAGTTCAAAGAAATCGTAAACGCAATTTTCCAATTGCATGCAATGTTTGCGTGTTTGCTCCGAGGTATTGATTAAATCCCATATTTCCTGCATGCTGGTTGCTGCCGGCACTTCAATAGCGACATTCTTTCCGTCTTTCATGGCTTGAACGCCTATTTCGGCATGATGTTTCCAGTCGGTAGCTACATAAACCAAGTCCACATCCGGTAAAGCGGTCACTTTACGCCATACGGTCGTATCGCCATAAAATTCCTGGGCTTTCGGCAAACCCTTTTTTTCGAGAATCTGATTGGCCGCTTCCACCCTGTCTTTTTCCACATCGCAGAGCGCCACTATTTGAACGCCATCGATATGCGTCATTCTTTCCACGGCGCCCGGTCCCCGCATTCCCAATCCGATAAATGCGATTCGTACAACCGGAATAGGATCGGTTTTAAGTTCCAAGACATCGGTCTGACCTGCCGGTCGCGGAGGAGTCGCCGTCTCAATCATTTGCGTTGTAGCGCTCTTATTGCAGCTTAATAGAAAGCAAGCAATACTTACTAAAAAAAACAATTTTCGTTTCATAACTATATACCATTTAAAATTTCATTTCTTATCACTCGTCATTCATTTTTCGATCGAAGCATCTCGCGAACCATCTTCCCCCACTCTTTCAAATCGTTTTCCGACCAGTGTCCTTTCGGATCGACGGAGTCGTCTTTAATCATGGAGCACGTTTCATTTTTGGAAGAAAGCGACCAGCAGGCCCAGGATAATTGATTCTTTTCCATCCAATCGAGCCAGGCATTCCACGATTCTTTGTCAAGCGGGCCATCGCCGCTTGCTTCCATGGCCGCACATTCCGAAACAAACAGCGGAAGGCCTTTACTCAAAGCGTAATTGCCTCGTTCCCGCAAGTCTTCTTTATGGGTTGCCGCATAAAAGTGAAGCGTGTACATCAGATTGGTGTAGCCGGTAATGGGCGAATCGGCTACAAGATGTATATCCTGATCCCAATGTGTACTTCCAATCAGGATAATATTGTTTTTGTCAATTTCACGAATGGTCTTGATGATCGCTTCGGAATAAGCATTGACCTCTTGCCAGCTCTGACGAACCGGTTCATTGAATATTTCATAAATAATGTTTGGATATTTACCGTATTGGGTAGCCATTTTCTTAAAAAAGTCAATAGCTTCCTGTGTGCGAATTCCGTGGCTATGCCAATCGATGATGACATACATATCATTTTTAATCGCAGCGTCAACGACATTGGTAACTAATTGGGTATGTAGTGAAGGATTGGATATATAAGCGCCATCGGGTTCAACCCCCATAGCCGCGCGTACAACCGTACATTTCCAATCGGAAGCTAACCAATCGACCGTTTGTGCATTATAGAATTTACCATACCAATTCGACCAGCCGAAGCTGATACCACGTAACACCACCGGTTGATTATTTTTATCAACCAAATGAACACCTTGAACTTTCAATTGCCCGTGTTTGGAAACAGGACCTGCATAAATAGAAAGGGTTATTCCTACAAATAAAATAATGAAGACTATTCTTTTCATGAGTATTCAGGATTAATTGTACTTTGTTTTAATAGCCAACAAAGTTACGGAATTTTTTTTATTGAAAAAAAAATGAGCGTTTATACTTGAAAAAGCAAAAAAACACGTATTTTTGTAGAAAATTAAAAGGATTACTGATGGATTTTTCAACATTAAAAAAAGCATTGACTTTCATTTTGACCCTGTCTGTTTTTTTCGTACTCGTAAGCAACCTGTCCTGTACGAAAAAAACACCATCCAAAGACAACGGCGTTGTATTTGACACTATTCAAGAAAACAAGACTCAATCGATTGATTACAAGAAATCAAAACTAAATTGCAATTTGCATATCTCGTTTGTTTACCCGGTTGCATGGAATAAATCAGCACCATTGGCCGATTTACAAAAACGATTCATTGAAAAAGTATTTCCCTCTCTCAACGCGAACCTTTCACCGAAAGATGCCGTAAGTAATTTTTCGGCGCAATACCTGCGTGATTTTCAAGCCATACCATCCAAAGATTCATTTGAGGATGATGACCTGCTGGAAGATGAAAACAATTTTATGTATGAGTTGAATTTGGAAAATGAGGTTCTCTATAATCAAAACGGCTTTATTTCTTTTGTTGTCAAAAATACCAACTATGAAGGAGGAGCACATGGATCCAATAGTATTTACGGTTATGTCTTCAATATAACTACAGGAAAGTTTTTAACGGAAGAAGATTTTGAAAAGGATGACTATAAGAAGAATGTAGCATCGCTCCTTGCCTGGAAAATTGCGGAGGCAAACGGTTTAACAGATGTAGCACAATTAGAAAATAATGGCTATAATGCCGTTGATGCGATTGTCCCCAATGAAAATTTCACGATCGATGATAAAGGGATCACCTATTATTTTAATGAATATGAAATAGCAGCTTATTTTATCGGAATTACCAAAGTGTTTATTCCTTACGAGGAATTAAAACCTTTCGTTACGAGCAACAGCCCTGTTACTCCATTCATCGACAGGTAATTGCTATGGATATTATTAAGAAATATTTTATAGATTTGACTGAAAAACAAGAATTGCAATTGCAAGCCTTACCGGAATTATACTCGGAATGGAATTCAAAAATCAATCTTATTTCCCGAAAAGATATCGACCATCTGTACGAAAAGCATGTTCTTCATTCGCTGGGAATAGCTAAAATACTCCGGTTTACGGAAGGAACCTCCATTTTGGATGCAGGGACAGGCGGCGGTTTTCCGGGAATTCCATTAGCCATTCTGTTTCCAAAGGTGCAATTTCTCTTGTTAGACAGCATTGGCAAAAAAATTAAAGCAGTGGAAGACATTGCCCGTCAAACAGGTTTGGAAAATGTGGAATGTCGTCAGGCGCGTGTAGAAGATGAAAAACGAACCTTCGATTTTGTTGTCAATCGTGCGGTGATGTCGCTGACCGATTGGGTGCGAATCGCAGGAAAAAATATCAGCCGGCATCAACAAAATGCGCTTCCCAATGGTTTTTTATGTTTAAAGGGCGGCCATTTGCAAGATGAAATCAGGCCTTTTAAAAATAAGGTCATCGAATATTCGTTAAGCGATTATTTTGAAGAAGAATTTTTCGAAACAAAAAAAGTAATTTATTTACCCTACATCACATAAACTATATTCTATGTTAAAAATAAAAACATTTGTTTTCAATCCTGTGATGGAAAACACGTATGTATTGTTCGACGAAACACGAGAAGCAGCCCTCATTGATTGTGGAGCATCTAATGAAAAAGAACAGAAGCAAGTGACTGATTTTATCCGGGAAAATAATCTGACTCTGAAGCGGTTATTAAATACCCACCTGCATTTCGATCATGTGTTAGGCAATCGATTTATATATGAATCGTATGGTTTGAAACCCGAATATCATCCATCGGAAGAATCCCAGCCCGGATATAATAAAATAAACGTTCTGTTTTCACCTGTCAAATACGAACCGGTTAATGCCGGACATTTTATTGAACATGAAGAAGAAATTGCTTTTGGAAACACGAAGTTAATCGCGCTGTTAACTCCTGGCCACACATCGGGAGGACTGTCATTTTATTCCGAGAAAGACGGATGCGTCTTTACCGGCGATACGCTGTTTCTCCACGATATCGGCCGGACGGACTTGCCGGGAGGAAGTCATGAAAAATTAATCCATTCCATCAGTACCTATTTATTTACGCTTCCCGATAATACGGTTGTTTATCCGGGACATGAGCAACCGACAACGATTGAAGAAGAAAAACAAAATAATCCCTATTTTTAATATGCAACACGAAAAATTAGCAACCCGCCATATCGGCATAAAGGAAAAAGACATACAAGCCATGGTTTCGGCGCTGGGAGTTTCCGGACTGGAAGAATTAATCAATGAAACGATACCTGCCACTATCCGGTTGAAACAGGCGTTGGATTTACCGGAGGCAATGACCGAACGCGAATATACCGAACATATTGCCGAATTGGCTTCCAAAAACGAAGTTTTTACTTCCTACATCGGAATGGGTTGGTACGATACGGTATCTCCGGCGGTTATCCTGCGCAATGTGTTCGAAAATCCGGTTTGGTACACTTCGTACACGCCTTACCAGGCCGAAATTTCGCAAGGACGCTTGGAAGCGCTTCTGAATTTTCAAACCATGATCAGTGATCTTACAGGGCTTCCTTTGTCGAATTGCTCGTTATTGGACGAAGCCACTGCTGCCGCCGAAGCAGCAACCATGCTTTTTAACTCCAGAAGTCGCGAGCAAATTAAAAACAATGTCCACCGATTATGGGTCGATGAAAAGCTGTTCGAATCGACCCTGGCTGTTCTCAAAACACGGACGGCTGCGCAAGGAATCGAACTTCTAACCGGCAATTATAAAACATTCCCGCTGACGGAAAACGTTTTCGGCGCTATCTTGCAATATCCGAATGCCGACGGCTCCATCGAAGACTATTCCCGGTTTACCGCACAAGCCCAAGCGGCAGGTATACAGGTTGCCGTCGCCGCCGATTTACTCAGTCTTTGTCTCTTGACGCCTCCGGGCGAATGGGGCGCCGACGTGGTATTCGGCAGTTCGCAACGCTTCGGTATCCCCATGTATTTCGGAGGCCCTTCCGCCGGATATTTCGCTACGAAAGAAGAATACAAACGCTCAATACCCGGACGGATCATCGGTATCTCGAAAGATGCCTATGGGAAAAAGGCCTACCGTATGGCTTTGCAAACCCGCGAACAGCACATCAAACGCGAAAAAGCGACTTCCAATATCTGCACGGCGCAAGCGTTGTTAGCCACGATGGCTTCTTTTTATGCCGTGTATCACGGGCCGGACGGATTACGTTCGATAGCCGGGCGAATTCATGCTTATGCCGGCTTTTTGTCGAACGAACTGACCCGTTTGGGTTACAGTCAGGAAAATGAAAATTTCTTCGATACGTTGAAAATCACGTTACCTCCAGCCGCATCCATGACTGTATTGCAGGAAACGGCTTTGGACTGTAAAGTGAACCTCCGTTATTTCGACGATGGAAAAACCGTTGGAATCAGTATCGACGAAACCACCTTGCCGGAAGATATCGGAATCCTTCTATATATCTTTGCTTCGGCTATACAGACCGATTATACTTGGGATAAGGAAATTCTTCCTGAAATCTATTTCGACCGGAGGTTTATACGCCAAAGCCCGTATTTGCAACATCCGGTTTTTAACAGCTATCATTCCGAAACCGAATTGATGCGCTACATCAAACAATTGGATGTGCAGGATCTGTCGCTTGCCCATTCCATGATTCCTTTAGGATCGTGCACGATGAAGCTGAATGCCGCTTCGGAATTGTTGCCTCTCAATCATCCGGGATTTGCCGATATTCATCCGTATGCTCCCGAAGACCAGACGGAAGGATATAAGGAACTGATCGATAATTTGTCTTCCTATCTAAGCATAATTACCGGATTACCGGGAGTGAGTTTTCAACCCAATTCCGGGGCTGCCGGCGAATATGCAGGACTTATGACCATTCGGGCGTACCAGCAATCCATTGGTCAGGGCGACCGGAATATCGTATTGATTCCCGCATCTGCTCACGGGACCAATCCTGCAAGCGCTGTTCAAGCCGGATTTCAAACCATTACCATCCAAACCGACGAAGGAGGAAACACCCATTTGGAAGACCTGAAATGCAAAGTGGAAGCGAACAAAGATCGTTTAGCCGCGCTGATGATTACGTATCCTTCCACCCACGGGATTTTTGAAACCGAAATTATTGAAATGTGCCGGATTGTTCACGACAACGGAGGCCAGGTATATATGGACGGCGCTAACATGAATGCGCAGGTAGGCCTGACCAATCCCGGATTCATCGGCGCAGACGTTTGCCATTTGAACCTGCATAAAACATTTGCCATTCCTCACGGCGGTGGCGGTCCGGGGGAAGGCCCGATATGTGTTGCAGGGCATCTGATTCCGTTTCTTCCATCGCATCCGGTAAAAGACAGTTCCGGCAGGAACGCAGTGGCTGCTTCACCTTATGGCAGCGCCGGTATTTTACCGATTACCTACGGATATATCCGCATGATGGGCGCTTCGGGTTTGACACAGGCTACTCAAATCGCCATTTTGAACGCCAATTATTTAGCAGCCTGCTTGGAAAAAGCATTCGGCATTGTTTACAAAGGAGCGAATGGAAGAGTGGGTCACGAATTGATTCTTGATTGCCGAAGCATCAAAGAGTATTCGGGAATTACCGAAACCGACATTGCCAAACGCTTGATTGATTTTGGATTTCATGCCCCTACCCTCTCCTTTCCTGTTCATGGCACGTTGATGATTGAACCGACGGAAAGTGAAAGTCTCAAGGAACTGGATCGTTTTATCGAAGTGATGTTAACAATTCGTGAAGAAATTGACGAAATAGCCAAAGGCGTCGCCGATAAAACCGACAATGTGCTAATCAACGCACCCCACCCTCAATACGAAGTATGCGGCGATGAATGGAAACATTGCTATACACGGACAAAAGCCGCATTTCCTTTACACTGGATTCAAAACCACAAATTTTGGGTGAATGTAGCCCGCATTGACAACGCTTTTGGAGACAGAAATTTACAATCGGTACAGTGCAACTGCGATTGACATTGAATAAAAAAAGGATAAAAAGACATAAAAAATAAAAAAAAATATCGCTTTTCAATTATTTTATCTAACTTTGTGCGAAATAAAAACAATAAACGTATTTGTTCAATAAAAGATAATGAATCATGAAAAAAAGAACATTTGTAAAACTTATTTTGGTATTACCCGCTTTAGCTTGTTTACTTTTATTGGCAGGCGTCTCTCATTCTTCGACGAAAGCCAATGATAACAATTTTTGGATGATGACTGAAGATGAAATCACGGTTGATAAAACGGTTCATGATTTCGGAAGCATCAAAGAAGACGGAGGAAATGTAAGCGCTACTTTCATAGTCACCAATAATACAAAGGCTCCCATCGTGCTGACCAATGTTCTCCGATCGTGTGGTTGTACCACTCCCGTATGGACAAAAGAGCCGATTGAATCCGGCAAAACCGGTGATGTGACTGCTACGTACAATCCCAAAGGCCGTCCCGGTCCTTTCGACAAATCGATTACCATCATGACCACGGGAAATCCCGAACGAATTGTGGTGCATATCAAAGGAACTGTGGTGAATTAATCGTGTCCATCCCGTTTGCGGGTGACGATTGCCGTCACCCGCTTTTTTTTTGCTATCCTGCTCCCTGTATCAAGAACTAAATAGCGCCACTTCTACTCATTTTTAACTTTTCCAAATATACGCTTTTTGATATTTCTCCGTTATTATCTACATATTAACTAACACAACAACGATATGTTGGATTATATTAAAGGAGAAATTACCGAATTAACGCCGGCTTCCGTTGTAATTGAAACCGGCGGTTTGGGATATATCGCTCTCATCTCACTGAATACATACAGTGCACTCAACGGGTTGAAATCATGTAAATTATATGTTTATGAATCCATTCGTGAAGATGCCCATCAATTGTTTGGATTCATGGAAAAACGCGAACGGGAATTATTTCTCCACTTAATTTCCGTTTCAGGAATCGGAGCCAATACCGCCCGGATGCTACTTTCGTCGATCGCCGTCTATGAATTGGAAGCAATTATCGTCTCCGGCAATGCTACAGCTCTTAAAACGGTGAAAGGGATCGGTAATAAAACAGCGGAACGAATCATCCTCGACCTGAAAGATAAAATTAAATTAGGAGAAAACGCCTTTGCCTCCATGCGTTCGTCCGATGCTTCAAGCGAAGTGGCAAAAGAAGCGGTTTCTGCACTCACCATGTTGGGATTTAATCTTTTAGCTTCACAAAAAGTAGTCTCCAAAATCGAAAAAGAACATCCGTCCTTTACTGTAGAAGAAATGATCAAACACGCATTAAAAATGCTTTGATGAAATTCAGGAATAAATACATACTGCCGATTGGGTTCATTCTTTTATTGACGGGAGGAATTTACGGCTTAAATACCCCTTTACCCACCGATACCAATGAGTTTCCGGCTGCCGAATTGCTTCCACCAGAGCCACCACAGGATGTAATCGCCAAGGATACGGCTTCACTGACATTTCCGGTAGCCAAAATCGCTCCTGAAAATTATGAGGATTTGCAACAGATTCATCCGATTGATTTGAAAACTCCGGATAATTTTAATTCCAATTTTCAATACAATCCGTTGACGAACCAATATGAACTGCGTTCAAAAATTGGAGATGCCGACCTTTTGACTCCATTGGTATTGACGCCGGAAGAATATTTCAAATACAGTTTGCAAAAAAGCATGAACGCCTACTACCAAAACAAATACGAGGAAGAATTTCTAAAAAAAGACTCGACAGGGAAAAAAGACGTTCTCTCCGGTTTTAATTTTAAGTTTGATTTGGGGCCGGCGGATAAGATCTTCGGCCCGGGTGGCGTCCAATTGAAAGCAAGCGGAAGCATTCTTACAAAAATAGGATTTACGAGAACTTCTACCGGAAATCCAACCTTGACCGCGCGGCAAAGAAACCGGACTTCCTTTGATTTCGATGCACAAATTCAAGCGAATGTCAATGCCTCGGTCGGCAATAAGCTCAGTTATGATATGAATTACAATACCGAATCGACTTTCGATTTCGATACGAAAAAACTTAAATTAGCATACGCCGGAAAAGAAGATGAAATTGTCAAAACGCTTGAAGCCGGCAACGTGAGTATGAATACCACGAATTCGTTGATTCGGGGAGGAGCCGCTCTTTTCGGTATAAAAACGGAATTGCAATTTGGTAAACTTACGGTGGGCGCTATTTTTTCCCAACAGGAATCGCAATCCCAAACGACTTCGTCTCAGGGAAATGTTCAAACTACGCCATTCCAAATTACCGTTGATAATTATGACGAAAATACGCACTATTTTTTGGGCTACTATTTTTACGATAATTTCGATGATGCTTTGAGTACGTCTCCTTATATTAAATCAGGAGTCAACATCGACCGCATTGAACTCTGGATAACCAACCGGCGCGCCGATTTCACCCAGGCTCGAAATATCGTTGCTTTTGCCGATTTGGGAGAACATATCCATATTTATAATACAAATTTTACGCAGCCGGTGGGTAATGACGCTTTTCCGTACAATAAGAACAATAATTTATATACCAACCTTGTCAGTAATTATGGCGGGGCAAGAGACATCAGTCAAGTGACCCAAGTGCTTGGAACTACGCCCTTAGAGGGAGGAAACGATTACGAAAAAATAGAAAGCGCTCGGAAGCTGGATCCTTCGGAATACACACTTAATCCGCAGTTGGGTTACATTTCGCTACGGGTTCCTTTGCAAGCCGATGAAGTTTTGGGCGTCGCTTATTCTTATACTTACAATAATGGGAACACGTATCAAGTGGGCGAATTCTCAACCGATGATCCGACGAATACAACAAATAACCTGTATGTCAAATTGCTGAAAGGAACTACCGTATCGCCGGTTTCTCCTACCTGGCGATTGATGATGAAAAATATTTATTCCATCACAAACGGACAGATACTTGATCAAGACCAGTTCAGGCTCAATGTCAAATATCTGAATGATACCACCGGCGTGTACCTTAATTATATTACGGAAGGTAAAATCGCCAATCAAATGTTGCTGAAAGTAATGAATTTAGACCGGCTCGATGCACGAAATGAACCTCATCCCGACGGATTCATCGACTTTGTGGAAGGACAGACGGTCTTATCCCAAGTAGGAAAAGTTATTTTCCCCGAAGTGGAACCTTTCGGGTCGTTCCTAAAGACAAAAATCGGTATAGACTCCATTGCCAATAAATATATTTTCCAGGAATTGTACGACTCCACATTAACCGTAGCCCGTCAAATTGCCGAAAAAAATAAATTCATTCTCGACGGCCAATACAAAGGCTCCAACGGATCCAATATCAACGTGGGCGGATATAATCTGGCCAAAGGATCGGTAGTCGTTACAGCCAATGGCGTTAAATTGCAAGAAAATGTCGATTACATTATCGACTATGCCACCGGATCGGTCAGCATCATTAATCCGGCTTACCAAAATGCGAATATTAATATATCTTCCGAAAACCAAAGTAATTTAGGTATGCAGCGAAAAACTTTGATGGGACTGAACCTGAATTATGCATTCAGTCCCCAATTCAATATTGGGGCGACGATCATGAATCTGAGCGAAATGCCGCTTACAATGAAAACCAGTCCGGGAGAAGAATCCATTAACAACACGCTGTACGGGTTCAATACCAATTATACGGCCCAATCGCAAGCGCTTACCAATGTGTTCGATAAAATTCCTTTCCTCAATCTGACAGCTCCTTCCCAAATTACATTCAGCGCAGAGTATGCCCGGTTAATAGCCGGTCATTACCACAGTAAATACGGAGGAGATTATTCATACATCGATGATTTTGAGGAGGCGAAACGAATCATTGATCTTACGTCGCCTTACTCGTGGAATTTAGCGGCAACTCCAACGGGACCGGGATTAGGAAATTCTCCTCTATTTCCCGAAGCTAATTTAGTGAATAATGTCGATTACGGCAAAAACAGGTCATTACTCGCCTGGTATTATATCGACGCTTTGTTCACACGGAATTCCTCGTTGACACCAACGCATATTAAAAATGATTTGAACCAGTTATCCAATCATTATGTACGGGAAATATTAGAAACCGAACTTTTCCCGAATAAAGATCAACAGTTTGGGCAATCGGCGACCATTCCTGTGCTTAACGTCGCTTTCTATCCACAGGAACGGGGGCCTTACAATTTGGATTCGGACGGAATGAATACCGATGGCCGTTTGAGCCAACCCGAAAAACGTTGGGGTGGCATCACCCGGGCTATTGATAACGGAATGACCGATTTTGAAGCGAACAATATCGAAACGATTGAGTTTTGGTTGTTGGATCCATTCATTTACAATCCTAATTCTCCGGGTGGCGATTTATATTTCAACCTGGGTGAAATTTCGGAAGATGTTTTGAAAGATGAAAAAAAATTCTTTGAAAATGGATTGCCTATCGACGGAGATACCACCAAAGTAGACCAAACCGTTTGGGGATTGGTACCTAAAATGCAGTCCACCGTGTATGCGTTCGACAATACCGCAGGCGCTCGAAAGAAACAAGATGTGGGACTGAATGGGTTAAGCACAGCGCAAGAATTTAGCTATCCTGCTTATGCTAACTATTTGCAAGCATTGCAAAATAGGCTGCCACAGGCAACTATCGACGCTATGCGGGCCGATCAGTTTTCGCCTTTCAATGACCCGGCCGGTGATACGTATCACTATTACAGAGGCTCGGACTACGATCAAATGGAAATGCCGATTTTGGGAAGATACAAACGGTACAACGGGACGGAAGGGAATTCGGCCGATATTGCCGATTCTCCCGAAAATTACAATACAGCTGCCAAATTAACGCCGGATGTGGAAGACATCAATCAAGACAACACGCTGAATGAAACCGAAAAATATTTTCAGTACCGTGTCTCGATTCACCCTCAGGACATGGTGGTTGGTCAAAACCATATCGTTCAAAAATTAGACGTGAAACCTCTTCTGAAAAATGGGGCAAATGAAATGGTTACCTGGTATCAATTCAAAATTCCGATCCAAGAATATGACAACGTAATCGGCAGCATACGCGATTTCAAAACGATCCGGTTCATGCGGATGTTTTTAACCAATTTTTCCGACTCAACGATCTTACGTTTCGGAACATTCCAATTGGTTAGAGGCGACTGGCGGGTGTATACCCAAGATTTGTCCGATCCTAAACTACCTCCACAGGGTAATGCGAGTATCAGCCTGTCGGTAGTAAATGTAGAAGAGAGTGGAGAAAAAGAGCCGGTAAACTACATAATGCCTCCGGGGGTAAACCGGATTTTAGACCCCAGCCAACCGCAATTACGCCAACAAAACGAACAATCGCTGGCTGCTCAAATTACCGATTTGTCGCCGGGCGACGCTCGAGCAATCTATAAATCAACGGCATTGGATACACGGCAATATCGCCGGATTCAAATGTTTTCGCATGCTGAAAAAATGATCGACGCTCCCAATTTACAAGACAATGATCTTTCTATTTTCATTCGTTTGGGTTCGGACTATAAAAGTAATTATTACGAATACGAAGTTCCGGTGAAACTCACGCCACAATGGCATTATGTTGATACGAATTCCGACAGGGAAACCGTTTGGCCGCAATCCAATATGTTCGATTTTCCTTTCCAGGTGCTCACCAATCTCAAGCTGGAACGAAACAGCGCCAAACGAAATACCGATTCCAACGTGACGTATTATACTCCGTATTCATCCTTTGATCCGGACAAGCCGATGAATAAAATAACGGTAGTCGGGAATCCAACCATTTCGGATATCAAAGTAATTATGATCGGAGTCCGTAACAATTCGAGAAACGTGCAATCGGCTGAAGTTTGGTTTGATGAATTGCGTCTGACCGACTTCAATGAAAGTGGAGGTTGGGCAGGCAATGCGAATCTTTTTGTTGGGCTGTCGGATTTAGGAACTTTCAATTTGACGGGAAGAAAGGAAACCGCCGGATTTGGAAGCTTGGATCAAGGAATCATGGGCCGGAATTTGGATGACAAATATCAATACAGTATATCCACTCAAGTTGATCTCGGACGTTTCTTTCCGAAAAAAGCCAAAATAAGTATTCCATTTTATTATTCTTATCAGGAAGAAGTGGTCAGTCCAAAATATAATCCGTTGGATCAGGATGTGCTACTCAAAGATGCTTTGAACTCCGTACAAACGAAAGCGGAAAAAGATTCCATCCGGAATTTTGCTCAAAACAAGACTACTTCTAAAACAATTGACCTTAACAATATTAAAATAGACATCCGGAGTAAAACGCCGATGCCTTACGATCCGGCAAACTTTGGATTCAGTTATTCGTATGCAATCAATAATTCGCAAAACGAAACTACCGAATACGATCGGACGATTAATATGCGATTAAATGCCAACTATGCCTATACCAATCCGATAAAACGTTGGCATCCGTTTGGTAGCGGCGGGGGTTCATCGGGATCTTCGAACAATAAACCAACATCAAATAGCAATAAATCATCATCAACTGACACTAAATCTTCAAACAGTGCTGCAAAGAAATTTCTTCAGGACATTGAGATTGGCATCTTACCTAATAATTTGACATTCAATTCGGACATTACAAGGCAATATTATGAATATCAAATGCGCGATTTGGGAGACGTTGGCAACGTGATTCCACCTTCTTTCCGGGAAGATTTTTTCTGGAACCGCACGTTAGCTTTTCAATGGGATTTGACGAAAAATTTAATTTTAACGTTTAATACCAATACCAATGCACAAATTGAATCTCCTTATGTTCAGGTGAATAAACAATTGGATCCAACGGACTATACGGTGTGGAAAGATTCTGTTTTGCAAAGCATCCGAAATTTGGGAAAGCCAATGGAATATAAACAGACTTTCTCGGCAACGTATACCCTCCCTTTCCGAAATATTCAGGCACTGAATTTTCTGACAGCATCCATCAGTTTCAATAGCAATTATTCATGGCAACGAGGCGCCGCTCTTCAAGATACTACCATCGCATTGGGTAATACGATCAATAATAACCGTACCATCGGTTTAAATAACGCAACGGTCAACTTGTTGTCATTATATAATAAGTTCCCCTTTCTTGAAGAAGTCAACAAGAAGTTTACTCCCAAACGGTCAACCGGAGCCGGAACAGGCACTCCCGGAAGGCAGGGAAGCCGTCTACAACCCAACGCTAACAACCGGAACCAGCAACAGGCTAAAGAAAAAAGAAAGAAAGTCTTTGAAGGTCAGGTGACACTCAATTTAGATTCGGGAACCGTCGTGAAACATCTATTGGATAATAAACGAGTTAGGGTGACAGCACGGGATGTATCGGGTAAATTATACAGCAACCTCAAATTCAAAGTAGTGGATAATAATTCCATTCGAATCAATAACAAAGACTCGATCATTCTAAGGCTGGTTATTTCACAATTACCTCCGTTGGAAGAAAATGCCTGGTACAAAGCCGTCCAAATGGCGGCTCGAGGATTGATGATGGTACGATCGGTCGGATTTTCATACTCGCAAAGCACCGACATGACGATTCCGTATTTCAGTCCGAATATCGGTAATTTCACAGGTCAGGGATCAACCCCTTTGGGGAATGCTCCCGGATGGGATTTTGCATTTGGATTGGAAGGTACCGATTACATTGAAAAAGCGACTAACCGAGGTTGGTTGATAACGAATACTGAAAACATTACTCCCGCAATGATGAATCAAATGCAAAGCTATAAATTCACCGCGCAGTTAGAACCAATAGTCGGTATGCGTATTACGTTAAATGCCGACCGTACCTCGTCGAAGCGAAATCAGTATTATTTCATGTACACAGATATGCCGCCCAAAATTAACGGCGATTTTCAAATGTCGACCATAACTATCGGTTCTGCTTTCGAATCGGCCAAAGCATCTAACGGTTATTATTCCAAAGCATTCGACACTTTCTTGAAAAACAGGGAAATAGTTGCCGGAAGGATATCGCAGATTTACAGCAATACCGTGTATCCCAATGCCGGCTTCCTTCTAGGAAACACGCTCGTGGGAAAACCCTACGACCCAACGATCGGCAGTATCGACGTTAATTCGCCGGATGTATTGATACCTGCCTTCTTGGCCGCATATACAGGTGTAAATCCCCATTCGGTTGGATTATCGGCGTTTCCGGCATTAACCCGGTTGCTTCCCAGCTGGGCGGTTACTTACGATGGTTTAATGCAATTGCCATTCATTAATAAACGTTTTCGTGCATTTTCCTTAGAACATAAATATTCAAGCATTTATTCGGTTGGCGCTTTCAATTCGTTTATGAATTGGGTAACAGCCAATGGAACCGATAATATCGGATTTATTGAAAATGTCATGTCCAGCAATCCGTTCCCGTCTTCGACTTATGATATTTCCACCATCAGCATCAACGAAGCATTTTCTCCACTCATCGGATTAACATCTACTTTACAGAACAACGTTAACTTAACATTGAAATACAATCGAACGCGTAACCTCAATTTGAATATTTCTTCGTATCAAATCACCGAAATGCTTAAAAATGAATTTTCATTAGGTACGGGATACCGGTTTGATAATTTCAACAAAGTGCTAAAAATCAAAAAAACAGGAGGTGCCAATTTTAATAACGAATTAAAAGTAGACGCTACTGTTTCTTACAATAAAACCATGAGTTTGATACGTAAAATTCAAGATAATTTCACCCAGGCCATCAGCGGAGATTCCCAAACCATGCTCAAGCTTTCGGCCGACTATAGTTTAAGTAAAATGATTACACTTCAAGCCTTTTTTGATAAGCAGATCAGCAATCCCTTAGTATCGTCAACGGCCTATCCTCTAACAAAAACTTCTTTTGGAGTCAATGTTCGGGTGAATTTTACGAGGTAAAACAATTATTCAATTTATCAATCGCAAGTCTTCCAACAATTCCGGAATCGTTTGTTCGAAATTAACGCCAAAACGAATATCGGTTCCGGCTTGCGCTGTTTTCCTAATAGCCGAAGCTGTGAAACGGACGGCAATCCTGCTCGCTTCATCCAGAGGAAAACCATTCATAATAGCTGCTAATAGCGCCGACCCGAAAACGTCGCCGGTTCCATGGTAATAGCCGGGAACCCGTTTTTCTAAACCATAGGCAGTTTCACCGCTAACAGTATCGTAGCTTGCGGCGCCCAATTCCTCGTCATCGAAAAAGACGCCGGTCAAAACAATCTTCTTTGGACCTAATGCACTCAATTTTTTCAGAATATTTTGAATATATGATTGGGAATAGGGACCCGGATTATACGATTCTCCCAACAACAAAGCGGCTTCCGTCAAATTGGGAACAATAATATCCGCTTTTTCACAGAGTTTGCGCATTCCTACGGCGAATTCCGGAGAGAAAATGCTGTACAATTCTCCATTATCGGCCATCACAGGATCGACTAAAATCAGCGTTTCACCGGTTTTGAATGACTCAAAAAACTTTGTAACCAAATCCAATTGCTCGAAAGAGCCTAAGAAACCGGTATATATAGCATCAAAACAAATATCCAACGATTTCCAATGGTCGGCTATCGGCTGAATGTCGGCCGTCAAATCGCGGTAAGTGAAACCGGTAAATCCTCCGGTATGCGTAGATAATACGGCCGTAGGCAAAACGCTGGCTTCTATCCCTGCTGCTGAAATAATCGGTAAGGCGACTGTCAGCGAACATTTGCCGAACCCCGATATATCGTGGATTGCAGCAACTCTTTTTAATTTTTGTGTCATGATCAACTTTATTTAAATGGATGACAAAATTACAATAAAATAATGAATTTCCATGTAAAAAATCGTAGCGCCATGATAGCAATAATTTGTTTCTTTCATAATTTAACCGTATTTTTGTCCATGCGTTTGAAGCCATGCTGAGGAAACGATAAATTCTTGTAAGTGATAATTTTTTATGAATCAACCGTTAGCAGAACGGATGCGTCCTTCATCGTTAGATGATTATGTCGGTCAAAAACAGTTGGTCGGGAAAGGAAATGTACTCCGGAAAATGATTGATTCGGGAACTGTCCCTTCGTTTATTCTCTGGGGGCCGCCCGGAGTGGGGAAAACTACTTTAGCTAAAATTATATCCAAGCAGTTGGATATTCCTTTTTATACTTTAAGCGCCGTCAATTCAGGAGTGAAAGAGGTACGGGAAGTGATCGAAAAAGCAAAATCAACCGCTTTTTTTAATAGTAAACGCCCCATTCTTTTTATCGACGAAATTCATCGCTTCAGCAAATCCCAACAAGATTCTTTATTGTCGGCTGTTGAGAACGGTACGATTACCTTGATTGGTGCAACGACCGAAAATCCTTCGTTTGAAGTCATCAGCCCATTGCTTTCCCGTTGCCAGGTGTATGTATTGAAAAGCCTGAATGAACAGGATTTGCTTGCCTTAATGCATAAGGCGCTGGAAGAAGATATTGAACTGAAAAAAAAACCGGTAAAAATTCTTGAAACTGCCGCCTTGATGCGGTTTGCCGGAGGCGATGCACGGAAACTGTTAAACATATTGGAATTAGTTATCGAAGCCGATGACCGTTCGGATAATCCGGAAGGGGAAATTCGCATAACCGACGCCAAAGTTATTGATCGCCTGCAGGAAAATCCGGTAGCGTACGACAAAGGCGGCGAAATGCATTATGACATTATTTCGGCTTTCATCAAATCTATTCGGGGAAGCGATCCCGACGGCGCTATTTATTGGTTAGCGCGAATGGTTGCCGGAGGAGAAGATCCCAAATTCATTGCCAGGCGATTAGTGATAGCCGCTTCGGAAGATATAGGTCTGGCTAATCCCAATGCCTTGTTATTAGCCAACGCCTGTTTCGATGCTCTGACTAAAATCGGATGGCCTGAAGGAAGGATTATTTTAGCCGAAACAACCGTCTATTTAGCTACCAGTCCAAAAAGTAATTCTGCCTATATGGCCGTCGAAAACGCTTTGGCGGAAGTGAGCCAATCAGGTAATCTTCCGGTACCTCTCCATTTGCGAAATGCACCCACCCAACTGATGAAAGACTTGAATTACCACAAAGGCTATAAATATGCCCACAACTACGAAGGAAACTATGTAGAGCAAGAATATTTGCCGGAAGAGATAAAAGATAAAAAATTCTGGATTGCCCAAAATAATCCCCAGGAATTGAAAATACAGGAGTTTTTACGGAAATTGAAAGAATAACAACGTTGTATCAAAAGAACACCGATGACGCGAATAACGCAGATTTCCGCAGATAATAATTTATAAAAGTAATGATTCATAATATAAAAATCTGCGTTATCTGCGTTCTACAAATATTTTAAGGCAACCACACAACGGCGATTTATTACCTAATTACCTTTTTAATCGCATCGACATAATCGAGCTTTTCCCAAGTAAACAATTCAACTTCCACTTTTTTATCCGGTTCATACCGGGACTTGAATGTTTTTACTACTTTTTGCGGCTGCCGACCCATGTGGCCGTAGGATGCCGTTTCTAAATAGATCGGATGGCGAAGTTTCAGCCGGTCTTCAATTGCTTTCGGACGCATATCGAATATTGCTGCTACTTTTTCGGCAATTTCACTGTCGCTTGCTTTCACTTTGCTTTTTCCGAATGTATTGACAAAAATATTCATTGGCTGAGCTACTCCGATCGCATACGCCACTTGAACTAAGATTTCATCGGAGATGCCGGCCGCTACCAAGTTTTTCGCAATATGCCGCGCGGCATAAGCTGCCGAACGATCCACTTTCGAAGGATCTTTGCCTGAAAAAGCGCCGCCTCCGTGAGCTCCTTTTCCTCCGTAGGTGTCAACAATGATTTTTCGTCCCGTCAATCCGGTATCTCCGTGAGGGCCGCCGATCACAAATTTGCCTGTAGGGTTCACAAAGTAATGGATGCCGTCATTAAACAACTGGACATATTCGGGATATTGGGCTTTCACTCGGGGAATCAAAATGTTTTTAACATCTTCCGTGATTTTTTTCTGCATCTCTTTGTCCGAGCTAAATTCATCGTGCTGGGTCGAAATAACAATGGTGTCGATGCATTCCGGGGTTCCGTCGTCGTTATATCGGATAGTGACTTGCGACTTGGCATCGGGGCGCAAATAAGGCATCAAGTGATTTTCCTTTTTACGAATAGCGGCCAATTCAATCAATAGATTGTGGGCAAGATCCAAAGCAAGAGGCATATAGTTTGCCGTTTCATTGGTTGCGTAACCAAACATCATGCCCTGGTCGCCGGCGCCTTGATTAAGCGGATCTTCCTGCTCTACACCTCTCGTAATATCTTCCGATTGTTCATGGATAGCGCTGAAAACTCCACACGATTCCGCTTCAAAACGATATTCGCTTTTAGTATATCCTATCTTGCGAATAACTTCACGCGCTACTTCCGGAGCGTCGATATACGTTTTGGATTTGACTTCTCCTGCTAAAACTACTTGTCCTGTAGTAACTAATGTTTCACAGGCAACTTTTGAATTGGGATCATAAGCCAGGAACTGATCCAATAGAGCATCTGAAATCTGATCGGCAACTTTGTCGGGATGACCTTCCGAAACCGATTCAGAGGTAAATAAATAACTCATAATTTCTAATGTTTTAAATAAATAAATCTTCTTATTGTTCTTACAGGGAAGTAGAAATGACTTGTTTTGCAAAAAGAACCGGACAGAAACGATTTTTAGCATTTTTTACTGTGGTTGCAAGCATACAAATCTTTCCACTTTCCAATATGTGGCGCAAAGATAAATAAAAATGATGAATATGGAGAGAAAAATGTAAAATTTTATGAAAATTTAACGCTTAGCGTTTTTCCATGACTTGCTTACTTAAAGTTATAAAAATACTTAAAAACTTTCGCATTTCAAAGGGATTCATTACTTTTGTAGCCAAATTAAGTTTTGCATGAAACAATTGAATTCAAAAGCGATAGGCTTTTCTTTTATTATCCTGTTATTTACTGCATGTGGAGAATACAATAATATATTGAAATCTACAGACTTAAATGTAAAGTTCGAATATGCAAAGAAATATTTCGATGAAGGGAAATACGGCAGGACGGCCACTTTGTTGGAAGATGTGGTACAGATGACACGTACAACATCGCGAGGTGAAGAAGCTTTGTACTTACTGGCGCAAAGCTATTATAAGATGAAAGATTACACAACGGCATCGGAATATTTTAAAAACTATTACAATACGTATCCGAAAGGCGAATACGCGGAGTTGGCTCGTTTTTATTCCGCTTACGGATTATATCTTGATTCTCCCGACGCTCGCTTGGATCAGACGGATACTTATAAAGCCATGCAACAGTTTCAAGATTTTATTGAATTGTATCCCCAAAGCGAACGTAAAGACGACGCTCAAAATGCTTTATTTGTCTTGCAGGAAAAATTAGCTTTGAAAGAATTATTGGCTGTTCGTTTATATTACAATTTAGGAGACTATTCTATTATCCCGTTTCCGGGTGGAAATTTTCTTTCATGCGTAATCACCGCTCAAAATGCGATTCGAAACTATCCCTATTCTAAATATCGAGAAGAATTGATGTATTACATGTTCAAATCAAAATATGAGATGGCTATTCAAAGTGTGGAAGAAAAAAAAGAATTTCGTTACCGGGATGTGATTGATGAATATTTTTCGTATGCCAACGAATTTCCGAATGGAAAATACATCAAAGAACTCAAAAGATTGTACGAAAGCATTGACAAAGAATTAAAAAAACAATAAATAAAAACTATGGATTATAAAAAAACTCCGGCTCCGGACAATACAATTACCCGGGATATGATAAAACTCGGAGAATCGACAGGAAACGTATATGAAACCGTACGTATTATCGGTAAACGTGCGAATGAAATAGCTGTAGAGATTAAACAGGATTTAGGAAAAAAATTGCAAGAATTTTCTTCGACTGTCGATAGCCTGGAAGAAGTTTTTGAAAACAGGGAACAGATCGAAATTTCCCGTTATTTCGAACGCTTGCCGAAACCGGCATTGATTGCATTACAGGAATTCAACGATAATGAAATTTATTGGCGAAATCCCGTAAAAGAAAAAGAAAAATTAGAAGAATTATGATACAGCGTATTCAAACCGTTTATCTGTTCTTCGTGTTTTGCTTAATGGCAATGCTCGTGTTTGTTCCGTTTTCTTCTTTAAATTCGTCCGCTGATGGTTTTTGCAGAGGATGTACTGCGGCAGCAGCTGTAGGAGCGATCGTTACTATTTTTCTCTATAAAAATCGCAAAGTGCAGATAAGGTTATGCTATGGAATGCTGGTTTCGTTCATTTTTATCTATGTTTTTTATTATTTCATTTTTATTAAGCAAAATTTCTTGCTTGCAGAACTATTAGGACACATCCGATATACCTCTATTTTTCCTTTAATTTCCATCATTTTAGTTTACTTAGCTATCCGTGGAATAAAGAAAGATGACAAATTGGTTCGTTCGCTTGATCGATTAAGGGGTTGAATCAGAAACTTTTTCTATTCTTTAGGATTACATAAATCACCATCGGCGCCCCGATAAGGGGAGTAACAGCATTTAAAGGCAAAACTCCTTTTCCAAAGGGCACAGTTGTCAACAAATTGCATAGCAAAGCGATGGCAGCTCCCATCAATAGCGTTGCAGGAAGAAGCCACTTCTGATTGGAAGTCCGGATAAGCATTCGGGCAATATGCGGTACCACCAAGCCGATAAATGTTACCGGGCCGCAGAAAGCAGTCACTAACGCTGTTAAAAAACCGGTTGTCAGTAAAATAGCAATACGTGTTCGCCCGACGCGGATCCCGAGATTGGTTGCATAGTTTTCGCCCAGCAGCAGGGCATTCAATGGTTTAATTAACAAGACAGAAAATAATAATCCTGTCAGAATGCCTGATGAAAAGAGGGGTATTTGCGTCATCGGCACACCAGAAAAACTGCCCATACCCCATAACACATACGTTCGCATAGCATCTGCCGACGCATACGAATTGAGGATGGATATCCCGGATGAAGCCAGATAGGAAATCATGATGCCGAGAATTAAAACCAAAATATTACTCTTCACTTTGGATGAAAAATAAAGCATAAGAAGTAAAACGAAAGAAGCGCCAAGGAAAGCCGAAAAGATGACGGAAAGATGATTCGTCCGTTCGCCGCCGATTGCCAAGATTCCTCCTGAATAAAGCATGATTAAAGCAACGCCGAAATTAGCGCCGTCACTAATGCCTAAAATGGAAGGCCCGGCTAAAGGGTTCCTGAAAAGGGTTTGAAGCATTAATCCGCAAACAGCTAATGCAGATCCGGTTAATAGCGCCGTAATTGCCTGTGGAAGACGAGACTGCAATACAATATTCGCCCACACGCTTTTTTCGAGCTCTTTCCCCAACAAGCTGTCTGTCACAGCCGATACAGGAATAGATACAGCACCATAAAAAAGATTAAAGAAGAAAAGCATAAGTACGAGTACTGCAATTCCAAGGCAAATAATGTCTTTCCTGTTTATCACTTATCAATATTCAAATAAACGATTGTTTTTATTCTATCAGCCAGCGTTTTATTCCGTATTCTACTTGCGAAAATTCTACGCCAACTTTCACAATTTTTCTATGATCTACGGTGTATGGAATGGCATACTCTTTGCTGTTAATTTGTGC